>Ga0209427_10005139_pt1 | contig 15016 bp, 11 predicted proteins | sample DeeMarSWOR136_30_FD_187465 | JGI IMG/M metagenome (GOLD analysis project Ga0209427, IMG submission 187465) | Marine sediment microbial communities from White Oak River estuary, North Carolina - WOR-1-36_30 (SPAdes) (version 2) | ecosystem: Environmental > Aquatic > Marine > Intertidal zone >...
TGGCTGCGTAATACTGTCAGAATACTGTATAAGGACACACCTTTTCAGTAGATTCACTGAGTTAAGGCTTCCACAACCTTCTGGGCAATTTCTGTTCCTGCTCTCTCTTGTGCTTCTTCAGTAGATCCTGCAATGTGGGGAGTGAACACGATGTTGTCCATTGTGAGTAGCGGGGATCCTGTGGGAGGTTCTTCCTCGAAAACATCTAAGGCTGCATGTATTCTGTTTTCAGACAAAGCTTTGTGCAGCGCTTTCTCATCCACCACTCCTCCTCTGGCAGTATTAATGATGACAGCTTCAGGCTTCATCTTTTCAATTTCCTTTTCTGATATAAGGTTCCGTGTTGATGGGAGCAGGGGAACGTGCAAGGTGATGAAATCACTTTGGTTTAACACGCTGTCCATGGTGCACACTTCAGCACCCACTTCACGAGCTCGTTCCGAAATATCGATCACGTCATAGGCTAACACCTTCATGCCAAAGGCGGCGGCTATCTCACCGAGCCGGGAGCCAATCCTGCCAAACCCGATAATACCAAAGGTTTTCCCCTTCAATTCTGTTCCCATTAATTCTTTCTTGATCCATCTTCCTTCCCGCATGGCGCGGTCAGCTCTGGGAATGTCTCTCGCCTTGGACAAGAGGAGGGCAAACACGTGCTCTGCCACAGACTCTGTACTGGCTCCTGGTGTGTTCACCACAGTGATCCCCTTTGATTCAGCGTATTTTACATCTACGTTATCTAATCCAACGCCTGCTCTTCCAATGACCCTTAAATTGACACCTGCATCAATGATCTTTTGGGTGATCGCGGGCTTTGATCTGACAATGACTGCATTGAATTCACGTATCTCTTGTACGATTTCTTCTTCTGAAAGGCCTGTCTTAACTTCTACGTCGCATTTTTCCCGGAGCAGAGCTACACCATCTGGATGTATCTTGGCTAGAACCAAAACGTTCATTTCATCACCAGTAGGTACCCAAAGAGAAGCTGTGGTCACAGAAAGGACACTTGAAAGGCTCTCGTGTCATGTAGAATTCGCAGTCACACCCAGGGCACTGTATCTTCTTTGCTTCTTTGGGCATTTTGGCATCTTTTTCATGCATCCTTCCTCTGCACACTGGGCAGTATGGCAGTTTTTTGCCTTCATAATACACTACCGTGTGACAGCCCTCACACTCGTATGTTGTGATCATAGTGTCACCTATTTTCCAATACTTGTGGTACTTTAGTACTTTAGTACTTATTCCAGTACTGCGTGCTTGGCCTTCATATCTTTTTCGCCTTTGTCAAGCACATCCATCAAAGAGGCCACGATCCCTTCCAGAAAGATCATGCAACAGTCCTCGAACAGGGTTCCCATGGGAGTAAACCGCTGATACGGGTGTAACTCTCTTTCAATGTATGAAGCAGGCATGTCTTCCTTTGTTCTCCCCTTTACAATGACCAGACAGTCTGCCATTTGTGCCAGGGTGGAACTGGGGTATGAGGTAATGGTCACCACTTTTCCCCCTCTCTTCTTGGATACCTGTGCAGACGTTACAACTGAGTTGGTCTCTCCTGAACCAGAGATCGTAATGAGAACATCCTCATCAGTAAAGGCGGGAGTGGTAGTCTCGCCCACCACGTGCACATCTAAGTCCAGGTGCATCAACCGCATGGCAAACGCTTTGCCTACTAATCCAGATCTTCCCGCTCCTATGATGAAGATTTTGCGCGCGTCCAGAAGAGTCTTGATCATCTGATCGATGTCCTCATCCCGGATGCGATCGATGTACGACCGAACATGGTCCAGAATACTGATCATGCACTCTTTGACAGTTTCGGATTGATGTCCGAAGTTCGTCTCCTTTAACTTGTTAGCTTCAATCATGTCTTTCACCCATTGCTTTGACAAATCCCACGAAGGGAGGAGATGGATTCTCCAACCTCGACTTGAATTCGGGATGGAATTGAGTACCTAAAAAGAAAGGATGGCCAGGGAGCTCACACGATTCCATTTTTTTCTGATCTTCAGATCTGGCTGAAAATACTAATCCCTCTTCCTCTAAAACAGAGATAAATTCTGGGTTGACCTCATATCTGTGTCGGTGACGTTCTCTGATGGGGGTTTTCCCGTAGAGTGAGTAGATTACACTGTCATTCTTGAGAATAATGTCTGTATCTGCACCGAGCCTCATGGTCCCTCCCATTTTTTCAATAGTTCTCTGCTCGGGGAGAAAATCGATGACAGGTGTGCACCCAATGTTCAATTCGGAAGCTACCTCTGTGGTGTTGGCATCTTTGATTCCCAGAAATCGAGCGTACTCCACGCAGGCTAATTGAAATCCGTAGCACAATCCCAAGAAGGGTACTTCATTTTCCCGGGCGTGTTTTATTGCTTCAATTTTGCCTTCCACACCGCGGGAACCAAACCCTCCCGGAACCAAGATGCCGTCAAAATCTGTTAACGAGTATGTATTGATGGCTTCAGTATCCAGCATGGAAATGTCCACTTTAATCCCTGTGGCATACGATGCGTGCTTCAAAGCTTCCTTTATAGACAGGTACGAATCAGGTAAATCCACGTATTTCCCTGCCAGTCCCAGTTTTACTGTTTTGGTCATTTTTCTCGATATGATCTGCTTCCACTTTGTTAAGTCAGCACTCCGTTTCAGGCGGAAATGGCGAATGATCTTCTCTCCCACTTTTTGCTTGTTCAAGATGAGGGGAATTTGGTAGATATCATCAACGTCATGATCAGAAATCACCTGATCCTCGTGGACATTGCAGAACAAAGCCAGTTTTTCGCGGGTTTTCTCCTCTAACTCCTGTCTGCACCTGCACACAATCAAACTAGGGGAGATACCGGCTTCTCTCAGTGCTTTGACCGAATGCTGGGTGGGTTTGGTCTTCTGTTCGCCCACCACATCTAATGAAGGCACCAGTGTGACATGAATGAAGACCACATCTTCTTCTAAAGAAAGCTGTCGAACTGCTTCCAAAAAGGGCATGGACTCAATGTCACCCACTGTTCCTCCCACTTCAATCACGGTAAAATCCTGCCTTTCTGCTACTGTGCGAATTTCCTCTGTGATCTCGTTGATAATGTGGGGGATGACCTGCACCGTTTTCCCCAAGTAGTCGCCTCTCCTTTCTTTTTCGATGACTCTCAAGTATACTTTCCCTGTGGTTATATTATGATCACGGGTCAGATTACAGTTCAGGAACCGCTCATAATTACCCAGGTCTAAATCAACTTCGCCGCCATCTTCCATGACAAAGACCTCCCCGTGCTCAAAGGGAGACATGGTCCCTGCATCCACATTTAGATACGGGTCGATCTTGATGGCAGTGACTTTGTATCCCATATTCTGTAGAATTTTTGCGACAGAGGCAGTGGTCACTCCTTTTCCAAGGCCTGACATGACGCCTCCTGTGACCACGACATACCTCATATCTGATGGTTAGGGAAGATGTATATATAGGTTTTGGTCGGTGGGGTTTTCCAACTGTGAGGTGTGAATTGTTACACGTGTAACATTCGATGAACGTACGCAGGAATAATTATTGACAAAGAAAATCTGTGCAGGTGGTATACAGCCAGTTTCGTAGGGTGTTTTTTCGTGATAGGATTGCTCGAAGAGTCTCACAAAACGAGGTAGGAGCTTCACCAGCATTCTCACGTTTTGCTGGAACGGGGTATTCACCATGATAGAGAAAACTAAATGAATAAATGGATATTCTCTCCGGTCTTTGCAGGTTGAAAAGATAAAGGAAAAAAGGGATTACTATCTGCAGCACTCTTGAATGTCTTCTAAGAGAGCTAATGCTTCTAGTGCGAAGTTGTTTGCAGCTATGAAGTTCCCGGCGGCGAAGAACTTTTCAGCCAGCTCGAGAAGCTCTTCCACTTCATCCAGTCTGTCGACGCAGCACGTTTCGTAGCGGGGATCGCCCTCCTCTTTGAGTTTTTCACATATTTTCTGTACTTCATCGAGGAGACTCTTTACTTCTGAAATCCTGTGTGAACATAAAGGCCTCATGGGCGTGTTGTAATCTACAGGACGATAGGGAGTACCAGGCTGTTGCATTCTGCAGATATTGACATCGAGTTGTGCACCATATATATTGTAATCAAGATCTCTTCTGTCGTGCCAAACCACATAATTGCAGTAGATCTTGGGGTGCCTTTGGTCACTGGTGTTGGTGGTAATCTGGAATTCTGTCCCCGTAGATACAACGTACCCGTAGATGTCCTGATTTCCATTCCTCAAATCAAACCACACCACTACATCGTTGAAGACCCAAGGACGGAATTGATCAGATGTGTTCGTACATATGGGGAATTCTGTGGCTGTAGAAATGTTGTACCCGTAGATGTCCCAGTTCCCATTTCTATCATCAATCCATGCCACAATATTACCGTGAACTGCAGGATATCCTTGGTTATTCGGATCTAAGCAGACGGGGAATTCTGTATTCGTGGCAAAATCATACCCGTAGATATCCCAGTTTCCTATTCCATTCCTCTCATCCCACCATACCGCATAGTTACCACCAGTTCTAGGGAAATACTGGTGAGCTGCGTTAGTACAGATAGGGAATTCTGTTGATGTGGAAAATTTGTACCCGTAGATGTCCCAGTTGCCATTTCTCCAATCATTCCAGACCACGTAATCCCCATAAATTACGGGGAGACGTTGATTATTCACATTAGTGCAAATCTGGAATTCTGTACTCGTGGAAAGGTTATATCCATAGATGTCTGCATTCCCATTTCTCCAATCGTACCACACCACTGTATTACTGTAGATCGTAGGATGCTCTTGATTAAATGTATTAGTGGTAATTGGGAATTCTGTATTCGTTGAAAGGTTGTACCCATAAATGTCAGCATTCCCATTTCGCTGATCCTGCCACACTACATAATTACTGTAGATTGAAGGACGCCACTGCGTATTTGTGTCTGTGGTCACCTGAAACTCAGTTACAACTGATGCACCAAAAACACCTGATACCATAACCAGAGAGATGATCGATACAATGATCCATTTCTTCACTTTCTGCATTTGCTGCATTCACTTTCCTCCTTACATTTGCTTAAAACATTTCTTCTTAAGGGTATTTAAAGTTATCGGTCTAGGTTATTTGAGAAGAAACATTCGCTGCGGTACTGTATGCCTAAAGAATGCAGTCAATTTCCACATGGACTGAAGTTATGTCTTCATGTACCATTTCTGATTGATTTTTTGATTCATAATTGTTTGTTTTTTCATTATTTGTTAAGTGGGCATTAGCCCCACATGGGATTGTCAATTCATTGAGTGTTTCTCTCACTTTTGTTACACGTGTAACAAATTGTTGGTGTTTGTCAATTATTATAGGAATATTATAATACCAAAAGAGATTTAAGATTTTTGGCATTCGAAATTGATAATTCCCTCCACGCTGACGAAGGTTATTTCAAAGAGGGGTCTACAAAGAATAACAAAATACTCATGGAGAGATGTTGACAGTCCTTAGTAGGTGGTCCTCAAGAAAGGTGAACGCTGCAGTACAGACTAGCATAACTCATTGGTTATGTACAATAGGGCGGTCAAGGTTAGTTGGGATTGTATACTGTGGCAGTTATTCAGTAAGAAAACCAATTCTTGCTTTATTTCACTTTTCAGAAAACTCTTTCAAGTTCTCTGCCATTTCTTTTAATCGCTTATCGACTCTGTAATTTACTGTTCCCTCCTCAAATGTCCCGTTTTGTCTTGTCCCCGCTTTCACTCCAGTTAGAATCTCAATCCCCTCATCAATAGTCTTCACAGGGTACACGTGGAATTTCCCTGCTTTTACAGCTTCCACGACTTCTTCTTTCAACATTAAATTCTGTACATTGCTCTCAGGAATGATCACTCCCTGTTGTCCTGTTAACCCATGAGCTTTACACACTTCAAAGAACCCTTCGATCTTCTCGTTCACGCCACCAATGGCCTGAACCTCTCCCCGTTGATTGACTGATCCCGTCACGGCAATGCTCTGATTCACAGGAAACCCTGAGAGGCTGGACAATATTGCATACAATTCAGTGCTGGATGCACTATCTCCTTCTACCCCTCCGTAGCTCTGCTCAAACACTAACCGACACGATAAACTCAAGGGTTTATTCTGTGCATACTTTCCAGCTAAATACCCGCTCAATATCATGACACCCTTGGTGTGAATGTTCCCTCCGAGTTTGGCTTCTCGTTCAATATCCACAATTCCTTCCCTGCCCATTCCCACGCTGGCAGTCACCCGAGAAGGCCGCCCAAAGGAAAAGTCTCCCAAGCTCATGACAGATAACCCGTTCACTTGGCCCACTCTTGAACCTTCAGTATCAATGAGAATCAATCCCTTTTCAATCATCTCCTGAACCTTTTCTTGGAACAAACTGGAGCGATACAGTTTCTCTTCAATTGCCTTTTTCACGTGTTCACCAGTAACATATTCAGAGTTCTCCTCACTCGCGTAGAAGTTCGCCTCCCTGATGATATCAGCTACATCAGCAAACCTCGTAGATAACTTATCCTGGTGATCAGCCAGCCGTGATGAGTATTCAACGACCTTGGCCACTGCTGATGCATCCAAATGGTTTAACTCTTCTTTCTGGCACAACGTACAGATAAAAGCAGCATATTTTTGTACATTCTCTTCTATTCGTTCCATGACTGTATCAAAGTCCACTTTCACTTTGTAGAGCTCCTTAAAATCCTTGTCCAACGTATAGAGCATTTGGTACAACATGGGGTTCCCGATCAATACTACTTTCACATCTAACGGGATGGGCTGCGGTTTTAATCCCTTTGTCGTAATATAACCCAGGCGCGTCCCTGCTTCTTCAATATCAATGCACCCATTTCGTAACGCTCTCTTAAGACTCTCCCACGAAATTATATCCCTGAGTAATTCCTCCACAGGTAACACTAAATACCCACCGTTAGCTTTGTGTAGAGAGCCGCTGTGGATCATGGTAAAATCAGTGGTTAACACACCGAATTGGGCCTCTTTCTCTATCTTTCCGAATACATTGTAGTACGTAGGGTTGCGTTCCATGACCACTGGACTGCCCTTTTCATCTGCATTATCCACGATCAGGTTCACCTCATACTTTTTGAAGGGGAACTCCTTCATCCAGGAAGCAGGAAAAGGGCCAGGTGGTACTTGAGGCTCTGTGACAAACTGCTGAATGTTATCGAGGATATCATTTTGAACTTCTTCCAAATATGCCACCACTTCGTCAGACTTTTCGTACTTTTCTTTTAAATCAGCTATCAAGTGTCCAATAGCGTATAAAGCTACCTCTCGATTCAATTTATTGACTTCTTCTGTGATTTTTGCCTCCAAACTCCGTAATTGTCTCATAGCGCTCTTTAAATCTGCATTTAGTGCTTCTCTTTTCTTTTGAATTTCTTCTCTCTTTTGAGGGTCTAACGCCATGAACTCCTGCTCATTCAAGGGGCGCCCTTCCTTGACAGGGGCGAGAAACACTCCTACAGGCGTGCGCTGAAGGACGAACCCTTCCTCTTGAACTTTTTTGTCCAATTGAGCAAAAAGGTTCTTTCTCTCTTCTTCAATCTTTTGAACTGTTTCATCTCTCTTTGCGGCGTAATCTTCACTCTCAAAGACCTGGGGAAGTTCCCTGCGCCCTTCTGTGATGAACTCTTTCACATCTTTCTGGAACATTTTCCCTTGGCCTGGATCAAGCTTTATGGCTTTGGGCTCATAAGAATTCTGAAAGTTAGTCACGTAACACCAGTCTGCAGGTACTGGTTTCTTTTTAGCCACTTCCTCCAAGAAGCCTTTTACTGCAGTTTCCCTGCCTGTACCAGGATGGCCAGCCACGTAGATATTGAATCCACTCTCTTTGATATCCAGTCCAAATTTGAGGGCTTTGACCGCTCTCTCCTGGCCAATGATTCCTTCAAGTGGTGGCATACCCTCAGTGGTTTCACATTTCATGGCGTGAGGGTCACACGCTCTCCTCAGCTTTTCAAGAGGTAGCTCATTCATGGTATCACCTTCTACTATGGTTTTCACCCACCCTATCTTTCCATCATTTTGATTTTAATAAATCTTTCCGTATACATGGGAGTAAACATGTGCATGGGCACAGTATACATTTTTCTGGGAAAATGGTTTAGAAGGGGTTAAATTCTTCTTGAGACAACTGTGGATGAGTTTTCGATGAAGAAGGTTTCGTATCTGGTGTCAAAAACATAATAGAATTGTCACGTCTTCGGGGGAAAATTCTAACCTCTATGATTATCATTCTTTTGTGATTAATGCGAGTAAGAGGCAATTTTCATGTTACACGTGTAACAAAAATGAGATAATCACCCGACAATTTCACAATCCCTTCACAATCGCGGCATCCTTCTGACATTGGATTCCTTGGTTGGTGGTGCTATAGTTCTGGTGGGGCAGACAATCAGCGTCTTTTTTCATCATTCGATCAGCGTCTTTTTTCTCTCTTAAATTTGGTGGAATGAAATCATTCATTTGAAGTATTTTACACAGCCAACCTATAAAAGGCCTGCATACCAACCACTATGAGGAACATGGGAAAAAAGTTTCCAAAAATCGTGAAAATAGCAAAGAACCAGTTACCCTGGATAGAGCATTTGGTAGACGAAAAGACAGTCCACGATATTGCACCAGTAGCCATGAATGGCAGCCTTTTGGAGAGCATGTACGTAAAAACGAGGAGAGAAAGTCTGTGCATCCAATGTAAGGGGGGGAAAATGCTGTGCGGAAAAACGTCGTGCCCCTTAGTTCTGCGGATTAAATCATATGCTACTGTATCTCAACAGTTAGGGACAGAAATAGATGGAGCCTCGCCGCCCAGTATCTTCGTGGGGAGAATGGGGTACCCAAACGTTTTTGTTGGTCCCATGGTGCCCCCTGTCCATGAGGATACATCTCTGTATGACTCTCCCGAGAGATGGATGCCGTTAACCATTCAGGAAATTGTCCAGTTTCGCATGCAGTTGATCAGAGGAAAACAAAGAGCAAAAGTCCACAATTTGGAGGGAAAAATCATCGATTCAATCCAGGAGTTAGCATTATCTGGATCACCTGCTGATGTAGAGATGCAGTTACTAAAGAGGCCCAGAAAAGGTATCCTCCTCGATGATGAAGTGCAGCCCATGGGTCCTTCTGCTCCCTTAAAGGATGTGTGGATAGGACCAAAAAATACAAACAAAAAGGTTGAGAAAGCTTTCTGCGATACTGACTTAAAAGCGGCAGAAGCGGTCTCCGATTTATACAGAGAGGATATCCCTCTGTCCAAGATTCAACGAGGGTTAAGTGCGGGGTTATTCGGAGTAGAAGATCGCAGGAAATTAGTGCCCACCCGATGGAGCATTACTGCAGTGGACTCAATGCTCTCTTTGGACTTAATGGAAATGGTAAAACGGTTTCCAGCCATTAATGAGTATTTGTTATATGAAGAAATTCATTTGGATAACCGATTTCTCATATTAATGTTACCCGATGCCTGGAGTTACGAGTTAATGGAAGCTTGGTACCCGGGGACTATATGGAACCCTGCGTCACAGAATATTTTAATGTTTGGCGATGCTGAACCCTACACGGGGAGAACCACGTACGCTACTATTGGCGGATGCTACTACGCTGCCCGGCTGGCAGTCAATGAGCACTTACTCAAAAAGAAACGGCAGGCCAGGGTGATCATACTACGAGAGGCCCATCCCGGGTATATTATGCCTGTAGGCGTGTGGAACGTACGAGAAAGCGTGAGAGAAGCTTTGAAAAATCCCCCACGGAAATTTGATACATTAGATGGTTTGTTAACAGCAGTTGAACAGAAGTTGGCTATTCCCCTGGATATCTGGAAGAGAAATTCCACATTGCTAAGAGATTCATTGCAGCAGAAGAAAATTACAGACTATTACTAGACATTTGAACACTTGGCATAATTTTTGTTTTGGAAGTTGTCTCATAATTCAAAGTTTTTGGAGATTTTCGCTGTTTTCTATCTGAAATGATGGAACGCAGGCAGGTGGTTCTTCAGATTCTTCTAGTTGTTTGGGGGGGTTTCTCCTCTTTTTTGGAGAAGTGGAGGGAGGAGAAACGCTACCTGTGACATATGAAGACGTTATGAATGATATAATTCTGAAAGCTTACCGGTCAATAACACAAGGCGTGAAAACACTCCAGAAAGTGAAAGGAACAGAACCAGATTCCTAAATCAACTTGGCCTAATTCCTTTAGCTACTGTAGAGTATAAACCAGCCCACGAGCTTTAAAATACCATATGTCACAAACGCGGATGATATCAATGCAAAAGGAACCAAAATCCAATTTTCATGAATGTACAATCTTTTTTCTTTTAATTTTATATTTGAAGCCAGTGTAATTACAATGGCATATATGATGATTAATAAGGCAAGCACCTTTAATTCTAAATTAGAGGTTAAGAATACAATAAGCTCGATAATCATCAAGATTGTAGATAGCAGATATACTACCCGTAATATTTTTTTAGGGCCGAAAAAGACAGCAGAAGTATTTAGACCTGCTTTTTTGTCAAATTCGTAGTCTGTTACTACCGTCGGTATATAAAAAATGGCACCCATAATGAACGCCCCTAAAATCATGAAGGGATTCATATTGGCGCCGCCTATGCTTAATCCTGCCATAAATATTGCCCCAGCTGCAAGCGCATTACAGATGATATCTCCTGCAGGTGTCGTCTTAAACCTCGTCGGTGGCATGGAGTAAATATAACCCACAATATCTACAAGAAGTATTAGAATAAAAAAGAGGAAATTTATAAACGAAGCAAAGAGAAGAGAACAAAAGAAAAACATCATACTCAAGTAGAAAGCGGCTTTCTCAGTAACTTCACCGGTGACAAGTGGTTGATAAGCAAGATTCATGTCCTTTGACCTTCCATTATGAAACTTGTCTACATCTTTATCCCCAATTGCGTCTACCACAAAACAAAAGCTCATCCAGCAGCTAAAGGAAACAAAGGCAAAGATTATGTGAAGTGGATTGCTATCTGAAGTTACGCCAAGTCCAAAACCTACAGAGAAGGGCAAAAGAAATGTCATCCACGCTATTGGTCGGAGTAATCTTAAATATTTGGTTTTCATATTTCTCACTTTGTAAGTTTCCATCGAACTGTAGAAACCAACCCACAGCTTCTATCCTCGTCATTCCTTTTGCTCCTCTTTCTTATTAAGATTTGGGTTTATTCTCTTCCATTAAACCTTATCAATGGCATACAGGGATTGAACTGAAAGATAATAGATACCTCCCCTTCTGTATTCTGCACCTCCAGGTCTTAACGGCATCTACCTGGGAGGAGATAGCCAAGCCAGAAGATCTCCTTGGCAAGGAGCACTGTCTCAAGGCTCTCTCTGATGGTACTTCACTGCATATCAGTGCTAGTGGCGAGGTATCCCGTTCAAAAGATGGTGGCTAAGACATTGAAGAGATCATGCTGATCCCTTTTTTAAATCCTTTCTCTTACAACCTTAATCAACAAGGATCTGTTAAATTGGCTTGGTTAGAACAGAACATGAGCTCTGTTTATATAATTCACTTAGGAAGCTGAATAGGACTTCTTTTTTGTGGAAAGCCAAGGATTTCATTATTCTTATTTTATTTGTTGAACAATACTGTGCTACAGTAATCATGGAAAGCCAAGGGTTTCATTATTCTTACAGTTATCACTTTTGAGTTCTCATTCTTTTGATATGATCTTCAGTCTTCTTACTATCTGAAATCCTAGCCATAGAATAACTCCCAAAGTTGTTCACATCTCCAAGGCCATCTGTATTCACTTGATCGCCTTCGTGATTTTATCTGTGTTTGCATGTAAAAAGAAAAAAGAAAAAAAGGTATTCTGGACAATTTTATTCTTCCTCTTTTGCTGGGAAGAGGACAATTTTATTACTTAAGGGAAGAGCATTCAAGCGGATTGTTATTGGAAAATTAAGAATGGGGCCGCCGAGATTTGAACTCGGGTGTCAGGCTCCCGAAGCCTGGAGGATGGGCCAAGCTACCCTACGGCCCCTTACTTATGCAACGAAAAATGGAAATATAAATGTATGCTTTTCATGTGCTGATGACACCCCTCCGATAATTGCAACCACCACTAGTACTCCTCAATAATCAAAGAGACTCTTCTGCTTTGAGTCTGCTTCCACTGCTTTTGTTATTTCTTCTTTCTCTTCTTTTTTCCCTTCTTTCTTTTCTTTCTCTCTTTCTTCTTTCTCTATAGTCTCCATTGCTTCCAGGATCTTTCCCCCTTTTTTAAAAATATACAAGATTTCATCTTCATCTAATTGAAAAAACCGACACAGAGAAGCTGCTCTCTCGGCCTTTTTCTCTAACGCTTTCATCATTATCACGTACTCAGAAGCTTCCCCAGAAGAACAATGGCACTTCTCAGCAATCTTTGCGTAGATTGAACGCTTCATGTCCCTATCTTTTCGAGATCTGGCCAAAGCAGCAAAGTACGAAGGACTCTTGAATCGCTGGAAGTGGTATCTTTCTGTCCTAGCCAAAGAAACGCCAGAGGTCATCAAATCCATCGCGTACCCCCACAACTTGTAGTACTGTCTCCTCCTGACCCGTCCCAAGAACACATCTGCTCTCGACAAGTAGTAGTACGCATGAGCAGCATCTTCAGCAGAGTACACCAACGGCATATTCTCAGCTACCCACAGCAATGTCTCCCTCGGCTCTTGATCTATGTTCCAGAACTCCTTCCTCACATCCACAGACTGCAGCCTGAACACGCTGGATAATGCCTGAAATATGGACACCCGGGTATCTCTGGGATTGGAATACTCGCCACCTGTTAAGGACTCTAAATCGTTGATAGCAGCTCTCAAATCACCGTGCGCATCCTTTGCAATCTTCTGCAGCACATCATCTGGAATACCCAAGCTTTCTCCTTCTGCAATTCTTCTCAAAACCTTTAAAACAGAAGCAGGAACCAATGTTCTGAATTCAATCATTTTGGATTTATTCCTGATCCCTGGAGGTATTTCCCAGTACTCGTTAGCAATTAATATGATAGGATTTCTCGTGATATCAATAATTTTAGATATAGCCTGGTTTCCTCCCTTGTCTTCCCTTCCATAGACATTGTCTGCCTCATCTAAGAGAATGATCTTTCTGCTCCCATCTAACGTAGACGACGTGGCTGCGTTTCCCACAATTCTCATGATCACCTCTCGATTCCTTTGATCTGAAGCATTCAACTCCAGCAAATCCGCGTTAAACTCCCTTGCCAGAGCAATAACAGCAGATGTCTTTCCTACTCCAGCCCTTCCGTAGAGGATGGCCGCCTTCTTTTGCTCAGGCCACGTATTAAACCAGGAAACCAGCTCTTTCAAAGCCTTTGGTTGGCCCACCACATCTGACAGATTGTGGGGACGATACGTTTCAGTGTACATTTGCATTCAGTAGGTTCACAATTATAAAAAGGTTGGCTTCTCAGAGTTCTCCCACAACTATATCTCCCAAATCTGTTGCATCTGTTACACGTGTAACATTCCTCATTTTCTTTTTTTCCAGTAACTGAACGACATTAAAATGACATTATCCCTTTGAATATTTCAAAATTTCGAAAATATCACTAGATATAAAAGATAAATACAAAATAATTTTTATTACAAGAAATATCCAAATTAGCCTTTTAAATGCCGGAAAACTCTTGAAATTCTAAATTTTTCCCAATTTAAGATAAAACCTCCAAAAAATGAAATTTTTATACTATCGAAACCTTTATAAGAAGATTTTTCTATATTCTTCTGGAAACTTATCGAAATAATCAATAATAGCACGTGCAACAGTAATCTTAACATCCTCATCTTTTGCTAATTCAAATAAGATTTTTCTATATTCTTCTGGAAACTTATCGAAATCGTGGATAATGCATGTAACAACAGTAAATCTTACATAACCCATTCTATCCTTGGCAACCCTTCCTCCTATTGTCCAAATTGGATCTGTGAAGAGTAGGTTGCATGAGCCAACCCAAAGATGTTGAAGAGCCATTGGAAGCTTCAATAGATACCTAATTCTTCTTCTTTTTTGAATTCTATCATTATCCAGTCTCAATGCGGGTATACCTGAGTATCCCACCGAAATACATTTAAAGGACTAAGTGAAAAGGGAGGCACCCAACCAATATGCCGCACAATCTTGGTGGAAAATCATGAAAGCGATTGTATGCACAAAATACGGACCACCGGATGGTCTTCAGCTCAAAGAGGTAGAAAAACCAACTCCCAAGGACAATGAAGTACTGATAAGAGTATATGCAACAACAGTAACAGCAGGGGACGTGTTACTTCGAAGTCTCTCATTCCCTCTCAGAATAGTGTTTCGTCTCGTGTTTGGTCTCAGTAGAAATAAAATACTAGGGCATGAGTTAGCCGGGGAAATTGAAGCAGTAGGCAAAGATGTAAAACTATTCAGAAAAGGTGACCAAGTTTTTGCATCTGCCGGTTCTGGAGGGGGTGCTTATGCCGAGTACATTTGCCTACCTGAAGACGGAGTGGTAGCAATAAAACCGATCAATATGACCCATGAGGAAGCCGCCGCCGTTCCTATTGGGGGACTTACAGCATTGCATATTCTTAGAAAAGGAAATATCCAGAGCGGACAAAGAGTTCTTATCTATGGAGCTTCGGGAAGTGTAGGTACTTTTGCGGTACAGCTTGCCAAGTACTTTGGGGCAGAAGTTACCGGGGTATGCAGTGCCATGAATTTAGAGTGGGTGAAATCTCTGGGAGCCGATAAGGTAATTGATTACACTAAAGAGGATTTTACCCAAAGCGGTGAGACTTATGATGTTATTTTTGACGCGGTAGGCAAGAGTTCGTCTTCACGTAGTAAGAGATCTCTAAAGAAGAAAGGATTCTATCTTTCCGTTAAATCTTCAACAAGCGAAAAGGCTGAAGACCTAATTTTCCTCAAAGAGCTAATTGAGGCGGGAAAGATAAAATCGGTCATAGATAGAAG
>Ga0209427_10005142_pt1 | contig 15011 bp, 14 predicted proteins | sample DeeMarSWOR136_30_FD_187465 | JGI IMG/M metagenome (GOLD analysis project Ga0209427, IMG submission 187465) | Marine sediment microbial communities from White Oak River estuary, North Carolina - WOR-1-36_30 (SPAdes) (version 2) | ecosystem: Environmental > Aquatic > Marine > Intertidal zone >...
AAATGTGGTGCGATATGGGCAACAAAGATCAAATAACTGAAGATACTTTCGAAAAGATCAACGCTCTAAACCAAATTTTTGAAAATGTAATCTCAGATGCTTCAGACCTCATAAAAGACCTCTACTGGAGCGTGAAGACTTACCTATTTTTCGGACTCATTACCCTTCTATTCGGCGTTCAAACACTCATTTATAATATAGACGCCATCCAAGAACGCCTCTATGTACCCTTGTTTGTGGCTGGAACAATGATTTTTGCTGGGGCAGTCCAAATTCTTAACTACTTCAGGCTAAGAAAGAAATACTCAAGGTTGTTCAGAGCTCAAAATGAAATGAAAAAAACCTAGGAGAAAGCTAAATGCCTTCTTCTAGAAGAACACCAGCTAGAATAGCCATGGATTTGTTCGATTGCATAGACGAAAGAAACGGCAAAGCTTCCAAATGGGACTTGATCAAGATCGTTGGGACTGAGTCCCAGTTTCATTACTGGGTTGAAGAATTTCTACTTAAGGAAAAGTTACTTGTGGAACAAAGAAACGTAAAACGTTACTTTTACACGAAAACTGAAGCGGGGGAACTTCTGCATCGACTTTTAAGGAATGGGAAGATAATGCAAGCGCTATTAAGAGTCAGCGGAAAAAGGCTACGGAGAGATTGAAGCGAAGTCAAAATAGCATTTTAGATATCCTAGGATGTTTTTGTTTTTGAATTGATAATATCTATATTTGGAATTAAATATTAATCCTCGTCGAGTGAATCGCGAGAATGAATAAACTTGTAACATAGTTCTTCCCCTCGAATGCCCTCGGATGCATCCGCATTGTTAAACAAAAGAAACGTCGCGCCATATTTAGACAAAAACTAGTTGAAAAGTCTAAAGAAATGGGATTTAATTTGAGTAAAAAGTTTGAAAATTAATTAAGCACTTAATAACGAGGTTCTTAACGTGAAATTCAGTGAATAACTCTAATTTTACCAAAAACGGAATAAATAAAATGGGGTTGCCCGGAGTTGAACTGGGGGCTATAGACTCCAAGGCTTCAATGAATATTAATTTGTCTTTAGCAGCAACATGGATATGAGAAAAAACAATCAATACATTAATATCTCGCGTTATGTGGTGCGATATAAAACGTTAGAGCTATCACTAATTCTAAGTGTAGCCATCTTAAAGTTGGAGTGTTTCACCCGATTTTTGAAGATTAGCGTTTTGAATCAAAAAAGGAGATGAATATATGAAAATTACAGTACATGGGGGCGCCAGGGAAATAGGTGGCTCTTGTATAGAAGTCCAAACTGAGGACTGTAAGGTTGCTTTGGATTATGGAACAAAATTTGAAGAAAGCTTGCGCAATCAGTTTCCAGAGGATTTTGACGCAGTAATTATCAGCCATGCTCACTTGGATCATTCTGGACAACTGTTGAGTTTATCCAAAAAGAAGCCAGTGATAGTAGGCTCCAAGATTACGCGTGAAGTCACAGTTGCCCTTCTTGAGGATATGGTGAAAATCCAGAGTCAAAAAGACGTCAGCTATCTTTATGATACTCATGATGCAAATGCGATCAGGGAACAGTGGTGGGTCCGAGATTACATTGCACTACCCGGTATGGCGATAAAACTGCATCCAGCTGGACATGTTGCAGGAGCTAAAATGGTTAGTTTACTTTCCAAGAAAAAGGAAGTTTTATACACTGGAGACTTTTGTGTTCACGACAGCGAAATATTAGAAGGATGCAATACAGAGGCACTTCCGAACAAACCTGATGTTTTAATTGCTGAGTCAACTTACGGAGGAAAAGTTCGATCGCCACGAAATGAATTGGTTGATGAGTTCTTCAGACAAATACTTGCTGCGATGGATCGGAAAGGAAACATTTTGATCCCTACATTTGCCTTCCACAGAAGCCAAGAGATGGCGAAAAGAATCGACGATGCCATGAAGGCCGGGGTGCTGCCGCGCTATAATGTTTACACGATATCTAATTTGGCTAACAAGATCACTGAGTACTTTAACGAAAACAAAGAGAGTTTCACCAAGAAAATACAGAGACAAAAACAGCCGTTCAAGTATAGCTATGTCAAAAACCTTTACAGAACTGGTCAAATCAGGGAACCTGCCATAGTCATTTGCACTTCAGGTTTTGGCCATGCCGGTGCAAGCCTGCGCTTGTTGACGGAGTGGGCTGAGGATAAAAACAACTCCGTCATATTAACCTCGGGGTATCTGCCTCCAGATAGCCCATTGAAATATGCCAAAGAAGAAAGACGCTTCAGAAATAACGGTGACGAGATTTCGGTCAAGGCTGAAATTGAGCAAATTGAGCTCTCTGGACATGCTGATCAGCTTGAACTTGTTCAAATGGTAGAAAATCTAAAACCTGAAAGAACCATTCTTGTCCATGGAGATTTTGAGCAAGCGCAAGCTCTTTCTCAAGAAATTGAGAAACTTACAGATGTTTGGATTCCAGAAAAAGGCGAAACCATCACAATTTAGTAAAAATGCAAAAGGCTGCTTTCGAGGCTAGTATAGGAGGTGCTATCGGACCAGCCTTAGGCGGATTTTTGCTTGCCTTGTTTTCCTATCAAATAACAGGAGCCGCAACTGGAGCCCTAAGCGTTAGCGCAACATGCACTTATATATTATAATAAAAGATCCATACAAACACACTTGAAATGCATCCTCTCGATGATCATGAGTAGTTAATGAAAGCCGTTAGTGTTAAATATAACATGGTTATATTTAGCCTATATTAATTTTGGAAATCTAAAAGGTGAGGGAAGCTTATGAAGAAAAATCGACGACAGAAAACAAGAAAAACGATACTTCTTGTCATGTTCTTTTTATTTCCCATAATATACTACTATTTTTCCCCATACCTTATAATCATGGGAGCTTCGGAAGGTATTATAGCCGGCAGTTTCGTCACTTTTGCCGCAATGTTGATTGGATCGCTATTTCTGGGCAGAGTTTTTTGTGGTTGGATATGTCCAGCAGGAGCTACTCAAGAATTATGTTTCAAAATCAACAACAAGGAGTTCAAGGGGGGAAAGCGCAATTGGATCAAGTATTTCATTTGGGTTCCTTGGATTACAATAATTTCTGTTATGTTTGTTCAATCCGGCGGGGTGAGAGCTTTTGATCTTTTCTATCAAACATATTATGGAATCTCAATTCAGGACATCCAATCTGTCATACTTTTTTTAGTCATTGCAGGCCTCATTGCTGGTATAGCTTTGGCGGCTGGAAAAAGAGCATCTTGTCACACCATTTGTTGGATGGCTCCATTCATGATAATCGGTAGAAAGATTCGAAATGGGATAAATCTTCCAGCTTTGCAGCTTGTAGCTAATAGAAATGATTGTATTGATTGTAAGATATGCTCAAGGAATTGTCCTATGAGTTTAGATGTCAATTCTATGGTTCAGAATGAGGCAATGGAAGATTCGGAGTGTGTACTTTGCGGAAGCTGTGCTGACAGTTGCCCTAAGAAAGCCATCAGATTTTCCTTCGGAAACAAGAAATAATCCAAAAAAATCAAATCATGAGGATTTTGATGCCTATGAATACTTCTTTGCTGAAACTCGGGGTCAGAGTTTGGCTGATTGAAACAATAGTGTCTGGTTTCAACTTTTTTGTCCTTATGGGTCTCTTATATGAGCCTATATGGGGCGATTTAGCAGCACACCAGATTGGAATGTCAACTAGGATAGTGTACCTTTTCATTTTCGCCTATTTTATGCTTCGCTACGCAAAGAAATACGAAATAAAGGACTTATTGTTTATCGGATTCTTATGGTTGGGTTTGGAATTGTTATTCGAATGGGGAGGAAGTCTAGCGATAGGTCGTTCAGTTCAGGAGATTCTAGTGGGTTGGAACATATTCAGCGGGCATATGTGGCCCTATGTCTTGCTAACGTATTTATTTGCTAACCTCATGGTAGGAACCATTTTGCATCCAGGAAAATAATGAAAACTAGTTGTTGCTTAAAACACCAAGAATATAACATAGAATTAGCAAAGCGTGGAGTGTTTTACGCAGAGGTCTAATTCTAAGTTAAATATTCTTTTAGAGCTTCTTTTTTTATTTTGAATACCTTGTTAGAATTTAGAAACTAGAGTATTCTACCAAACATTTTCTGTTTTTATGCATTTTGTAAAAAGTGTTAATCCTTATCTGCATGCTCAATATAAGTCTCAGAGGGAGAGTTAGACTTGAGCAACCAACATCCTCGGATTACGAGAGAGAAAAAAACCATAGACAAAATGGTTCATATATATTGCAAAGCTCACCATAATAACAAAAATGGTGAATTATGTCCTGAATGCACTGATTTTTTGATTTACGCTTTCATTAGATTGGACAAATGTCCATTCCAAGAAAAGAAATCTACCTGTGGCAAATGTTTGGTGCACTGTTATCAACCTCAGATGAGAGAAAAAGCAAAGAAGATAATGCGGTATTCAGGTCCACGAATGCTTTTGCATAGTCCTCGTTTGGCTCTGCATCACTTGTTTGATGGACGAAAGAAACCTCAAACACTTAAAGAATTTAAGGAAGAAAAGGCTAAGGAATCCACCTAACAAAACACGAGTCGTTGGCAATTTTTTGTTTTTGAACATGCTGTTAAAAATTAGAAAGACATTGCCTTCTCAAATGAGCAAACATGTAACATAGAAAGTGCTATCTTCGCCGTCGAGTGTGAATACACTTTAGGAGCAAACACAATCTCGTACTATACATCGATAAAGACCTCGTTGAAAAATCCAAAGCTCTCGGCTTTAATCTCAGTAAAACCTTTTAAAACCACTTAAAAAACCTAATAACACAATTTTCTTCAATTAATTCATTAAATAGCTAGGAATCATCCTGTGGAAATTTGTTTTATGTGTGGACTTTGCTTAATTTCTGGCATTGGAGTTTGTATTCACATTTAACGCATTTGTTAGGGTTAGTTGTTGGTGTAGCATCTCTTCCTTGTTTCCAAAACTTGATTGCCCACTGTAAGGACTCCTGGGCTTCAGATGGGTAGAACTTGCAGAAGTGTATTATGGTGTCATCAATTGATAGTATGCTTTCTTCAAATCCTTTTTTGAATATTGCGTCGATTGCTTTATGTTGCAGCTCTGGATTTCCCCTTGTTTTTGGATCTGCCACGACTATCGCGTAGAACAATCTGCTTGTATCGAAACCCATGTTTTCCAGAATTAGACCGTACGTTTGTGCCTGCACATGGTGACTTGGGTAAGCTATCCCGCTTCTGCTGAACTTGAATTCAAAGATTACTATTGGGTAACCCTTGTAGAACATCACCGAATCAGGTTGTCCAGCTAAAAATAAGTCTTGGTACTTGCCGAGGATGAACATTTCAATAGCAAGAACTGGTTCTTTCCCGTAAATTTTCTTCCATAAGCCTTCTCTTTTTATTTCTACGGCTTCTTCAATCAGCCTTTCATGCGCTTCCGAGCCAACAGTTTTTGCTTCAGTCTCAATTTCGCCATGTAAATATTCCAACTCTACTTTTTTTTCGCAGTAGTACTGCCCCGCGATGTCACTTGCACTTATTGTTAACCTGTTAAAACGAAGTCGTTCATCTTGCTCTTCTCGCTTTCGACGAAGCTCCTTGAGCATTGAATCGAATTTTTCTAGCTGCTTCTTCCATTTGGTCATATTCGCTCAAGCCGTTTTCATTAATGAACCAAAATCACTCTTGTTTTTGAGGGTTAAGTGAGCCAAAGTGATTTTCAACTTCGTACATGTCGAGTTCTGAGTCTTTTGTTAGTCGAGCTTCGATTTCCTCAACGAATTCTCTTGTGAAACCAGCAGGAATTGTAATATCCTGATCGGTCAGATCCAGCTGTATTGGCAACCCGGTTGCTTTGTTGCAGGAAGCTTGGAAGAAAGCCAGAAGAGGTGTCAGGTTGAAGTTCAGTGGAGTTTCAAAGCAGAATGGCGGAGCAGGATAAGTGCAGCGCACGTAGTGTCTTGCAGTTTTGAATATTTGTTCTGGTTCATATAGGAGGTCGCGTCTTACGTTCCGGTCAACATCTGCCTTGATAGCTTTAAATATTGACTCCATACTTCGCTCTTCTCTTACATATCTCTGGTATTGAAGAGCCAGACGAGAGAAATAGGTGAAAGCAGTTGGGTCCCGAAATGCTGTCTCATAGGAGAACACTTGACCTTCTTTTAGAAGTGAAGATAAGATTTCCTTGTCGTTCCTATAAAGCTGTAAATCTTGATTTCCTGTTTTGAAAATTGTCCAGCCGTCAATAGCTGATGATTGAACCCGCTTAATTATCCCAATTACCTTTCCACTATTCAAAAGTTTCAGTGAAAGATCACTAATGTACTTTACAAGCTTCAATCCAGTCTTCAGAAATCCCTTGCGAATTGGCATATTGTGGATTTTTCGGCAGTTAGGTCTAAAACCAAAAAAGCTACCATCAATAATTATGAGATCTACATTCTTGTCGAGGCAGTCTATTGCCGTTTGCCGTTCCAAAGTTGCAGAGAGCACCTGAAGCATCTTCATACTTGCTTCCTGATCGCCAATCTGATAGTCAGAGTAATCTCCACTGTAGTATTCTTCGTCCACGAGGTCTAAGCCTTGAAAAATATGGTATGTAGCTCCATATGTTCCAAAGCGACCTCCAATCCTCTCGCTCATAACCGGCGAGTCAGACCCGTCCACCACTGCTATTCGCCACTTCTTCCAATCTTCATTTTCTGCGATTTTGGAGAAAGTTAGGATTTTAGCGAGACTTTCAAGCTTTGCTTTGTCTCTTAGCAGTTTTTCTTTGATTGCTTTGGTTTGTCTCTCTGCTAAATCAAAAAATTGATTTTGCATCTTGGCTGGAATCTTAACCCAATCTGGAAATCCAGTTTCCTCGAACTTCAAGCGCAACCGTCCTTTGCAGTTTCTTCTGGAAGATCAAAATGAATCAGAAGCGGAATTGGCGAGGCATTCATCTTTCCAGTCAAGTAGAAATCCCCGACGGGCATTAGAACCAGGTATTTTGCGTCAATGTCCGCTTGACCAAGAAGCCTCATTGCTTCATCAAGATCCAGCGGATTTAGTTTTCCAATGAATTGTGTGTTTAGGTTTCTGCGTATAGCTGCGTTTATACCGATTTCCCCTGCTATTCCCTGACTTAACAGTACAACTGAGAGTCTGTAGCTGCGTCCTAGTGCGCAGAGTTCTGAGATCACTTCCATAGTTTTTGTTTCGATTCCTTTTGGCATAAAAGGACAGTATTGCGGGCCTTCGTCGATAACTACTGCTAAGTCAAGTTGCTCTTTCTTCTCCATTCTCTCATTCAGATACTTTGCTGTTGAGAGGAAAATCGAGAGTTTTTCGGTTTTGCTGCCAAGACCCAAGTCGATTACTGCAACATTGTGTTGTTTTAAAGCTTCAAGAATTTCAGCAGTTGTTGTCTTGCCTTGCACATTCTCCAGTTTTTCGGCACCAAGATTGGAGAGATGCTTTTCAAATTTTCTAATGTACTTCCTTCCCCACTGGTTTATTTTGCCGGTTCTTTCATCTGTATTTTCACCCGCAAGTTCCGCTGTGACTTCTGCTTTCAAGTAACTCCTCAACTTCTCCGGATCACCAAAGTTCCTCCATTTTCCATCGTAAATTACTGTTTCCAGCGCATCGCGGATTTGGTTTTTCTCAATATAGGCGCTCGAGAAATATCCGAAGTAATCCATTGCTGAACTTAAATACTCCACCACAATGTCGTCTTCGAGACCGATGTCTGAAAGTCCATACTTGCAGGAGAAGTAGGGCGCGTAGTCAGAGCCTTTCCAATCGAAGATTAAGACTTTGTATCCTGCCTTTCTAATAAACGGTATAATCTCATATCGAGTAAGCAGGGACTTGCCAGCGCCAGTAGCCGCGAAAACACCTACGTGATAACAAATGTAGTCTGGATCAGTGGGCACCTTCCAGTTTGGATGATCTTTATAGTAGCCGATTGTGTTTTCTGTTAATCCGAGAATCCGCACGGGATTGTCGTGTTCCTCATATATTTCAACCTCAGAAGAAGGCGCAATAAGCATCTTATTCTCTTTCAATTTGCTGTCAGAGACTTCTCCCACAACACTTAAACCAAAAGCATAGAATTCCTTGGCGTTTGAGGGGTGACGACCCACTCTTGCGTAAGCGACACCCGGAGAATAATTGCTTGTTCTCAGATTTTCATTGCTTCCTAGACCGCCGCGAGTAACAGCCATTATTTTGTTTCCGTTCCTGTTGTTTATTAAAACCAAATCTTCTGCTTTGACGCTTTTCTCTTCGCCTTCTGCAAGAATAACATCTGCATCTAAAACAGTTGAGCCACTAGCAACAATGCCAATTCTTCTCATACGGCATCAACAAATATCCTACTGTAGACTCATACCTATAAATTGTTAGAAAAAAATTTACCTTCGCTTCGCGGGTTTTCAAAACATTATCTCTTGGGAGCTAGAATTGCTCTTGCATAATTGTCTTCTTGGAAATATTTGTTTGCCACTTCTACTATGTTTTTTGCAGAAAGGGATTTTACTTGTTCTATGTAATTAATTAGAGCATTTTGGTTTTCAAAGTAAATTTCTAAATCTGTAAGTACTCTTGGAAATTGGTGAGGGCTATCGACGGACCTGAAAACGTCGCTTAGAACAAGGTTTTTGCTCTTTTTCAAGTTCTTTTTCTTTCACTGGATGATCCTTCAATTTTTCAAGCTCACCCTGAATTACGGTTTGGGTTTGTTCCAATGCTTTAGTTTTTACGGCGCAACTCACTTCGAAGTAGCCAAAGTCCAAGCCAGCCACATTAACTGAATCATAATCGTACGTTAACGCTCTTTTTTCTCTCAATTCAACAAATAGCCTAGAACTTTCCCCAACCCCTAAAAGCGCACTTATTAATTCTAGTGTGGGGACGTCAGCATTTCTTACCAGAGGGGTTTTAAGACCAAAATGCAGGTATGCTTGTTTTATTCCTGGTCTTTTTGCCAATATTCGTTTTTTAGGTTTGCCCGTTTCGATGCTTCTTTTCGGTCTTGATGTTGGAGCACCTTTTTTTCTATCCTGAAAGTCACTGAGCACTAATTCAACGGTTCTATCTGAAAATTTCCCGCTGAGTATCACGATCATATTCTGCGCAGAATAATATTTTTCATGTGCTTTTTTTATGTCGTTTAGCCTGATCTGGTTCACTGTCTTTTTTGATCCTAGAATTGGGTTTCTCACGGGGTGATGCCTGAATAGACATTTGAGGAATGTTTCTTCATTTTTGCCTTGGGGCTTGTCAGAAGCTTCAGCAATCTCAGCCAGTATTACTTTACGCTCATGTTCGAGTTTGTCTCTTCCAAACTCAGAATCAAAAAGCAAACCTGACAGAACATGAGAAGCTTGAGGCAGCGTTTCAGGTAAAACATCTATCATACTGAAGGTGCATTCATTTGATGTTTCAAAACTTGAACAACCACCCAGTCTCTCGATTTCATGATTGAGCCTTGTACTTCGTTGAGACCCCCCAACCAACATATGCTCAAGAAAATGTGCAGTTCCACATTCATCTCCAGAATCATCGTTTGAACCGTATCTAACTGCCACAGACAACTGCGTGGTTAACGCTGATAAACGAGGATATAATAAAACTACGAGACCATTTGAAAGAATTCTTCTTTCCCAAGATAAACTGCTTCTAATGTTAGCAAAATAAGCATCTGGCATTCTTTAAAACTTATGAGATGCTCAAGCGTCAACGCTCTTGATATACATACTTAAGCGTTGAGTTGAAAAACTCGTTTGAGGACGTCTGGGAAAACATCGCAATACTGCTAATCTAGGGGCTGATTTTTAAATGCGATCATTCTAGGCAAAACAGTATTATTTTGCTTAATAAGATTATCTATGGTCATATTATTCGATAATAGGTTTTCCATAGGCTTTAAAATCGAAAATCTCAAAAAATAGGGCTCATGTTTTATTCCTAAAAGCTGTGAGGACGGTGGTAAAGTTGCAAGCCAATATGTGTTCGATGACCTGGGTTGCCTTGCCCATTCTCTTAGATGGCTATGTAGCTTTTTTCGCTTCAAGAGAAGCAAGCACACCGTCTCTTGCAGAATAAGCCTGGAGTCACGCTATAGTCAAATCGACGGGGATGCGAATGCAGTGAGAACAGGAACCGATAAAAATCTTTTATTCTGTATGCGTTTAATAGAGCACATACGTATCAGGAAAATGCGGGTTCAAGAAATGGCTACGAGCAAGGAGAAGAGTGATAAACACTTTCCTGTCTGGGGTCATAAGTTTAGTACCTTGTTCAGTAATCCAAAAAAATATTGTTCTTATGTTAAAAAGGGTCAGGTGGTTGCTGACCTTGGTTGTGGTCCAGGTTTTTATACACTGGCTTTGGCTGATTGCGTTGGTAACGAAGGAAAGGTCTATGCTGTTGATTCGGATGAGAAGGTTATCCAAGCGTTAAAGAAAAAGGTGGATAAAGGGGGTTATCACAATATCGAGATGCATGCGTCATCTGCCTCCGATATTAGTTTTATAGAAGACGGATCTGTTGACTTTATTCTTGCAAACGGTTTACTTTGTTCCGTGGCGCCACAACAGCTCCAATTAGTTGTAAGAGAGATAAAGCGTATTCTTAAGCCAAAAGGAGAGGCGTATATTAGTGCAGCTAAGGGTTGGGGGAGTTACATGAGTGAAGAGAAATGGAGAAGAATACTTGAAGGATTTAGAGTCGAACGAAACGGTGATCCTATGATTGGAGATAGATGGGCAATTGTGTCCAAAATATAGTTATTTTGAATTTTAATCCTTAATTTTGGCTTTTTAAAGTCGCTAGCCTCAGAAATGGGATCATTTAAGTATTAGAGCGAGTTTGCCTTTCTGCGGCGGACAAAATGACGACAAAATTATTGGACAAAAGCCTAGAGTGAAAACATTTTTTTCAGAAGTTGTCTATCAGAGGTGATAACTCGGATGCATATGAACTGTCTAATATAGATTTTCTCCATTTTCTCTTCAAGCTACAAATTTAGAAATTAGAAAATCACTCAAGCTTAGAAAAGACCAGATTTATAACATAGAACTTGCCATATCCATGCCCGCCGGTGATTTATTACAAATCGTGGCAAATCTTTTAGCTAAATTTAAACAATAAGTTTTCCATTAAGTCGTATTAGGTGACGTTTATTTTGGCTGAGAAATCAGTTGAAAAGAAAATAAATAACAAAAGACTCGTTTTGAAGTCCATGAAAACAGAAACAATCGCTTTTCTGGCTTTGACTTTAGGCTTAACCTTTCTTCTAAACTTGTTCATGTGGGTAAACTATGACTTAATTATGGAGAGCATTGAGCTGCTCTCGTTGGCGACTCGGGTTCAAATGATTATTCCCGCTTTCTCCGCTATAATTCTAAACCTTTTTGTCTTCAAAACAAAGACATGCCCTAGAAAACCCAAAATTCTGTTCTATTATTTCCTTGTTTTAGCAGCTCTTTTTACTTTGGTATTTGCATTGTGGCTAGTTAATCCTATCGACCTATCTTCTATTCAAATAGAGTCCATGGAAAATCTTGGCTCAATTTTGGTTTTGGCTCTTCTTAATTTTGCCGTATTAATTCTTACGTTGGGCTGGATTGCTCTCGTATTTGCTTGGAATTTTAAGTCCGATTCAAGGAAAGAACTTGAAGTTGCCAAACTATCTTTTGGCAAACCTTCATATTATCTATTGTTTACTCTTTTTTTCTTCGGCTACTTCTTGCTAAGCACGATATTGAACTGGGTTTTTAACCTTGGGAGTCCTCCAAGTGAACCTGTTGAACTTGGAGTTATGCTATTGGGGTTTGCCACAATTTTCTTCGGACCTATTCTTTCATTTCCAACGCTTTTTGGAGAGGAATATGGTTGGAGAATTTTCCTTCAAGACAGACTTGGGCATCAATATAGTCGATTTGGAGCTGTTCTCTTAGTTGGTCTAGTGTGGGGTATTTGGCATATACCGAAGATAATTTTGGAAGGGATTTACTCGGATGGCTCTGTTCTGAGTATAATTGTTTATACGATTAGCACCATTCTAATATCAATTCCATTAGGACTTGGAACTTTCAAATCAAAAAGCGTTTGGCTCGCCGCTTATCTCCATGGAATCTTCGCTACTCCAAACATTCTTGCTGAATATTTCTATAATCCTAGCGATCCGCTCTACTCTTTTGTATTTGGCATCTATGGCTTACCAGTTCTTGGTGGATTAACGCTTGTCTTTCTCAAATCTAAAGAGTGGAAAAAGAGAGGATAGTATTTAGCCCTTTCACTATCTTTCTTCTGGTTTTCGCGGTTTTTCTTGAGTTACAAATTTAGAAATTAGAAAATCAGAATTTTCTCAAGAATTTGAAAAAAGGAAAACAATTATGTTTAGCTTATCAGTAACTCAGTTCCATTTCCATGCATACCAAACAATTAGTGCTGAAAATACAACTTCAACAGTTACGAAAACATAATAATAGACCCATGCTCCACCTGTCGTAAGCATTGTAATGAGGTTAACAGCAAAATAGACTATGCCTAAGATCATGTTTACCCAGCGATTTGCTCTAGCCTTTAGTGCTAGAGATATGAAAATCATCAGGATTGGAATCACCATTAGCATTGCACTTGCTACTAGTGTTTCTTGAGTAATTTGTATGCCTTCTAGTTCCCCAGCTATTATTCCCTCTATAATATCTGACCTCATATGTGCAAGAATGTCAGCGTATGTATAGCAAAACATTACAGCTGTCCATAATCCAGCAAGTTTTATCTTCACACTCACCTGTACATCTTCCATACTTTTCACCTCCCTAAGCTGAGTTAGAGCACACCATAACTCCCCAGAAAATTGCGCCGCCTCTCTTTTTGCTCATACAATTATCAACATTACCAAAATCCATTTTGATTCTCCATATCTAACTGATTCTTTGATTCCAGCAGTACAAAGCTAATCCTTTTGAATATTCAGCGTTTATGTAAGAAAGCGTCGAGGAATTTCGCGCTTGTTTAGATCTTAACGCATAATTGTTTTGACTTATACAAACAATGTTCATGTGGTTTGGGAGTTCCCCTTGTTTTTGAGCGATTCTTTCTTTTGGTTTAGGTGCTTGTACCCATTTTCTCAAAACGCTTTTCATTTTTAATCAGGATAATATTGTCTCGGCAATGCTTAGGTTTTGTAACGTCAAATGACGGTTATTAAAGGTAGGCACATGACTACCTAAAAATTATATGTACGTACAACATAGGATTTTGCATGACGCTATTCGACATCAAATTCAAATTAAGTTTTAACGATGCTTATTCGATGCTCACGAGGAAGTTCCGTTCTTTGAAAGTGTTTTTTTGGTGCAATAATGTATATGATGTTTTTGAGTTTTTTGTTGATGATCCCAAAGACTATCAGGCTATTAAGGAAGAACTGACAGATTCGAGTACTTTGATTGAAGAAGCATCAGATGAAAACCGTTTTCGATTGGTTATTAAGAATTGCTCTTGCTATTCAGAAGATAATTCTGTGGATAATATTGTTGGTGATTTGAATGTTCTTCTTCTTTCACCTGTGATTATTGAGAATGGATGGGAGGAACATCATGCCATTGTGTTTGATCATAAAGATTTTGAAGAACTCATGGAACGATTTGAAGAAAAAGGACATATTGTTAAGGTTGTTCGTAAGGTGAGCTTTGGAGGAACAATTTCGAGTTTAAATCCTCTGACTCGTAGTTCTTTGTTTTCGGCTTTGACCGAGAAGCAGGCTGATGCGCTGTTGACTGCTTATCATAATGGCTACTACCAGTTGCCAAGAAAAGCGGACGTGAAAGCTATTGCAGCCAAACATAAAATACCTAGAACCACTTTTCAAGATCATCTCAGAAAAGCTGAGTGTAAGGTCATTTCAACTTTGATTCCCCAAATTCAGCATCTTGGTCAAAGAGCAATTAAAAATCACTGATTCCATAAAAGACCAAACATATAACATTGAAAGTGCTAATGCGCTCCCTCGGATGCATTCGCAATGACAACCAAAGGTAATGTAGTTTTATATCTCGACAAAGAATTAGTTGAAAAATCCAAATCTCTTGGCTTCAACCTCAGTAAAACCTTTGAAAACCAATTAAAACACTTAATAACACAATACTCAACTTTTGTTTCAGTAAATAACTTCAATTCACGCAAGAACAAAATAGAAATGATGGGACTGCCCGGATTTGAACCGGGGTCTATAGAGCCCAAGGCTCCCATAAATATCAAATGGAAATAGTACAAGCAGTACTTGTATTCTAAATACGCTAAGTCTTATGCAGTTCAACTTTTGGAGTATTCACGAAAATACTACCCTCTGCTCAACGATGTCAACAGCATATTACTGTCTAAATCCACAATCAGAAATAACGTAATCAACTCATTAACTGCACTAAGCAGATTCCTAGGAACATACAATTCTTTTATGGCTGAAATGAAAGCACATGGAATCAAAAGAGTAAGAGCAGACCCAGTACAAGCCTTCACTATAATCTTTAATAGCAATGCACATAAAGGACTTGAAAAATTGTATCAAGATGCTTTAGCAGTTTTGAAAGAGAATGAACGACTCTACCTCAGATTTATGCTTCTAAGTGGAGTAAGAGCAATGGAAGGCGTCAAAGCATTCAACTTAATTGTCGAATTGGGTGCAAAGTACTCAGAAGAGTACTACAATAAAGAAACGGGATTCCTAGAACATTTCAGGTATCCTGAACTCTTTCTGCGAAGAAGCAAAAACGTCTATATCAGTACAGTTCCCAAAGAGTTGCTTGACAAGATTTCTAAATCCAAAATTTCCTATAATGCAATTGACAAGAGATTAGACAGATCTGGAATGCCAATGAGAATTAAACAATTGAGGTCTTTCTATGCTACCAAAATGAGAGAAATGGGTTTGTTATCAGAGCAGATAGATTTAGTTCAAGGAAGAGTGGGAAAAAGTATTTTTCTG
>Ga0209427_10005145_pt1 | contig 15010 bp, 13 predicted proteins | sample DeeMarSWOR136_30_FD_187465 | JGI IMG/M metagenome (GOLD analysis project Ga0209427, IMG submission 187465) | Marine sediment microbial communities from White Oak River estuary, North Carolina - WOR-1-36_30 (SPAdes) (version 2) | ecosystem: Environmental > Aquatic > Marine > Intertidal zone >...
TGAACCGCCTAAATATCGAATTCCCCCCCATTTCTGTTCTGCAGGGGTAATTCTCGCATCCTCGATATTGAGGGTGCCGCCAGAATAAACAATTATATACACATTTTCAGGCATCGTTATTTTTCCGGTCAGGTTTGCGGTTTCCCCCTTCTGTACGATATACCCCCGTGATTTCAACACCTCAAACCCGTAGGTTCGAGGCTGCGCTGGTCTTGGGGCCTCCCGTTTTCTCTGCGTCACCTTCTTTAATGAAAGAGGGGGCGACTTTATTGCGAGCGAATAATCTTTATATATATTGCGCTCCGTCAGTACGATATCTTCACTCACGTCCTCATTCTTTTCCACCGTTGTTTTCTTCAGAAAAGGCTTATAACCGCTTTCATTTCCCGCTCTATCCACCGCGATGATGGTTACCAAAAGCTCTTTGTCCCGTAATTTCTCCCTGTCGATTATAAGATCGTAGGAAGTCCTCTTCGTGGAGATCACACCATCCCATCGGTTTGTATCAACGCCATAATACAGCACAAAATTTACCACATCCCTCTCTTCTGTCTCCCAGCTAATTCGAATCCTGTTCTCCCCGATGAATTCATGTTGCAAATTTTTTGGTGGACTGGGTGGAATGGTATCTTCAAGAACTATTCCGCTTACTGCGGCTGACGGCTTACTAAAGGAACCACTTTCATCAAGGGAAAAAATCCTGAAGGAGTAGGGAACAGAGTTTTCCATGATTGGGAGATTATCTACGCTTTCAGAGATGCGGTGGGTTTCGAGACCGTTCACAGTGTAGGGAATGACAAAGGCCCTATCTCTTTCGGGAGTAAATCCCTCCCTGCTGTAGAAGAGAAACTCACCCTTTTCCCGTTTCACCTGCAGGACGTATCCCTTCAAGTCGTACTCCGGGGTACTGTTCCAGAGGAGATCCACTCTATTGTTTTTCGCATGTGTCACCGCAAGTCCAAAGGGCGGGAGTGGAGGTTTATTGGCGGTTTGCACAATTTTGGAGATAAACTCCTTTGAATACCCGATCTCGTTTTTCGAGTATACTCTAATCTCATAGACGGTGTTCTCTTCGAGATTTCCAAACTCGCAGAAGTTTTGTTGAATATCGGGATATTCAATCAGGGGATCATCTCCTCCTTTCGCATAGAGACCGCAAGTATAGGAAATGACAGCAGGAACCTTATCCCAGGAAGCGTACAGGTAACTGCCCCCAGGGAGATCCTGATGTATCTCAAATACCTTCAGTTTGGCCGGACTGCCTGGCAATTCGGAGTGACCTTCGAACCTGATCTCAATAGGATGTGAAAACCCGCTTGAGTCGACCTGGATCGTGTATTCACCCTTTTCTATATCCTCGAAAAGGTAGTTTCCATCTGCATTACTTATGACCTGGACAACTACTGTGCCCTTCTCATCTATGCATCTCACATTCACACCTGTAATCGGATTTCCCTTTTGATCCAGGATCCTTCCGCTTATTCTTCCCCCTTTTGGCTTCTCCCTCTTTGCTGGAACCTGAGTCTCCTTCTCAGGAATGAAGATCGGTGCGCTCATTATCCTCTCCACTTCCATTGAGGACGCCGGGGTAGAAGTCTCCTCTGCCTTAGATGACTTCCGAGCGGACGCCTTCTCATCCTTCTCCTTCGATGAAGAAAACACAGGTGAAAAAACAGCACAGAAAAGAGCGAGAAAGACGATAAGAAAAGGATTCTTCATTTTTTCAGTTCCAGAAAGTTAAATCGATAAACGAGGGTGAATACCCGGTGTTCTTGTTATCGTGGTGCATCGTCTTCCAGAATGATTTCTTCAGACCAAAGAAACGCCTTCTCTCACCCGCGGCCTGTATCGAAAATACATTTCCTCCATAGCTCACATTGCTTATCTCGAGCATTCCGTCACCGTTCAGATCATACAGGAGTGGAGTGGAAAGCAGGAAGTCTCCGCAGTTGAATTGAGCCATTACGGTACCCGTCTTGCCATGGAGAATGAGCAGTATGCCTCCAAGCGTCGCGTAGGCAACATCGACCCCACCATCCCCATCGATATCCGCAAGCGCAAGTCTGCCGAGCGTCGTTCCTTCTTCAGACTCGTAATTCCACTTTTCTTTCCTTGTTTTACCCTCGATTGCCCTCACCATTCCCCCTTTATTCATGAGAACAATATCCATGTTTCCGTCCCTATCCACATCTCCAATTGAAGGTGCGGTATGGAAGGAGCCCTCGAATTCGGAGGAAAAAAGCGAGTTTCCTTCTACATCATAGGCAGTCAGGATTCCGTTTTTCGTGAGACAGACGATATCCTGCCTCCGGTCACCGTTGAGATCTCCAACTGCACATTCTCCAGCAGGCCTTCCCATAATCGGTCTCTTCCATAAACCCCAGCCTGTTTTTCCATCAAGAGCGTAAAGGAATCCGTTTGTAGTCACGAAACCCACGTCGAATGTGGAATCCCCGTTTATCCTGATACCCACAGGAGAGTACATGGTCTCGCTTTCAGCGTCAAAAAATCTCCAAAGCTCGAATCCTGAGCTTCCATCTATTGCCACAATATCCATCCCCAGCGTGGCGAAAACCAGGTCGTTGTTACCATCTGCATTCGTATCAATCAACAGCGGAAGGGAGGTTATCCTGTCCTTACCTTCATAGGTCCACAGCCTCTCAAATCCTGTCGTGAAGGCAGTGATGTTCCCGTCTTCGAAAACGATTATAATCTCGTCCCTGCCGCTCCCGTCCACATCTGAAATAAGGGGTTCATAGAAGGGCTTTTCGAAATCTCTGCTGAGAATCTCGGAACCTGAAGTTCCACTTAAAACCGTGAGAGTGCCATTCTTCGTTCCAAAGAGGAAATCCGGACGCCTGTTCTCATCCATCATGCCGATTGTACCCGCTCTTGTCACTGAACCCGTTCCCTGTGCTGCGGACCAGATCAACACGGCATTGTTTGTTTCGCCCTGTGACAAGGATGCCGTGCTCAACAAATCCCTTGACTGAAACTCCAAAAGTTCGTCCTCACTATATACGGGTTTTTCATTATAATTAGTATCGAGGGCAGCCTCAATATCCTCCTGTTTAAGAACTTCAAGCATCACTCCCATTCCTCTCATATCCTCCGGTAGGGGTCTTTTTTCAATTGGTTGGACCGATGTGACACCCTCCGCCTGTTCAAACAAACCTCCGGCCGGCGACTCCTCCAATCCAAGCGCCGGCACGGTCAATCCCGCTTCCCTTCCCTTGAAAATCTTTTTCACAGGAGAGAGCGCCCGTGTAAAAAAGCCACCCTCCTCTGGAATTTCCTCAGTAAACTCTTCAAAGATCTCCTCTTCAGGGAACGCTTGCGGGATTTCAGGAGCCCTCTCCGTGAAAAACTCCTCCTCTCCACCGGGTAATCCAGGGAACTCCTCCTCCAAGGTCTGTCCAGCTTCCGGTAAAATCGTTTCATCTATATATATAGGGATTTTCTTGAAGAAGAGTCCTTTTACCCCACGAGGTATGGCGATACTGTTTCTCGTCTGAATATCCTCAATACTCGGTTCAGGGAGGAGAATTGTAGCCGGCGTTCTCTTCCTGAAAAATAGAAATCCCCGTTCTTCCTCTCTTGCAAGGGATAGTTCCCCTTCTATCTCCACTCCCTCTTCAACTCCTTCCCCTCTGAAGCGCCCTTCCGTGCGCTCCGGTCCTCCTGTTTCCGTGCTCACCACTGGACTAATCTGCTCGGATACCACGTTTGAGAGCTTTCGGCTGGTGATGAAAAATATAAAAGCGATGGAAAACACGATAACCAGGGCTCCAGCGAACACGTAGAGGGAGAGCTTTATTTTTGGTGTTACCTTTTCCTCTTGAGAGGGGTAAAAAAGACCGATCACTGGCCCAAAGGAAATCCTGTCTCCGTAGTTCAAGTTCACTCTTTCGATCTGCTTTCCATTAACCGTGGTGGTCTTACCTTCGGAGACATCCACTATGGAAAACGCACCCTCAACAGTATCGACCTCTGCCTGATGCGGTTCTACGTCTTCGTTTTCAAGTATGAGGTCATTATCGGGTGCATTGCCGATCTTATATTTCGGCTGGTCAAACTCTATTTCCCTCACTACATTATTCGGAAATCGAAGTATGAGCTTTGACATAGATGGATTACCCTGGTTTTATCGCGCGTTAATAATTCACCACTAACTAATTATCGACCGTTTTTTTTAAAATTCAACTCCAACGAGTGCCCTCCCGATAGTGAGAAGATCCACACTGCGAGCATTTTCTATGTAGAGCGCCTCCGCACAGCGCGAAGCGGTTGCACCGGTGGTCATCACATCGTCAAATAGCAGTACCCGTTTGTCCCTTACCAGTTTTCTATATCGACTCTTCAATACAAACTGGTCCTTCATGTTCGCAAGGCGTTCACTTTTCGATCCCAGGCTGCTCTGGGGTCTGGAGTTCCCGATTCTCTTGAGAATGTCACCATGAAAGGGGATTCCTGTTCTCCGTGCGATTCCTTCTGCAATGAGTGTACACTGATTGAATCCCCTCTCCGCGTATCTACTCCTGCTGAGGGGCATCGGCACAAGAATCTCATGCTCATTTATATACACATGATTATGCGTAACCAGCACATCGACAAACATTTTCTTAAGTAATCTCCGTTTCTGAAATTTATAGAGCTGAATGAGCTCTTTTAACTTCCCTGTGTAGATGCCAAGAGACCTATTGGTACGAAAGCCAAACGCGAGATCGGCACATTGTTGACAGGAGGTCTCTAAGAAATCGGATGAAAGGGGCGCACCGCAGTGTACGCAGGCATAACCTTCTATGAAGGGGAGCTCCTTTAGACATCTCTCGCACACGCAGCATCCGGTCTGTATAAGACTCGTGCAAAACGCGCACCTGTTCGGAAACAGGAGGTTTATAAGGATACTCCCAATCTGTTCAGCCCCTTGGATATGAATCGAACCCATTATATATTAATATACTATGGAAAACTCAGGGATTGAACAATTAGTCACAGGCGAATAATTCTTGCGAATTAGCCGCCAGCAAAGCTGGCGGAATTATCACCATCTCAATAATTAGTTACCAACTTAATAGATATTAGCAAGTTATGTTAAAAAAATCGCTCCATAATCTTGAAATGCGAATCATTCACCAGTATTTAATCATACCTTCTATAGATCGACCTGCTCCTGCTTCTATGAATCATATAAACGCATGGGGTGCACTGCCATTCATCGGATTTCCGTAATTATCTCATCTCCCCTCATCAATCTCAAGACCATTCGTGTGTTACCCCTCAACTCCAGCTCTGCAAATCCCTCGAAATGGAGAGGCCCCGGGTTCACAACCGCGGTATTTCCGATAAAATCGATCCCTACCCCCTCGTGGATGTGCCCGGTAAGACAGACCGCAGGCTGCAGGTCGTTTATGAACCTCCTGACTGCCCTTGAGCCAACGTGCTTGCCATTTCTGGCTAAATCACAGGTGCTCTCAAAGGGAGGCTGATGGCATAGGAAGAGGAGCGATGGTGAACCTGCAAGCGCTGTCCTCATCTCTCTGAAGAGGCGTTCGAACTCATCTTCCGTGTACTCATTAGGAGTCAACCCCGGACAGGGAAGCGACCCGCCTACACCCGCGAGGGAAAATTCTCTAAAACGTACTACTTTTCCATGAAGATTTATCCCCTCTTCATTAAAAAAGTTCTCTGCCTCCTGACCATCACAATTGCCAGGCACAATGTAGAGTCGTTCGTTTATTCTCCGCAAGTCGCTGATCACCGATAGAGCGTCTTTTCTAGCGCCGAAGTGAGTAAGGTCACCTGACACCAGGATGAGGTCTGCCCCCTCTAACCGTGTTCGTACCTTATTTAGAAACGCCGTCCGCCCGTGAATATCGGTGATTCCGATTACTCTCATATCCGCCTCCCAAAATAGGTTGCACCTTCATGCCCGGTTTCCGCGATAATACGGGCGTATGCATACGCCAATTCCTTCCTTGGTTCCATTTATATGGAGATTAATTCTATATAGAACTATTTTCGAAGGATTTTTTCTTAATTGTTAAAGTTACATGAATAAAAAACTCTCAATCTTGAAACGAAACTAGTCCAGATATTTTTTTGCTGCGCTATGAGCTGCACGTACCGGATCGGGCACCCTCGCATGCTTTGAACATTCAAGACTGTAATATATCGCGCTTGCGAGGGAAATCTTATTCCCCACAGAAATGTACACTGCTTTCGTGTTTTCTCTGGTCCTTAGTGCTGCCCCGATGATGTCTCCCCCATCATAAATATGCTCAAAGGAGCCGCGTATGAGCTCAGGATCCAGGTGGGTGCCAAAGAGCATTGACTTTGCGCATCCGATAACCGGCCTGTCAAGAAGAATGCCGAGATGGCAGGCTATACCGAATCTTCTCGGATGGGCCATCCCATGGCCGTCGACAATGATAACATCCGGCTCTATTTTTAGCTTCTCAAAGGCGGAAATCAAGAGTGGAGTTTCACGAAAGGAGAGTAAGCCGGGAATATAAGGAAAATGCACACTACCAACTGCGACCATACACTCAAGAATCTCGAGCTCAGGATAACTCAGTACCACGCATGCTGCACAGCCCACTCCCCCCCTGTATGCTACGTCGGCTCCGCATACCCCTTCCACCGATATAAAGTGGTCCTCTGCGCACACCTGTGTTGCGAGCGCCTTCTGCAGCTCAACGGCTTCCGGCGTGGAAAGCTCCCAGGAATGAAGACGCTTCGTGTCCATTACCGCTGCACTCTCCCAGAAGCCTGTCCTGCCCGAAGACTGTTCACCTCTTCAAGGGTAAGGAGCGGCAGGTCACCAGGTATGGTGTGCATCAGACAGCCCGCTGCAGTCGCAAACTCGAGGGCATTCCTGTCCCCTTCCCCTGAAATCAGTCCATGAATGAGACCGGCCGCAAACGTATCACCAGACCCGACACGGTCCACGATATCATGGATCTCATACCTCCGAGAGACGATGAACTCCTCTCTATTGTTGAGCACTGCCTGCCAACCGTTGTAATCTGCAGAATGACTCTCCCGCATGGTAATCGCAATCTTTTTCACCGATGGAAACCGTTTGAGAACAGTCTCGGTGAGTTCCCTGTACTGGTCGGTATCCAGTGCACCTTTTTCCACGTCGATGGCAGTCTCTATGCCGAGGGACTTCTGGTAGTCCTCTTCATTTCCTATTGCCACATCCACGTATTCAATGATCTCCCCCATTACCTCAGGCGCGCTCTTTCCATACTTCCAGAGTTTTTTCCTGAAGTTGAGATCACAGGATACGGTGAGATTCTCTGTCTTTGCCTTTTTACTCGCTGCCAGTGAAACCCGGGCAGCTGAGAGAGAGATCGCCGGTGTGATCCCGGTGATGTGAAACCAGGAGGCTCCCTTGAAAACCCTGTCCCAATCAATGTCTCCCTCCTCTACACATGCAATCGAAGAATTGGAGCGATCGTAGAGTATTTTCGATGGCCTTGCGTTCGATCCCGCCTCCAGGAAGTAGATTCCAAGCCGGTCTCCCTTTCTCACGATACGGGAGACATCCACCCCGTGCTTTCGAATCTCCGCCACGCAGGCATCACCGATTGGATTATCTGGAATCAGGGTCACAAAGGAAACATCGAGACCGAAACTCGCAAGTCCGACAGCCACGTTCGCCTCCCCTCCACCGAAACTCGCCTCGAACAGCGGACTCTGGAGAAACCGCTCGTTTCCCGGAGGTTTAAGCCTCAGCATGATCTCACCAAAGGTGATGATACTCGACATGTCAGAGACCTCCTTTCTGATATCGACAGAAGGTTATTCTACATAATCAAACTATACATTCCCTGCACTGTCAATCAATTCTTGCTTTTCACAGGGACACATGAGCACTATAGTTTAATTTTAATATGGAAGAAATCGATGAAATCGGAGAAAATTACATTTAGAAACCGCACAGGTGCGAACCTCGGTGCGAGGGTTGATCTGCCCGATCTGGGGAACCCTGATCATTTTGCACTCTTTGCCCATTGCTTCACGTGCACGAAAAACATAAAGACAATCGGTCATATCAACAGGGCGCTCACAAACCAGGGGATCGCGGTATTGAGGTTTGATTTCACTGGTCTCGGTGAAAGCGAAGGCGACTTTACTGAAACGAACTTCACCACCAATGTACAAGATCTCATTTCGGCTGCGGAGTTTCTCGAGAAAGAGTACAGTGCGCCGAGGCTCATTATGGGCCATTCCCTTGGAGGGGCTGCCGTGCTTCAGGCAGCTTCATCCATACCCTCTTCGGTGGCCGTGGTGACAATCGCAACGCCAAGCGATCCTGGCCATCTCAAGCGACTCCTGAGAGTACACCCGGATAAAATCGAACAGGATGGCTTCGCAGAGATCAGCATTGCAGGGAGATCCTTTAAAGTAAAGAAACAGTTTTTCGAAGATCTGGAAGGGTCAAGGATGGAGGAGAGAGTTCAACATCTGAACAGGGCCCTCCTCATCCTGCACTCCCCTGCTGATCGAGTCGTTGGAATCGAAAATGCTGCTCGCATATTCCAGGCAGCACGGCATCCGAAGAGTTTCGTTTCCCTGGACGATGCAGACCACCTTCTGCTGGATGAAGCCGACGGTTTGTACGTCGGAGGCCTGATCAGCGCATGGGCTCGGAGATACCTCGAAAAATCCACACGCAAACCTACCCAATAAAGTCAAGCCTCCTGGGAATGAATAATTGCAGTATCTTTAAACGGTTTTTCACGGATTTTCTCAAGAAAAAGATCAATCACCCCTCAGTCTGACTATTCTCTATGGAACTCGATCGGTGCCCGTTCCCGCTTTATTTTACTTCGTCGCTTTTTCTCCTCCAACCTCCGCTTCCTCGAATCTGCAGTCGGTTTTGTCGGTCTTCGTTTTTTCGGTTTCACACCAGATCTGAGAATCAATTTCATCAACCGCTGAATCGCGTCATTTCTGTTTCGCTCCTGCGTCCGAAAACGCGTTGCTTCTATGAGAAGAATGCCTTCATCAGTCAGTCTGTTCCCTGCAAGTACCCTGAGGCGCTCTTTTTCCTCTCCTGTGAGAAATCGGCTTCTGTGAACATCAAAGCGCACCCGGACAGCGGTGGAGACTTTGTTTACATTCTGTCCCCCCGGACCTTGAGAACGGAAAAATTCAAACTTGATTTCCCCGGCCCTGATTAATTCCTCCGGTATAATTTGTTTCATAACGGAAATGCACCCTTTTTTTTATTAAATTACACGATTGATTGTTGAAATATCAAGCAGTATGTTCAGTCTATTAATAGTAGTATAGAAAAATAAGTTTTGATGGAGGGAAAATCATGGAGAGCCTCATCTCCTATCTAAGAGGAAGTAACATTGACAGGGTATTCATCGATCTCGGCCTTGATTTCGATCGGTTGTTCCCTCCCGAAAAAATGGGTGCGGGTTACACTCCCTACGATGGTTATGAATGGATTGTAAAGAAGGTCCCCCGTTTCAATACCATTGTAAACGCCGTGCCACCGGAGGATCGGCTGGAGGAACTGCCCTGGGAAGAATGGTACATGTACGAACACAGCACTCGCCACCACGTCCTCTATCTGCAAAAACCGCCGAGATATGACGAGATCTTCGAAGCGCCGGAAAATGATGATGTGCATCCAATCCGCACACTCGGGAAAAGATGGTACGTGATAGACGACCGGGACATGAGCCCTGTGCTTCTCCGCTGAAAAAACTGAATCCCGGTGCATAGAGCAGAATTGCAGGGAGTATCTACAGAAGAAGCATTGATGATATTGTAAAAGAGAAATCGTACACAGTTAATCTTTACCGATCCCGAAGTAATTGAGCGCGTTGTGGTAACAAATATTTCGAATGATATCGCCCAGTAACTCGAAATCCGCGGGAAGCTCCCCTCTCTCGATCTCCTCCCCAATTAGATTGCAAAGAATTCGCCTGAAATATTCATGCCTGGGGAAGGAAGGGAGTCACTGCGATCCAGGCAGTCGAGAAACCGCACGAGAGGCTTTGCAATAGAAAAGTCTCCGATCGCGTCGAATCCGCTATCCGGTCCAAATAATGTAAAAAAGCGGGCGTTCACGTTCCGAAGTGCACCGATATGGAACTGCTGCACCCAGTTCTATTCATAGTACATCAGGGCGCACTCCCGAAGGAGAAACGCCCTGAATCTTAAAGCTCCGTCAGGAAGCACAGCTTTTCCGCACCTCAGCTCATCGAATATTCGATCGATCTCCCGACTCGAGTATTCCCCTGAATAGGGATACTCTATCCCGTGGTCCGAAGACCTGCACCCTGCCCTGTGAAAGACCTCCTGCCTCTTCCTCAGTGCGGAGATAAGATCCGATGTCCGTGTCACATTCGTATCCGTCCTCTCTTCAAGGCGGTCAACCCACTGATTGTACCACGTAGGGTCCTCGATCTGAAAAGCACGGTCTGGACGAAAGGTGGGCAGTACCCGGACATCAAAGGATGAATCTTCGGCGAGACTCCTGTGCGCCTCCAGGCTATCTGTCGGATCATCGGTGGTGCAGAGTACGGCTACGGATGCCCGTCTGAGGAGTTCACGGGGGGTGAAATCCTCCTGCTGTAGCACGCTGCTGCACTCTGCGTAAATCTCCTCCGCAGTGTGTGAACACAGCAGCCTGTTTTCAATGTGAAAATAGACCTTCAGCTCCATATGTGTCCAGTGGAAGAGGGGGTTCCTGATCGTGGAAGGTACTGTCGAGGCCCAGGCAAGGAACTTTTCATGAGGGTTCGCCTCACCTGTTATGTAGCGCTCATCCACGCCGTTCGCCCTCATAATCCAGTGCCTTCTGGAAACTGCCGACGAACCGGGGCGCAGCCGAATAGAGCGAGACCTCCATCCTCTGCATCTCCATGGAAATGTACTGGTGGGCAAGGAGAGAGGTGGGAAATGCTGTCTCGTCAATGGAGAGCTCGAAATCCACATCACCAGACTCCTCCAGACACGCTCGATAGAGTCGTGCAGCACGCTCCAGTGCCTCCCGGTGTACGCACGCAGTTCTCACAAGCTCCTCCTCGGAGAATCGGATGAGCACTTCCTGCTTGATTTTCAGGGCCTTCTTTTTAAGGAGGACATCTACGACTTTTTTCTGCTCCTCTGGCATCGCACTGAAGGCGGCACGCACCTCCTGAAGGTTTACATACGCGTACTTTTCACATATGTAATCTGACACGTCTGCGGTAATCATGGTGCACCCTGCAGATCGGGCCTTTCTCACCCAGTCTTCCGTTTTGAGGTGGTCACCGTCTGCTCCCCACGGCTCCTCGTACCTCTCCCTGAACACTGCCCATGTAGCCGCATCGACTACCTCTCCAAAGTCTCTGGAGGTACGCTCGAGCTCACGGGCAGACTGCTGCGCAAAAACTGGAAAGACCCGGAAACCTGATACCGCATGAATATGACCTGGTGAGGCAATGCCAAGCCGATCACCGGTCCTGAAACTCGCCTCTCTGCCCTTATGAACCCTTGGAGCGGTGTGTAGAAGCAGTTTTCTCAAACGGAGGGCATTTTCGTGCTGGAGGGAGCAGAATCGAAAGCCCATACCTCCATGGGTTTTTCTCGTGCCTTCAAAGCAACAGGCCGTATTCCCACGGGGGGAGTACACGAGAAGCAGTTCGTTCCCCTGTACCTTCACCAGAGCATAGGTCTCACCCCGACTTCGGTACACGGATCGTTGGCAAAGCAGATCATCGGAATGCTCAACCGGTCCTGAACCCGCAAGGTGAGCAAGAATGCCTCTCCTTGACGCGGTCTCGAGCCAGATTTCGAGAGAACGTGTATTCAACATGAGCTCATAATTTTCCTTTGGTGTATGGGTTCGATACCACTCGATGCCGTGTCCGTTCGTATTGGATGTATCTTTATTCCCTGCGGTGCATTATTAGCCCGTATCCTTTTACCCGATCCTGTAGAGCACCTCTCCCGCCTCTTCCACGAAAAGTATCTCCTGGTCCCTGAAGGTATCGATGGGAACATCGGCGGGATTCATGTAGCCCAGATTTATCTTTCTGCACACTCGCTCGGGAATCGCAGTTGCGAGCACCACGTGTATTCGCGGAGTTTCCTTCCCGTCTGCATAGGTTCCCAGTCCCTTCACATGTGTGGAATGGGCGAGCACCGCCTTCGGGATGTCGGCGAACGCATGCATCCGGGATAGATAATAATCTCGCACGTGGTAGCCGATTCTCTCGAGGTATCGACCCCATGAATGCGAGATGGTTGAAATGTGACTCCCGTGAATGATGAGCGTGCCGCCATCCGCGACCACCGGCTCGAGCTTGTACATGACCTTACCCGCGGTCCACAGCTCATCATACTTTTTCGACGCACTTCCAATTACCAATCGGAAGGGTCTGGCCGTGTGCACGATATGGAGCTTTTCAGAAAGGTCTGCCGCCTTTGACCAGGACTCTTCGGTATCCCCCACAAACAGTCCTGCAAGCCGGTTTTCAGCAGTTACCACCATAGAGATGCAGTAAAGGGGAAGCCTGAAGAGCTTTGCAGCCTGCCGGATAATCCTCTGGGTGGGGGTATATTTTCTCCCGATCGTCTCCATGCAGGTGTTGATTGCTCCAAGCCAGTGAAAAATGTGGAGAAATTCGCCTCCCGATATTCCGGGAAATAGATACTTGTACCCCCCTGAGAATCCCACCACCTCGTGGGGGAACACCGGTCCCAGGATAACAATGAGGTCGTACGCAAATACCCTCCTGTTTATCTCTACAGGAATATCCTCATTAAACTGGCCTTCGGTGATCTCCTGTACGGTCCGGGCTTCGATTATTCCCATACCGATCAGACACCTTTCCAGGTCCCATCGATGGTTTAAAAACGCAGACCGAGCACTCCTTACCTCCCTCTCCTTTTCCCCGATTCCGTAGAGCTGAAAGATCTCTCTCTCGGACAGAGGTCTGTGGGTACCGAGGGCGACCATAAAGTCTATCCTCACCGCCCTGCCCCCGATCACCTCCTGAAGGATCTTAACCATCATCGGAAGAGGAGCGGTCCTCGTCCCATCGGGAGTCAACACGAGCACACGCTTCCCTTCTATCATTTTAGTCGGGATACCCTTTTCGACAGTTTCCCTGATCTCATCTTCGGTTAGAAACCCCTTTTCACCCCTCCGTCCAACAACCATATGCACACCACCATTACGATTCTCTACCATTCCTTGTATATAACTGGAATCACGGTGTCAAGACTTTTTTGAATATACGTTCACACGGATATAGATCCCTTGCACGACGACTGGAAAGCCGGTGTCAGCTCTTTTTTAAATCGACTTTTCCCCCCAAACACAAATCCCTTGCACGGTCAGAGGTTCTGCAGTAATGTTCTGTGGGGGACGGGTATGCATCGTTTCTTGCCGGAGAGCTTATAAAAAAACCACCGGTGAGTCTACGGCATGAATAGGGGCGAATTCATAATCGGCCTCGACATCGGCACAACAAGCACGAAGGGAATGCTTTTCCATATCAGCGGTGATGTGCAGGACCTGTATTCTGAGAGCCACCGTATCCGTTACCACACCGAAGGTAGAGTGGAGGAGGACCCGGATGAAGTGCTTCATGCAGTCCTGAAATTGGTGAAGACCCTGGTGGAGAGAAATCGAATAGGGAGCGATTCCATCATCTGCATTGTATTCGGGGGCATCCTACACAGCCTCATCCCTGTAGACCGAGGCGGGACTCCTCTCACCGGCGCTATGATCTGGACCGACACGAGAAGCACCCCCGAGAGCGAGGAGCTCCGGAAGGTTCTTGCGTCTCTCCGGTGAATTCCTCGTAGACAAATCCATCGCTTCAGGGACCGGCATGTGGAACATGCAGACCGGAGACTGGGATCAGGAACTACTGTGCATTGCCAGTGTGTCCGCAGATTGCTTTTCCAGTCCAAGGGCAGGAAGCGTGGTGCTACTACCTCGCTGAAGATACCTGGATCCTTGGCGAGGTCACCCACGATACAGACATCGTGATGAAGTGGTTTTTCGATCAGTTTCTGAAAGAGAACATAGATGAGGACGAAGCTTTTGACATCATAAACGAGTATACGAGCGAAGTGTCCCCAGGGGCAGAGGGCCTCCTGTTCTTCCCCTTCCTTGGTGAAGAAGGGAAAGTCGAGTGCAACACCGCTCATCACCGGATCTACAAGGATGTGTACCGCTCCTACAGAGAGACCTATTGCTGTCTTTTTCCGAAATCTTCCCCTTGACATATTCTTCTGTTTTCCCTATAGTTGGTGAAACCGCGCCATGATCCTCAATCTATTCATTCTTCTCACAGGTGTGTTTGCCTGTTCTGTATCGGTCATCTTCATTAAATTAAGCACCGAGCACCCCCTTCTCCTCGCTTCATACCGTCTCTTCGTTGCAGCGGTGATTCTCACTCCCCTCCTGTTCAGGGATCTGAAGAAAAACGGAATGCGTTTTTCCCTCAGGCTGTTCAAACCCTCCCTGCTTCCCGCTGTGACCCTCGGGTTCCACTTTATCGCCTGGATAGTGGGAGCACGGATGACACTCGCAGCTCACTCAACCCTCATCGTAAACATGGTCCCCGTAGTAATGCCCTTCTTTCTCCTCGTATTTTCAAAAGAACTGATCAACCGGTGGGAAGTCCTTGGGACTGCTTTCGCCATGACCGGGGTATTCCTCCTCGGAACAACCGATCTCCGTTTCAGCAGGGAAACCTTCCATGGAGACCTTATCTGTTTTTTCTCCATGGTCCTTTTTGCCCTGTACCTGACCTTCGCCCGGAAGAACAGGAATACACCGAGCATATGGATCTATCTGGTACCTCTCTACTACACAGCGGGTTTCTTCTGCCTGGGAATATCGCTTCTCTTTGTCAATCCTCTCAAGGCTTACACGATGCAGAACATCATCGCCATCTTGGGCTTGGGAATCGTTTCAACGGTTGTCGGACACTCCGCCCTGAACTACTCTATGAAGCACTTCAGAGGGCAGACAGTG
>Ga0209427_10005146_pt1 | contig 15008 bp, 13 predicted proteins | sample DeeMarSWOR136_30_FD_187465 | JGI IMG/M metagenome (GOLD analysis project Ga0209427, IMG submission 187465) | Marine sediment microbial communities from White Oak River estuary, North Carolina - WOR-1-36_30 (SPAdes) (version 2) | ecosystem: Environmental > Aquatic > Marine > Intertidal zone >...
CTATATATCAGAAGCATTTGAGTCTATTTCAACTAATTTTATAGAAAGTCGAGAATTTACTATACGCTTTGGTATTACATTATTAATCTTTACCTTTCTTTCCGTTTTAGCAGGATCTATACATGGTTTAATAGATGGATTCCTTGCTGAGCTGCTATATCAGGTTGCTTATTATCAAGAGATATATTTTGAATGGTGCTTGATCGTTGCTATTTTAGGTTTCTTGATGGGACTATATAAATATAAGCCATTGAAATACCATGAGGGAATAAAAGTTTATAATACCTTTCTAATATTAGTAATAAATTCTTTCATCCTCACAGGAATCATAATTTTCTTTCATTTACTATTTTATCCTAGACAATTTACATTTGAAGCATTAATAACCAATTATGGTTTTAAGTTCTTTTTCCAAGCTCTTATATCCATAGTGTTCATAATTCCGATACTATTAGTAGTTTATGATAAAATTTTTGCTACTGAAGAAAAACAGTTATATTATATGATACTGACTCATCATCCGGTTTCTGCTAGTGATCATACATTTTATCTTAAATTTGGAAGAACTAAAATCTATTTTTGTTCGAGATGTTCTGGGGTAATACTTGGTGGATTGAGTACAATGTTCACGCTCTACTTAATCGGGTTAATATGGAATACAGAATTAAGTGGTGAAATTGCCCTTCTTTTAATTATAATTCTACCAATACCAGGAATCATTGACTGGGGTACTCAAAGATTATTATTAAGAAAGAGTACAACTGAATCACGCTTATTCACGGGATTTATTATTGGTGCAGCACTTCATATTATGAGTTTTACCTATGAGTATTATTTCTATACTTTGTTAATCCTTGTGATATATTTTTCTGTCTTTGGTGCTTTAGTCTATTTTGGACACAAAAAAGAAATGAAATTATTAAGGTTGAAAGAATATCCATATATCTCGGAAGAAGACACTGAAGAATTTTGAATAAACAAACTATATTTTAATTAAAAAAGATTAGATCGCTTATTGACTATGCAAAATATTATTTTTATACATGGACTTGAAAGTTCAGGACGAGGCTTTAAAGGTAGATTCTTTAAAACTATATTTCCAGATATTCTTACTCCAGATTTTAAAGAGTTTGATCCTAATATTAAAATGTATGATTTATTAGGAGCACGTATGGATGAGTTAAATTCAATTTTAGAAAAAAAAAAAAAATGGGTTCTAATTGGCTCTAGTTTCGGGGGATTAATGGGGACGATATATACTCTAAAAAACCCAGATAACGTTATACGTCTAATATTATTGGCCCCTTTCTTAGTATCACGTAAACTTAAACCTTCTTTTTATAAAGCTGTGGACGTCCCCGTAACCATTTTTCATGGAGAAAAAGATAATGTCGTTCGATATAAACCTTCTCTTGAGAGAGCCAAAATGTTTTTTACTAATTTAGAATTTAATCTTGTCGATGACGATCATTTCCTTCACAAGACTGTTAAATCTATAAATTGGAAAGAATTGATTCCAAATACTTGAATTTTTCCTAAGATCCGATTTAATTTGTTTTCTCAACTTTTTTTTCGTAATTTCTCATAAAAATTGGACTCCATTTTTTTTAAAATCAATAATTAATGTCTAAAATTTAAGAGAAAATTAAATTTAAATGTGTATAAAAAATGGATTGGAGAAATATTGTAGACACTATCTATTTATGGTATAATGAGTTTATTGAATGGTATTCAGTTCAACCAATTTATGGACAAATATTATCAATTGTAGGGATTATAGCATTGTTGGCTTTAGCAGTCACACTTATATATTATGTAATAAAAGGAATCGCCTATTTAATATATTATACCCTTAAGGGGATTTATTATCTCCTTAAGGGTATCGGCTTGGGGTTTTTTAAATTATGTGAAGGTTTTTATAATTTAGTTTCAGGAAAATATAAAACCAAAAAACAAACAGAAGATACCATCCTTCTCGTTGAAGATCAGATCAATAACATTAATAATACCGTATTATACTGTACTGAATGTGGAAAAAGATTTTCTGAAAATATGATAAAAAAAATATTTTCAATTGGAAATGTTTTTTGTGTTAACTGTGGAAAAGAATTTAACCTATTAGATTTCCAAAACCATTTAACTCTAACTCACTAATATTTTACCATTTTTCTAGTCAAAAAAATTTAAAGTAATTGAATAAAAATATAATTATTAAGGTGTAGTTTAAAAGTATGGCAAAGATATATATTTGTAGGGAGTGTGGCTATGAGTTTCCAACGGAACTCTCTGCTTTAATTGAACAAAATATTCAAGTATATTGCGAGAAATGTGGTTCTCCTTTTGTATTGGAAGGTGTGAAATTTAAACCCGCTGAAACACCGGTTACTAGAAAATTTAGACCTTCTATAGTTATCTCTGAGAAAGATTCTTCTAAATTGGATAATATTATTCAATCTTTAAATAAAATATCATTCCTCCCAATATTCATTGTCACAATTATCTCTTTTGGTTTGACTGCGTTAATTGCGTTTAATTTAGAAAATTGGATTTCAATCCTTATTAATCAGTTATTCCTTGGATTTATTGGTTTATTTTTGTTAATATATGATAGAGCTTATATTGCTCCAAGAATCAAGGAAAAAAAATATAATGAAATATTTCTTGACTCTTTTTGTTGGGGAATCTTAGGTTGTATTCTATATGGAACGGGAGTAATTATCCTTATCAATGGTATTTTAATATTTATTTATGTTGTCACTGATCGACGGAATAAAGATCTTAAAGTCTATCATTATGGTTTATTAGCAAAAAATTCGCTTAATTATCTCTCTACCAAAGCAGGATTTCTGATCATACTTATAGCTATCTATACAGCTTATTTAGATAAAATATATATTGGAACACATGACTATGAAATAATATTCAAAATTGGCGGTATTACAATTAGGATTCCTTTAATCGTGGTAATCTATTTGTGTTTGCTACTCATTGCAATTGTAGCTTTAATCTTAGATGGTAGATTAAAGTCAGATATTAAAGCTAAGCAAAAGTTCGAACTAGGAGATTCAATTAAATTGTTTATAATAGGGGTATTGGGGACTATTTTTTATGCCTCAGGGATTTTTATTTTGTTAAAAGCGATTCTTATATTTTTTCTTTCTGTTGGAAAACCATCAGGTGAAATTCAAATGCCCTCCACAGAAGAAAGACCCGTTTATTCTCCGCCAGTTCATATACGAGATAAGCCACAGCTAACCTTAGACGAAGATATTGAAAAGAAGGAACCGAAAGAACCTATAATTGAACCAACTCCAATAACAACCATACCAAAAGAAAAAGAAACAGTAACAGAAAAGCAAATAAGAATTAAAGAAGAGTTAAGCAAGGTTGAAGAATTAGAGGAAATTCTTGTTAAGGAGGATAAGGAAAGAAAAGAAGAGGAAATTGAATTAAGACTTCATGAATCTCTTCTACCTGTAAAAGATGAAAAGGATAAAAAGCTAGTAAAAGAATATTTCTCAAAAATATTTGCTGTATTGTCCAAAGACCTAAGACAGCAGATTTCTAATTTAAAAATCTCTAAAAAGGAAAAGAGAGAGTTATTGGAGGAGCTTGCATTCCTAAATAAAGAAGAACAGGTCAAATATGTCGAAGCTATAGTCGATTTATATAAAGAAATTCCTAAAAAACTAATAGAAAGAATTCGCAAACTCCCTAATGTCAAACCAAAGTATATTAATAACCTTATTGATCAATTAAAATTCATGGATGCTCAAGAACGAATTAAATTTGTTCAATTCTTAGAGGAAAACGCCTAAAAATGTCACTCGAAAGAAGAAGAGAAGTCAAAAAACAAAAGGAAAAAGATATTTTAGAGGATAGTTCATTTAGGCGTTTGGATTTTAAACCGTTAAGAGAAGAAATAGATATAGAGGAACAAACACCAAAAGAAGATACAATTGTTGAGGAATTAACAGAAATCGAAAAAGATGTTTTAGATATTGCAAAAAATATACTTAAATTAAAACGTTATGATGCTGAATTTGAGATTGAATCTGAATCCCAAATACAAAAATATCCAATTATTGAGAAATTGTATGCTAAATGTATTGCAAAATTGTCATATAAAAAAGGATATAGTAAGGAGGAAATTTTTCTTACCATGAGGGCTTTAGAAGAAAAGAATTGGATTGTAACCAATGAAAGACGCACAAAATTAGAGATACTCACAAATGAAAAACTTGAAAAAATATTAGATTTCATTAAAAACAACCCAGGAATCCATGCTAGAGATGATAAAATTGAGAAAGAATTAAATATCACCAGAACTCCCTTTCTTAAACACATAATGACTCTCGAAAGATTCGAACTTATAAGATCTAAGAAAATTGGAAAATCGCTTCATTACTTTTTAGCTGATGTGCCAGAAGATTACGACAAACTTAAAATTATCTTTTTAAATCCCTTAATTCCTAGTATATTAGAAGAAATTTTTAAGGATGAAGCAGTAACAATTTCAAATATTGGAGAAAATCTCGATATTTATTCAGGAACGATTTTGTATCATATAAACAAATTAAAAGATCTAAATTTAGTAAAATCTGCTAAAAGTCAATCTGGTAAAAAGATTTTTCTTGTAAATATAGAATTGTTAAAAAAATATAATGAATTTTTTAAAGAACCAGATTTTAGTAGATTATTACAAGGACTTTAAAAAATTTATTAAATTTTTGGAAGACTATTCATTAGAATTTTTATCGCATTATCAATTCCATTTTCCATGTCTGGGTGGATTTCTTTAGAATGGAGTAAATCGTATTTTGAATGTCCAGGTAAATCAGTGATTGATAAAATAGAAGCTGTTTTTAAATTATATAGCTTACCTAATAAGAATAAAATGGATGATTCCATATCGATACCTTGAATGTTGATTGACTGCAGTGCTCTGATAAAATTTAAGCTTTCACAGAATAGTGCATCGGTAGTCCATAAATCCCCTGTAATCACTTTATTTGGGAGAAGAACATTTCCGGAATCCAATAATACCTCATTTAAATTTATATTAGGACGCGAAGTGAAAATTGTATGATTGCCAGTAAGAAGATTTTGAAATTTTGTAAATGGATTTGGTATACTTTCAAGATCATTAGCTAAGGAAGGATTTTCTCTTATGTATTGGGGGCTTGTACCATCATCACAATAAGCTAACTTTGGTATTAAGATATTCCCAATGTCAACATTCATATTAGGAGTTTCAATTCCCCCACAAGTATCTACCCTTATTATAAATTTTGTTTTACACCTTCTCAAACATTCCACTGTTATTGCACAGTTCGGAGCTCCAATTAAAGAGCGAATAACACTAACTCTAACCTTGTTCAATTCTCCATTATAAACTCGACCATGGATCCTTTTATTCTGCAATTTTTGTAATATTTTTTTCATCACCATCTTGATAGCAGGGAGGATTACAATTTCATTTACATTTGAAGGACTAGTCTCCAGTAGCATACGCACTATTTTTTCATCCACGCTTATGAATTTTAACCCTACATTTAATAATTCGCTTTTAATTCGATTTAACATTAAAGATCACTTTTTCATTTATTCCAATTAGATCAAACTATCATTTTGATTATATTCTAAAAGTTTAGTACTAATTATTTATATACTTATAAATGTTAAGAATATAATTTAATATCTTAATAAAATACATTTATTTATATAAACTATTGAGAATTTTACGTTTAAAGTGGCTATTTAATGAAAAATCGGTTCATCGTCGATAACAGAATTACTAATGAATTTGTTGAGACCTATACAAAAACAACTTATAGAATCATTGGAAAAAATAAACATAGTTCCATTAAACCTTGTCATTGGTTAGAACAGAGATTAATGACTGGAAGAAATAACCGAAATTGCTATAAGGATATATTTGGAATAAATAGCCATAGATGTTTGCAAAATACTCCTTCATTACCATTTTGTAACCACCAATGTGTATTTTGTTGGCGGGATATAGAGGCTGGATCTTTGGGAAGTGAGTTTAGTGTTGAACCCGATGAACCTAAGGAAATAATTAGTGAAATGTTTCGGCATCATCAAGATATTATACAAAATCATTTACCCTTAAGGCGATATCTTGATAATTATGAAATTATGATTGATATTTTATATTACATGCTAATAAATGGTGAAAGCTCACATACCTTAAATTCTTTAAGGAATAAAATCCATGTATCAAAAAATAAAATTGAACGAGCAACAAATCTTTTAAAAAATCAAAATTTCATTACACCAATAAGCCATCAAGTCACTGGATTTAAATTAGATGATGATATTCGACGTTGTATTAATTCAAGAGAAGAAATAGAGGTTTTAATAAACCGAGCATTAACAACTCCAGATGAGATTATGCAAGCTCATAGTGAGGCAATGATACCTAATCATGCTGCAATATCTCTTGATGGAGAGCCATTACTATATCCAAAAATGTCTGAATTTGTACAAGAATTTAAAAATCGTAGTATGACTACATTTATAGTGAGTAATGGTACCCTACCAGACAAAATTAACGATTTGAAACCTTTGCCAAGTCAATTATATATTACTTTACCTGCACCAAATGAGCAAATATATAAACAGGTGTGTAGACCGATGGTTAAAAATGGTTGGAAGAAAATAAATGAGAGTTTAGAGCTACTGAATTCATTATCGTGCAGAACTCTAATAAGGTTGACAGCTATTAAAAATGTAAATATTAATAACACATATATAGAAAATTATAAAAATATTCTTAAGAAAGCTAATCCGAATTTTTTTGAGATAAAAGGATTTACACTACAAGCCAAAGCTTTATCAATAAAAGATCGATTAAAAAGCAATAAAGAATTGCATTATTATTTTCCTGATTACGATTTTTTAGAGGATTTTGCTCTAAAGTTTGAAGAAATTAGTGAATTCCCTATTATATATAAAAATAAAGCAAGTAGAGACTTTTTATTTGCTGTAAATTGGGATAAAGATAAGGATCCAAAAATTACTAAATTATAGATGTAATTTGAAGGAAAAATTACTCAATAATTCATAATAAACTCTTAGAAAATAAAAAAATTCATATGGATCCGATTCATATTCCTCTTGAAATGTATGTTGTTTGTTTAGATCTAGAAGGAGTACTTACTCCTGAGATATGGGAGGCTGTTGCTGCTGCTTTCAAAATTGAAAAACTGAAATTAACTACTAGAGATATTCCAGATTATGATGACCTCATGAAACAGAGGTTAAAAATTCTTGAAAAAAATAATATTTCTTTAAAGGATATTCAGAAAATAATTGCAGAGATTAATCTTTTACCAGGAGCTTTGGATTTTTTAAATTGGCTTAGATCAAATACTCAAGTACTGATTGCAACAGGTAGTTTTATTGAATTTATTCAACCTTTAGCAAAAAAACTGAATTATCCATTGATTTTTTGTAATAATCTTGAAATAGACAATAAAGGTATGATAATTAATTATAGTCTAAGGCTTAAAAATATGAAAAAGAAAACTGTAAAGGCACTTAAAAAACTTAATTATAAGGTAATAGCAGTTGGTGATTCTTATAATGATATTAGAATGTTAAAAGAAGCTGATTTTGGAATCTTATTTAGGCCCTCCGCCAATATAATGAATGAATTTCCACAATTTCCAGTTTTTACTGAATATTCAGAACTGAAAAATCATATCTCTAATCACCTAAAAGTAAAATAATTATGCATTTTTCTCAAAATTGCGTTGAATAGCAAGTTTCAATTCTTTTAAATTAATTCTTTTTAACGCCGAAAATTCCAAATAAGGGATTTCGACGCTATTTTCATAATCATATTTACTAATTGGAATTAAATTAATATTATATTCCTTAGTAGTACGTAGAAATAGGTTTATAATCTTTTTTTTATCAAAAATAGAGACTTTATCAATCTTATTTATAATAATTAAAATCGGGATTTTATACTCATTTAAAAAATAAATTAGTTCAAAACTTAATGGAATTGTACGCTTATCCTTGATGAAGTATTTATTTAATTCATCCTCAATTCTTAAAATATTGAGTACGACCAAACCAAAAAAATAGTCTTCATAATGCTTTTCAATGTGGATAACAATTTGTTTCTTGATATGCTCTTCTCGTCTATGACTTGAATGTTTTGTGTACCCAAAACCAGGAAGGTCGACTATTTTATAAGGTAAATTGTTTTGAGTTATTGGTTTTATCAGTAGAGTACTACCGGGAGATTTACCAATTCTACCCTTAAACACCTTAGGATTTGGCAACAATAATTTTGTAATAGAGCTTTTGCCAGCGTTTGAATTCCCAATAATTAATAATGAAGGTTTTTTATTCATTTTCTTTCAATATATTAAGATTTATAAACATTCAGATATCAATAAAGTCGTCCCTAAGAAAATCTTTGAACATTTTCTTCTTTTCTTCTTCCTTTATAATTGGACGAGTGCTTATTGGTTCTCCCGATACTTTTAACATTTCTTTTAAGTAGTCCACATTCACATTTATTTTAAACTTCCCATCTTTCAAAAATCTTACAACTTGTCTATTATTCAAACTCAAACGTAAGATATAACCTAAACCAAAATAAAATTGGTGCTCAGGGATGGGATCAATAGGTGATTTACTTGTCACCTCTTTTAAAACATCATACAGCAGCATTTTTGAAGCTATATGATCCTCAACATTAAAAACTAGATAGTAGAGAGCATGATACCAGATTTTATCACGTCTAGTTTTAATATATTCCAAAAATTCTTCTGGAGTAATGACTTCTTCTTCAACTTCTCTTCGCTTTAAGAGCTCTTGCTTGATCCGATCCTCTAATTCCTTAGAAACCTCTTGAGATGGAGAAATCTCAGCCTCTCCTTCAGTAATATCCTGTATTTCCTCTTGTTTAACAGAATCAATCGCATCCTGCATATCTTTTAATTCCTCAAAATCGATTTCATCCATATCTGAAAAATCAGTAACCATTGCCTCCTTAAGCTCTTTTTCTTCCTGTAACTCAATTATAATTTCTTCCTCAGTTAAATCTTTATCTAATGCTCCAATAATCGGTGCTTCTTCACTTTCTTTAACTTTAGCGATAGCATCCTGTATTTCTTGAAGTTCTTCCATATCTAAATCCTCTAAATCAGAAAAATCAGTTTCTAAAGCTTTCATTTCTTCTAGATAGACTTTAAGGTCGTCATCTTCTGATTCAAGCTCTTCTTCTACAGGACTATCACTTTCTTCTAGTTTTTTATCGTTCATTTTCAAATGAGGAGTAAATAATTTTATTTGTTGATCCTTGTTTATTTAAAATATTGCCATTCGTATAATTAAAATTGTTCTAAATATTTATTCACTTTAGTATGGGAAAAATTAACTTAGAAAAATATAAGGGAATTATTTTTGATCTTGATGGGGTAATTTACAATATTTCTGAAGCAATAGAAAAAGCTGTTGACGATTCAGTAGAAAAGTATGAAATGAATGTAAATACAGACGAAATTATGGAAGAACTCGCTCATTTAATTGAAGAAATACAAAATTACCCCGTCCCTAAGATTATACTTAATTCATATGATTTGTTACAAGTACAGTTTTTAGAAGGATTAAGTTATTTTAAGAAACTACGTATTGCTATCTTTTTATTTAACCAATTCAATAAATATAAAGATGCAGAATCTTCGATTTATGATGGAATCGATAATTTGATAAAAAAAATGCATGACAAAAAATTAAGATTAGCAATTTTAACAAACAATAAAAGTCAATATGCTCAAGAAGTGCTTGAAAAATTCAATTTGACTAAATTTTTCGATACTATTGTAGGGTTTAATGAAGTTTCAGAGGTTAAACCTAGCCCAGAAGGAATATTTAAAATCTTAGATAAATGGAAAATAAAACCATCAGAAGCAATTTTCATAGGTGACATGACAACAGATATAGATGCGGGAAAATCCGCTAAGGTAAAAATGATATGTGTCGCTTCTGGTCTGGCGTACAAAGATACACTGTTAAAACATAATCCAGATGTATTGGCTGATGACACAGAACATTTAATTAAACTTTTTGAAGTTTGATTTACTAAAATATTAGATTTTATTAATTAACTTCAATTTATAATCTATTTTGTAAATTATACTATAATGAATTAATAGTATAAGCCTAAAATCCATATTGCGATATCATTTACTTTTTTATTCTTAATTTCTAGTATTATTCTATAAAATTTATATAGTTATTGCATTGTAAAAATTTAAAATAGCTCATTTTTACTATGTAGGAAACAGAATACAAAATAAATTGTTGATTAACTTGAGTGAAGCCTTTAAATTTAAAATAGTAATTGTTGGGGATGCTGCTGTTGGAAAAACTTCCCTAATTAAAAGATATACAATAGATTCATTTGAAAAAGATTATATTTCAACTTTAGGTATGCAATTTTCAAAATATGAAGAGAATGTCGCAGGAGAGAAGGTCGAGTTATTTTTATGGGATTTAGCTGGTCAAGAATCCTTTAGTACTTTACGTGACCGATTTTATACAGGAAGTAGTGGTGCGATTGTTGTTTTTTCCCTTTCTCCTGAAGAAATTGAAACTTACAATCATGTCCTTAAATGGCTTTCAGATATAAAAGAAGCATGTGGAAATATCCCAACTATATTATTTGGAAATAAAGCAGATTTGGTTGATCAAAATGCATTAGCTACAAGCCCAAATTATGCAACTTCAGATGTTCATATAAATAAATTTGCTCAAGATAATAAAATTATAAAATATTATAAAACAAGTGCTTTAACTGGTCAAGATGTAAAACAGGGTTTTCAAGCACTTGTAATCAAATTGTATCAGCGAGCTACAATATAAGATTATTTCTTAATTCGGTTTCATTAGATTTTCTTGATTTATTCAATCACTTAATTTTATAATAGTAGTTATACCATTTATATTCTCGATTTATAATGAAATAATCTTTTGTAAAAATTTAAAATATCAAAATTTTACTATTTAAGAAAGAGAACCTAAAACAAAATGATGGTTAGGTAAGTTGAGTGATGCAAAAGGGTATGGGTTTAAAATTACGGTGATTGGAGATGGAGCAGTTGGTAAAACTTCACTGATTAAAAAATACACTCAAGGATCTTTTCAGAATGAATATATTGCAACATTAGGAACCCAATTTTCTAAATATGAAGAGTTTATTGATGGAGAGAAAGTTGAGTTGTATCTTTGGGATATTGCAGGTCAAGATTCATTTGATGCTCTACGTCAAAGATTTTATACTGGCAGCAGTGGAGCAATCATTGTTTTTTCTCATGCTCCTGATCAATCACAGAGTTTTGACCATGTTACCAAATGGCTTGGAGATCTCAAGAAACATTGTGGAAACATCCCGATCGTTCTATTTGGAAATAAAGTTGATTTAGTAGATGATGGTGAATTATCTTCGGACACTGATATTCCAGTATCAGATAGCAAAGTAAAGCAATTTGCTAAGGATAATAGATTTATTGGTTATTATAAAACAAGTGCTCTAACAGGTCAAGGTGTAACTGATGCTTTTAAAGCTCTGGTCAGAAAATTGTATATGATAGCTAAAATTTCGAGTTTTTCATAAATTCTGTAATTTTTCTTTTTCACATTTATATAATTAAAAATAAAACTAAAAAGAAGATTTCCTAAAAAAGTATAAAGTTCTATGTACGCTTGTAAATAAAACGTTCCCAACTTCTTTTATTAGGCATTTCTAATGGCATATTTTTGCGTTTTCTGATTTCAATGATGATATCTTCTTCTAGAGAAGCAGGTACTTTTTCGAATCCTAGAAATTCATAACCAAAAAAAGCTCTTCCCTGGGTTGAACCGCGAATGTCGTCGGCAATGCCAATAGTTTCTTTTACAGGTATTTGACCTTGAACTCTGACGTATTCTCCTTCAGGAATAACATTCGAAATTCGACCTCTTCGTTTTGTTATAATTGCTGTGACACCTCCTTCAGTTCCTTGAGGTGTTTTTACGTCTATTTTCTGGATTGGCTCATAAAGGTGAGGATCTGCGTCTAGCATAGCCAAAGATAGAGCAGAAAAAGCCATTCCTGCAATCTGCCCATATTGAGTATGTCTTGGGTCCTCATGTATGGTCATGTCTGTAAAAACTACTTTTACACCAGCAGCAGGCTCTTTTGCAATTATACAATTTCCAAGCCAATCTCTAAATGCTGCACTCAAATAGGATCGAACACGATCAAATCTTTGTAATCCAGTGGTACCATTAACCAGAACACTTCCATGATATACATCAACTATACGTCTTGCTTCCTTAGCATCCCATCCCGCGTCTTCTCTGAGAATCTGAGCTCTATCTTTTTCATTTTGTAAGTCATTAATTTTCCCTGTCTCAATTAATCTTTCTGTAGTCTCATCTAATGGTTCAATATACAGTAAAATACGATTATGTGTGTTTGCAGATTTTGTATAATAATCAGGGCTCTTTTTGGTAATTTTTTCTCTGTATATGATAATTGGTTCTCCAATGTTAATTTGTACTTGATTATTAATCCTCTTAGTGAGGATCTCTATCTGGAGAGGATCAATACCACTTAGAATAAATTCACCCGATTCATCATCTCTTCTATATTCTGCTTCTGGATTAGCTTTCAGCCATTTTCCTACTACTTCATCTAATTTATCAATTTCATGTGGATCTTTTGGTTTAATACTTCTTGATACAACAGCTTCACAGGCATATTGAATTTTTTCGAATGGATGGAGTTTTTTCTTTTCTTCTTTATCTCGGGGAAGATCATTTGTTAACATGAACGTTTCACCAGCCGGACACACAAAACCAAATAACGCAAATAAGTTACCGGCGGGGATTCTGGGGATATCTAAAATATCAGTTATCTCCATAACACCAAGCCGCTTTACTCGATTACTTGAATCACTATTAATCAAATAAATCGAATCTGTCTGATCAAATGTTCCTGAAAATACGCGCCCGATAAGTGTGGCTTGATAGTTCCTCTTTGGATCTAAAAAAATTTTTGTAATCATCCCATAAAGTGGTCCATTAGGATCACTCTTCTGAAGTGATTGACCAATTTCAGTTTTTAAATCACCTCCCCAAATATGAGGTATTCTATACTTAGATGCAGTAATTGGATCAGGTAGATGATCGACGATCATTCTTAACATTGGTTCATCTAAGGGGAGATTATCTCTTAACCATTGAATATCTCCTTCATTGTATTTTGCAAAAACGTCTTGAGGTTTTAATCCTTTTTCTAGTAAGATTTCATAAGTAAAACCCCAACCATGCTTAGCAGAACCAACTGCTACTGAATTTTTCGCAAAATCAATTGACCAATCCGAACCTTCAGGTCGAACCTTTTTAATTAGATCATTAACTTCTCGTGTAATTTTATCTATTTTAGCAAAAGTATCCTTAGGACTTAGCTTTAGTTCACTTATTAATCTGTCCACTTTATTAATAAATAAAACAGGTTTACAAAGTTCTTCTCCAACAGATAACCTAATATTAGTCTCTGTCTGAGTCATTACTCCCTCAAGAGCATCAACTAAAATTATCGCACCATCGCTTCCTCTGAGTGCTCGTGATACTTCTCCTGTAAAGCTAATATGTCCCGGGGTATCATTTAATTGAATAATATATGGTTCAGTATCATCTGGCTTTCGGGGGTCAGTAAACGCGAGGAGAACTACACTTGTAAATATTGTTATTCCTCTTTCTTGTTCTTCGTCATCTGAGTCAGTCATTTGAAGTTGTCCGGCATCTTCAGGACGCATAAGCCCTGCACGCCTTAAAAGATAATCTGTAGCAGTTGTCTTCCCATGATCTATGTGTGCTGTAATCGAAAATATACGCTTCTTTTCATATGAGCCAGAAGTTACTAGTTTAGCGATCTCCTCTGGGTTCTTAACTTTAACCATGATTAATTCACTTTGTTCAAATTTTTTTGTTATAATTGAAGTATAGAATACGTGAAATCATAAAAATTTTTTGAATTTAAGCTAAAAATTGTTGATTTTCTCTAATTTCATATTATTTCAACACAAGAGTAGCTTTACAAAAACCAAGTCTATTAATATTTTAACTATTAAATTCATAGGATTTTAGGTTTTAGAAAAACAATAAGTAGTAGTTTCTCAGCTTTGACTGTATTATTATTTGTAATTGCGGTATCTCATGAATATTTTAAAATAATTTCAGTTTCAAAGGAGAAAGTATTAATTCCTATGATTTTAAAGATAAAATGGTAAGATCATTTCAGTAAGAATAGTTAAAGCTTTTTTTCCTGAGGAGGTCGTTGTCGCGAATGATTTATCAATATTAACAAATTCAAAATTATCTGTTATTTTACTTTTTATGAAATCTTTTAGAAAGTCAATGAAACTATTGAATTCTCTATGAGTTTTCACCCATAAATATCCATTTTTTTCAAAGTACTGGGGATTTTTTTTTTTGAAATTTTGTGCATGGATAGTTTCTTTAATTGGAGGACCTTTACGAGGATAGGTTTGAGAGATATCTGGTTTCTCGCAATAAATTGCAAGGTTATATTCATCAATTTCATCTTCAAAATATACTTCAAAAATAATTTTACCAAATCTCTCTTCATGGGTAAATTCTTTTTCTCCATTAACCACAATGCTCTCCCCTATTGAATATAATTTATCTCTATTTATCGTATAATGAATATCCTTTTTCTTATTTTTTAACTCTACAATGAATATATTTGAGAAAATAGGATCTTTTAAATCTTCAATGTCTGCTTCTGCAATTGGTTTTTTTTCAAAAAAATCTTTACTTGGTTTTTTTAAAAATTCACTGATTCTATAATTAGAATATTTATATGCCTTTTCTGATATAGCAGAGGCGACATTTCTGTTTTTATCAATAGGATCTACGATAATTAAATAATCATTTTGAAAATGTATAATTTT
>Ga0209427_10005147_pt1 | contig 15004 bp, 12 predicted proteins | sample DeeMarSWOR136_30_FD_187465 | JGI IMG/M metagenome (GOLD analysis project Ga0209427, IMG submission 187465) | Marine sediment microbial communities from White Oak River estuary, North Carolina - WOR-1-36_30 (SPAdes) (version 2) | ecosystem: Environmental > Aquatic > Marine > Intertidal zone >...
GTACATCCAAGCGGTTTCAACGTCTGTTAAGCTCATTTCTCGACCCATGATAGGTAACGCTCGCCACGTTCTTTGAAGCGAGACGTTTTTGGCTATTTTCACAACTTTTTCCCAGTATTCTATGTCTTTCGCTATGTCGGAAGCCCACAGATATTGTACACTACTTGGCTTAATTCCCAGTGCGGTGAAGCCTTGTTTGAAATATTCGCCGCAGATGTGGATGTTTTCCATGTTGCCGTCTAGCTTGTTGTTTATCCATGAGTGCCAATCGGCGAGGAAAATGACGAATTTGAAGCCAGCTTTTATCATGTCTTTAATTTTTGAGCCGCAGACCAGTCCGAAACCGATGTGCATCAAACCGCTTAGTTCGAAGCCCCAGTACGCTTTTGGCTTGGTCTCAGTCTCTAATAATAAGCGTAGCTCTTCAGAGGTTACAACCTCGTCTGTGTTTCTTGTAACAAGGCTTACCCTTTCTTCAACATCCAAGTTTTACCGCCTGTTTTCAGCTTTACTGTTAATGCATCATTGTCGATTAACTTAAAAGTTCTTGTCGCGGGCGCTGTTTCCCACGTAACCTAACACTCAACCTCACAGCAGAGCATTTTCGCTCCTCTCAGCTGGGCTCTCTCTGACGCGGGTTTAGGGAGCGCCCGCGCCCACCGTGTCCCATGCCTGGGTAAACCCTATGTCACTGGTAGATGAAGCATCTGCCTCTGTTGGGTCCGTCTGCATGAGCCTTAGGGGGTATCGGTGGGATTCCTTTAGGCTCACATCATCGCCAACAATAAGAATGGAAACGATGGAAATAAAGCTTCTTGAAAGTAGAAAGGAGATGCGTCAATGATGTTGTTCTATAAGTTTTCTTCAAGGTCTATTTCGAATGCGCTGGTTGGGTTTTCTAGTTCAAAGTTGTTGAGAACTTCTGGATGGATTTCACCTAAGACGCCTATTTTCTTTTGTCTAACGTGGATTGCTGCTACTCTTCCTTCCAAGAAGCTTGAATGTCTTGCTTCCTTGATCTTCCATCCTGTTAGACCTAGGTTGGCGAGTAACGCCTCCGTGTAGGATTTTGTTTCGGTGAAGTTTGCGGTTGGGTGTGAGGAGACGGCTGCCACATGAAGTCTTCTTTCGCTGCGGGTTTCAGCTTTTTCCCTAAGCTTTATCACGTCGGAAACTTCGAAGATTCGTTGAGGATAGCTTTCATGCCTGTTATCCGCTAGGTTCTTCATCAAACTAGGTAACAAATCTTCTCGGGCTATAGAATATTCTGTGGAGACGGGGTTTGCAAGCCTAACCATCTTGCTGATGTTCTTTCTCATTTTTTCATAATGAACCACTTCGTTTGTGAGGATGAAGTTCATCACTTCTGTGAAGCCCAGTCCAATCATGATTTGCCGAACATGGTTTGCCATTTCTTCTGCCTTATGCTGTTTACCCGTCGTCACAGTTGTCGGCTTAGTTGGCTTCAACCTGAAATAGCCGTAGCCGATAGCCACCTCTTCAACTAAGTCAACCTCATGCAATATGTCAGTTCGATAGGCGGGAATTGAAACTTCTAAGACCCCCTTACCTACTCTCTTTGCATCCAACCTACACTTCCGAAGGCTTCGCACGGTCTGCGATTCTGAAAGCTTGAGCCCCAGCAACTTGTTAGCGTAACCGATCCTCAACTTCATTTGTTGAGCTGTTAGATCAGGAGAGGTCATGGTGTGATCTGGGTATTTGATTTGAACGCTTTCAACGGAACCGCCCATATCTGCTAGAGCGGTGACTAGAACGTTCATGCTTCTACCTAACGCGTTGATCTCGGGACCAGTTACATCGATAAATAGATTTTGTGTCAGGCTGTCAACTCGTGTCAATTCACCGTTGATGATAGGCGGCATGGATAGGACTCTTCCCTTCTTATCGATGAGTAATGGATATCTGGGAGCCCAATCAACCAAGTGTCGATACGCTTTGCCCTTTTCATGTTCTTCCAGTATTTCTTTCAGACTCATTTCTGTTGTTTTGTCCAGTGGAACGAATTTAGCTGTATTTGGGTCGCCGGTTGTGTATGTGAAGGGGGGTTTAACCCTGTCTAGGTTGTGCACGCCGATTGAGGCTTTTTTTCGGTCTCTGCCTATGCCCCAGTGGAGGTCCTCCTGCATTTCCATAAGCTCTGCTATAGAATCCTCGTCGAGCCTTATGTTGCGTATAACTGCACCTAATATGTGAGATCTAATGTCGGATACCGTTGAATCCACGTTTACGACGATTTTTCCTTTTTGCACTTTGTATTCGGGTAATCCCGTTTTCCATTCCATAAGTCCGCAAAACGCTCTTGCCACACCAGCATAGCTGGAGAAGTCTACGCGGTTGGGGTTGAATTCGATTTTTACATAGTTTGGTCCGGTTTCTTCTAAGCTTGCGCCAAGCCAAGGAAGCCATTTAGCCATCTCTTCTACAGTAATTGATCGGCCAATGAACGAGCAGAAGCGGTTTTTGTTCAGGGTGATTACTGGCATATGGGACTTCTCCTTATCCAGCCGAGGTCATTTTTGTATAAGAATCGAATGTCGTCTACGCCGAGTTTCAGCATGACTAGGCGTTCTAATCCGCCTCCCCAGGCTAACACAGGGTGTTTGATCCCGAAGGGTTGCACAACTTCTGGGCGAAATATGCCCATTCCACAAAGTTCAATCCATGTTTTAAGTTCTGGAACGTAAGCTGAGGCTTGCGCCGACGGTTCTGTATATGGGAAATAGCTAGGCCAGAATTCGACTCTCTTCAATCCGAGTTTAAGGTAGAACTCCTTCAATGTTCCTATCAAGTCTCGCAAGGTTACGTTCTCATCCATGATTATACCCTCGATTTGATAGAGTTCTGCAAGATGTTTATAGTCCAGTCTCTCGTTGCGGTATATGCGGTCTACTGAAAACACTTTTACTGGTGGCTCTTTGTGTTCAGCGAGGTAGTGAATCGTAACTGCTGTTGTGTGTGTCCGCATTATGAGCCTCTTAGCTTCTCGAGGATCCCATTTGTATTGCCAACCTCTTGATCGAGTTATCCACCCGTTCTCGTGTGTTTTAGCGACCGCTTCTACGAAGTTTTTTTTCGGCAACCCGCCTTCCTTTGGGCGTGCCAAGTAAAACGTGTCCATCATCTCTCTGGCTGGATGATCTTGAGGCTGGAACAAGGCATCGAAATTCCAAAAGGCTGTTTGAACAATCGGACCTCTAATCTCGGTGAAACCCATCTCAAGAAAAGCCTCTCTAACCAGCTGGATTATTTCTTGCATCGGGTGAATCTTTCCAGGATGTACAACGGGGCCAGGCGCTGTTACGTCAAACTTTCTGAGTTTTATCTTCTGCCACTTTTTGGATAGGATGAGTTCAGGAGTTAGTTGACTGACTTCCTCAACCGCTTTTATTCCACGTTTAATCAGTTTCCATCCGGTGTCAGTTAACTCTAGTTCTCTCAAGGTTTTTTCGTCTAGTCTTATGAGTTTTCGTTTCTTCAAAACGTAGGCTGCACTTTTCATTTCTTTGTTTAAGCTTTCAATGAGCAACGAGCCTTTTTTCTGTAAAATGCTTAGAAGCTTTTCGTCAACTTCCATCGGAGGTTCCCCGGATGTTTTTAACATGTTTCCTTTCATGGTCACCCAGTTCTTACGGTGCAACCACCCTGAGGCTATGTTTGTGAAGCCCCTCTCTAATGCTGCTTTATTGACTGCCTCCTCAATGGTGGCTTCACTTCCAAGTTTGATTAATGCACGGATCAGACGTCTTTCCGGAAGCCCCTTCTCTGCGTGCTGTCTTCCTTCCTCGCTTAACGTGATAGTCGTCTGCTTTTGTTCATGGATTTGTAACAGCTTCTTTGCAGAGAGAGAAAGTGCCGCCCGCATTACGGCTGCGTGCGCCAAGCCGCTGGCTTTGACAATCTGGTCAACAGGGCTTCTTCCTCCAAGTTTCTCCAATGTTAGCATAGTTTTTTGTCCATTTTCTCTAAGTTCGCTCATCGCACAGTTACCATCCGGAACTTGTTATTTTCTACTCTACTACGTTGATGAATAAAGTGATCTAACACAATAAAAAACCCTCTATGCCTTTCACCAATGCTGCGATGCCCTTCACTAATTAGAAGCAAGCTGAAAGACCAAATTACGGAAATTGGCAGGGCATCCCTTCCACTAGAGCATTAATGCAAGAAAAAACGTTATTTATATCTTATGTATTTGGCAATGTTGAAAACTATGGTAGTCTAAGAGACCTTCAATATTTCTCTTGCCTTATCAACAAATCTGCTGTGTCTTCGTTTATGCTCTTTCACGAAGCGCAAGACGATTTCGATTGTTCGATCTTTGTGTTCTCCGCATAAGAGTCTACCACTTTTGCAGTCATGGTATGCTTTAATAATTTCATCGTCATCTTCTTCAAACTGGTACATGCACAGTTCATATATAGGGCAAATTTCAGGAATCCCGCCGAGTTTTTCCTGCTCTTTAACAGTTGGTCTTCCACCCGTGAACGCGTTCGAAATCTTTTTTGTGATGGTTTCCGGTTTTTCGTGTAACGTGAAATAGCCCATAGGGTCCCGTTTGCTCATTTTCGGCGATCCATCCAACCCTTTCATGATTTTGTGAAGAGTTGAAGAAGGAAGAACGAAATTGTACTTACGGCGAAACTTGTTTGCAAGATCTCGTGTGAACCGCATGTGAGGGTCTTGATCTATTCCAACGGGTACAACTGTTGGTTTCGGACCATCAAAATCTTGAAGCTGTGGCATCAAGATGTCTCCAGCCTGTACCAACGCTGACAGGTAAAGCCCAATGTGGCGTTCACCATAAATCGCTTTCATCGTCGCCAAGGTTGCCCCTCTGCCAAAAACTATGGCCAGATCCTTCACGCGCTGTTCTTTGTACTGCTGATAAATGTAGCCTTGCTTTGGGTCAAATCCTAAGGCGAGTAGGTCTGCAACGTTGCCTACCGCGAATTTTTCGCTTTTTTCAAACGGGATTTTATTATCTTCATATGCCTCTACATCTGCGATGCAGTAGAAAGCTGTTGCTCCTTGCTGTTGGAAATATATAACCTCACGGGCGGTCATAAGAGTTCCCAGATGGAACTCTCCAGTTGGTTTAATGCCACTCATCACGGCGAATGGTTCATGGCTGCTCATAGCGTCTAACAATCGTTCGAAATCTCTGTGTCCAAAAACCACGTTACGTCTCATGTACATGCTTGGGTTGGGTATTCGATCTAGCAGATGCTTGATCGGTTGAATTCCGAACTCTTCGTAGAGACGTTCATAGTCTTCGACTACCGTTGTTCCAAAAGGGTCAAGCACTGTCTTTTTATTATTTGTCACTGACATCTCTTGGAGCCCTCGCGACTTGCTTTAATTCGACAGAATTCAAGAGGTTCTTCATAAGATTTACTGACCAAAACAAAAATAGTGGGTTGCACTCGGTTAATGCCATTCCAAGGCCGTCACCTTGTTAAGTTGATACTGTAGAGTACTTAAGGTTTCCCGAAACATGTATACCTAAGAAACAACAAAGACAAATAATTCGCACAACAATTCATATTAAACTTCAGACGAGGCGATTATGTTGGAGATTGGGAAAGCTGATGTTGCTTTATCTTCAGCCTATAGGTTGCTACATCCGAAGCATACTGTGTTGGTAAGTTGCATAGACAGAGCAGGCAAGGCAAATATAATAACTCTGGCATGGTCTATGCCTGCATCCATCCACCCTCCATTGCTTGCCATAAGTATTGCTCCAAAAAGATATTCTCATGAATTGATTGAAGAAAACAAAGAATTCGTGGTTAATGTTCCGACTATGGACTTTCTCGAAGCAACTTTGTTTTGCGGTAGAAGATCGGGAAGAATATACGATAAATTCAAGGAAACACGGTTGACTCCGTTACCAGCTAGGGTGGTTCAGCCACCTATTATTAAGGAGTGTGTGGCGCACCTAGAATGCAAGTTACATCAACAAATAACCACAGGTGATCACACACTCTTCGTTGGCGAAATCTTAGCCGCTTACGCTAACGAGGGAATCTTTGACGGAAAGTATGACCTTCGCAAGGTGAAACCAGTCTACCATATGGGAGGGGACGATTTCACAACGGTTGTTCCAGAAATAATCACACCTCGTATACAAGCGGAGCCAAAAAGGTGAGAATGATGACGGAGCTTGCTGAAGACGCGCTGAAAAAATATCAGCGGGCTGGGAAAATTGCCCATGACGTTCGAGAAGCGATGAAGAGAAATGTTCGTGTGGGCATGCCGATTATTGATGTATGCGAGAAAGCAGAGTCTTTGATTGTGAAGAAGGGAGGGGAGCTCGCGTTTCCCTGCAACGTGTCTATTAACGAGATCGCAGCTCATTACACCTCTGCTCCGGAAGACAAGGGAACAATTCCTGAAAACAGCCTCGTCAAGGTAGACCTTGGCGTTCACGTAGATGGATACATCGCGGATACCGCTGTAACAGTGTGTTTCAATCCCGGATACGAGAATCTTGTAAGCACAGCGGAAGCAGCTCTTAAAGAAGCTACTGAAACGCTTCGTCCAGGATTGTTTACATCGCGGTTCGGGTCTGTGGTTGAAAAAGCGATAAAGTCCCGTGGGTTCAAACCTGTATCGAACCTTACCGGGCACCTGATTCAGCGATACTCATTACATGCAGGGAAATCTTTGCCTAATGTTTTCCACATCTCTACTTCTAGAATAAGCTTGGGAGAGGTTTATGGTGTTGAACCCTTTGTAACACTTACCAACGCCGCTGGCAAAGTTAATAGCGGCTTTGAGGCTTACATTTTTCGGTTTTTGAAGCATAAATCTTTGAAGAGTCCTTATGCCAAGCAGCTTCTCGGTTACATTGAGGAAAAATTCCGTGCTCTTCCCTTCGCAGAGCGGTGGCTTCGTGGATTTGTGCCGCATGACCATTTTGATGCTGCGTTCTCGGAGCTCCTCTCGTCAAAGAGTTTGATGTCTTATCCCGTGTTTATAGAGGCAAGCGGAAAACCAGTAGCCCAAGCAGAACACACGGTTTTGATCGTAGAAGACGGATGTCTTGTGTTAACCTAGCCCCATCGTTTCTTCTTTTCGTTAATCTCACGAAAGATGGAGTTAATCATCATTTTCTCCTTACATTTCGGGCATTCTTCTGTTTCTTTGAAAATGAAGTCTCCGCGTTCGAAATCTCTGATATTCTTAAACCCACATTTTTGGCATAGAATTGTAGTGGCTATTCGCGGGGGTGTAAAGGTCAGCCTCAACGCTCTTCTTCTTGTTTGAAACACCATGTATGTTGATAGTGCAAGTCCTGAAACTCCTATTAACATGAAAAAGTGTCCGTTCTCGACCTGTCCAACGTTATAAGCGTCAAATGCTTGGAAAAACGCGGCGATTGACAGCGCAATGGTAATGAAGACTATCGCAAGGAAAAAGAAAGAAAACTTTTTCGTTGAAGGTGCCGTTTCACTCATTTTTTCACCTACTGTCCAATCCCTATAGTGTTCCCTATACCTGCTATTATGAGTGAGTCACCTTTTTTCGTTCTTTCCAAGATCAACCGTTTGATTCGTTCAATTGCAACGTCCACAGCGTCGAATATTTCTTTTCGCATCGGAGAAACGGCGTCTCCAATATCTTCTTTGATGATAACCGCGTTTACTGGAATCTTATATTTGAGCACCGTTTCCTCCACTTTATACTGTTCGACTCCGGGTCCCCCAATTGCCACGCCTACACCTTCAGCTACTTCTCCAGGTTTCTCGCCCTCAAGTTTCTGAGCAGCATCTATCGCAATTATTGTGGCGATTTTCCCTCCATTTTCTTCAATGATGTGTTTCATGGCCTCTCCAGGCTTGCCAACGTTTCCGCCCGGACCCTCTGCCTTTAAAACGTATGCCGTTCGGCCCTCTAGGGGAACAGTGGCCATGACAACGTCCTTAGCGATTTTTCTTTTTCTATGTCCCAGCATCAGTCTAGCAGCCACAAGTGCACCTGCTCCATCGCCTATGGGTTGACCGCTACTGAAGGCTTTTAGGGCGCTGGCGAAAGCTTCTGCTTCTTTCATCACAAGAGGCAGGACCATTTGAATTTGCATGATGATGTAGAGACTTAGTGTTTTCTTGCCGAGTAGGTAGAAATGCCTTATGACCTTGTAGATCACATTTAAAGCGAGAGCAGCTTCCAACGTATTCTCCAGATTATTTATTTGGGTCTCATCTGCTTCGGGCGCCATAAGCTTAACTTCATCTTTAAACCGCGTATCTCGAACATCCAGTATGTGCTCTAGCTTCCAGACTATGCCCGAGGGATCCATATTCTGAGGTGCTATAGCTATGTACTCCAAAAATTGGTCAACTTTTGCGGTCGGGTCTTCCTTCGGCTTTCCCAGTTCGTTTATAGTAGTTATGGTCGTCTTCCGTCCCTTGTCTCTTATCAATTTAAGGCGGAGCAAGGAGCTTTGAACCTCTCTCAACATGACGTACATTTGAATACGTTGTCCATAAAACATGAAAACCACAAAGAATGCTAGCCAAGTTATCTGAATAATCCATCCTAGAATGTTGTCTTGGGGAAACAACTGTGAAACTTCTGGAATCATGTTATTTGTTTTTCTCCTCAAAGTAGACAATACTTAGTCGGTAATAAATTTTGAGTATTTCTCTTCCACAAACCAGTGTGCAATCGGGAAGTGGGGCTGCCAGCTTTCCCGGTTTCGCATGGCCGAAGACCACACTAACACCGGAAACGGAACGCGGTTTAACTTCTGAGTTCGGAATGGGATCAGGTGGATCCCGCGCCCTATGGCCGGCATACCCCACTACTTTTGCAGAATAAGAGTTCATTAAGTTTTCGCTACACTGAACTGCCGCGATAAGTGAGAAATCTATATATCTTAAGTTTGTGAAGTCTTGATTTGTGGGGTCGTAGTCTAGCTACGGTTTATCTGAAAGATAAGCCGCTAGAAAGGAATGACGACGGGCTCCAGAACAAGAAGTTCACGGGTTTGCGGACCACCTTGGTGGAATGAAGAACTTCTGGAGCGGTGAAGAAACCCGTAGGGGCAGAGATGAGCTGTTCCGGGTAAAGGTCGTCGGTTCAAATCCGGCCGACCCCACCACAACCCGAGCCGGCCCCGCCAAGGCGCGGATTTTCAGGACTTTGGGAATTGAGAAAAGAAGGCCGGTCAGAGGACACGCTGAGGGCCAAGGGCGACCGCCTCAGGTTGCTGGCAAAGCACATCAACCTTGATGATCCAGAAGCCGTGAAAGCTTACATCGCCAGCCAACCGGGTTGGTCGAACGCACGAATGCGCTTACAATGAATGGTTAACCTTCCAAACTTCTTGCGCCTTGATGTTTAGCTCGTCTAGTCTTTGTTTCGCAAGAGCTTGTCCTGAACCACCATTGCAAATTCTTGGAACCGCTAAGTGGAATTCACCATTCACTTCTCTGGACTTCTTGTAGAAGGCTTTCCATTGGCCTTTAGTATGCTCGTGCGATATTGTGTCACAAGTTTCAGCTTCAACGAAGATAGGAGTCTTTTTTTCGTTATTTTTGCAGCAAGTTAGGTCCGGCACATAATCGCCTATCTGATCAGGCAGAGTTTCATTCTCCAAGTCAGCTTTCAGGTTTGTGTATCCTTGATCTTTGAAGTGGTTTAGCATCATTCTGATTATTTTTTCGTGTTTTTCACTCTCTGCAGGCGTACGGACAACCATGTTTAGAACCACCAAAGGGGATAATCACATGCGTAAGTCGTATGTGCATGTATATCTTTTCATCTTTGCTTCACCTCAATTGTCCGAGCGCAGTTCTGGAATTAACTCCAAAGCAATTTGTTCGAATGCACGGGAACTAATATGTGGGTCAGTATCTGGATGGAAGAATATGAATTCCGTTATGCCCATGTTCAGATAGCGTTTGACAACTTCTTTGAAGCTCTCTTCTGAGTCAAAAACTGTCTCCGCTTCCAGCCCGAAAATTAGCAAGGAACGCCGAAGGGTTTCAGGATTGCGGCCAATCTCTGCACAGTAGTCATTAAGCAGCTTATTTTGGCGTTTGATATTCTCCACTATGATTTCGGGATGTGCCCCAAATTCGCCGCCAAGCGAGTTCCATGTGTCAGCATATCGCGCTGCAATCTTAAGCATCGATGGCCCCATCGCCCCAATAGTAATAGGTGGTCGCGGTTGCTGAATCGGAGGAGGCGACATTGCGGTGGCATTGATTCTATAGTAACGTCCTTTATAAGTGGTAATTTGATTACGAAGGCATTGATCTAGGATCTCTACAACTTCTTGAAAACGGGCTACACGCTCTGAAGGGGCCCAATCTTTGATTCCCGTCATTGAGTAGACAGGATCTATCTTTCCAGAAGCTCCTGCACCCAAGCCGAGTTCTAGTCGTCCATTTGAAATGTGATCGACTGTAAGTGCCTGACGAGCTAAGACAGCTGGGTTCCGCAATGGGATTGACGTGACAAGCGTCCCAATTCGTATCGTAGTGGTATGAGTAGCCAAAGCTGCCAAAAGTGTCCACGCCTCAAACCATGGAGCCATTGGATCCATATAATTCACGAAGTGATCTGCAACCCAAACACTGTCAAAGCCAAGTGCTTCGATGGATTTCCAACGCTTGACTAGCTCTTTCCATGGTATATTTTGAAGCGTGCCTATTCCAAATCTAAGTTGTTGATTCATATATTTTCACAGCCTATTCCACCTATGATGTAACCATGCAAATGCTTTAAAGACCGACTCACAAATGGCACTCACAAAATGTGACTATCTCAATTTCTTTCTTGAAGGGCTATTAAATAGCCGTCCGCGCATAATGTTGTGCGGATCGTGCAGTCAGATGGGAGACATACATACGAACACGGTGAAGCAAAGCGAATCCAGCCCAAGCACGGAAGCCGGAAGCCGTAAACTCCCAGGGTGCCTCGACGCCGACCCACTTCACATAATGATATAGCTCAGGGTTGTTTGTGTATTTTTGGCGGAGAGATATCTTAGCCTGAAAGTGCAACCTTCTTGTTGACGTGTTGACCATGATTGAATTCATCCTTGTTGTTATTGTCGGGATTGTAATCGGATGCATGCACGCAATCATTTGTACACGTAAATTACTTTGCGACGCAAACCTTTTTATGTCAGAATGTAGTTTGTAATATCAGGTGATCATGTGAATACAAAAACGAGTTTAAGGGAAGTCGAGAGACGGACATACATGTCTTATCATCAAGACGGGGTACTTGACATATTTGTCGGTGTTTATGTTCTGTTGTTTGGCTTAGGCATCTCACTTATGACTGTGACAGAGTTTAGCACGTGGTTTGTTATTCCAGCGATTTTTCCTGCGATTATGGTGCCTATTTGGATTTCAGCTAAGAAACGAATAACAATGCCGAGAATTGGTTATGTGAAATTTGGAAGCAGAGGAGCGAACAAGTTAATGGCTGTCTTCTTGGGGCTTATGGTAGCAGGTTTGGGAACATTCATGGCTTTCTCTTTCTCATCAAGTCAAGCATGGGCATTAACACTGAGGAATCTCATCATTTCAAACGGCATGATTGTCATAGGTATCAGTTCAACATGCATATCGGGTCTCTTCGCGTACACCATGGGTCTCAATCGGCTTTACGCATATGGAATATTGACACTAGTGCTGTTTTTGGCAGGTCACTTCATAGCTATTCCATTCGGGTATTTACTTCTGGCAATTGGACTTGTGATGATCATCAATGGTTTTGTTCTTTTGACGCAATTCATACGAAAGTACCCACTTCCACAAGGTGACGAGACCAATGTCGAAAAATCCCTCTAATCTGAAGAACATCGATCGGTTGATCCACGAACCAACTAGATTGATGATTATGACCCAACTCTACGTCGTTGAAAGCGCGGACTTCCTCTTCCTCCAACATCAACTTCAGATGACTCCCGGCAATTTGTCATCTCATTTGAGTAAGCTCGAAAAAGCAGGCTATGTGGAAATAGTCAAAGAATTCATTGAACAAAAGCCACACACAGCACTGAAGCTCACAAAGAAAGGTAGCAGTGCTTTCAAGGAATACCAGCGAAATCTAAAACAAGTGTTCAATGATTTGCCAAAATGACCAATTGGAAGTGTACGTGCTAATCCTCTATATGCGCTGAAGAATAGAAACCAAAGCCAATTGCCCACATTAGGATAGGATATATAGCCAAACACTCCATTGCTCCCTTACCTAATCCTAGATATGTGACAGTATCATTCACGCTTAACCCCAAGTATAGGAAAAAGACTGTAGAAGTAGCTACGCCAATGCTCGGGGAAAAATCGGTCAAACCGGCTGAGAAGCTAGCTTCCAAAGCGAGAAGTGCTTCAGTGCAACAATGGGTTGCGGATGCCCTCAGTCTGATTCGAGAGCAGAAATGATGCGCGGATACACACTACCTCGGCTTTTTCTTTAGGGGGCAATAATAGCCCCACGCGCACAAAATTATGAGGGCAAGTAGTAAGATAAGTGGCCTAAGATCACCTCAGAGCGGAACACAAACCGAGTGGGAAAACCGATCGAATTTCCGGGTAGAGGTCGTCGGTTCAAATCCGGCCGACCCCAACATTTTTTATGATTCTTACACTCATCTACAAAGTCTGTGTTACTTGTATGTCCTTACAGGCTTTCCCAGAATCCCCTTATCAAGTTTGATTATGCCTAGACCAGGCTTCATTAAGGGTATCCGTTTGGAGGCTTTCAGCCTTGCGCCGCCTTCTAACACTGTTTTGTCTTTGAGAAGGATGTCACTGTCAAGGTCAGCGTATTGTACGTCTTTCGTTGCAGATGCAAAGTGTACTCCTGCGGTGATACCTATCGTGGATTCTCCCATACAGCCGATCATGCAGGGCATATTGGCTGCTTCGGCTACGGCGGCTATTTTTCTCGCTTTCAGGATTCCTCCGCTTTTCATGAATTTGATGTTGATTAGATCTGCTGCTTTTTTTCTTATTACGTACATAGCGTCTTCAGGCGAATGAACGCTTTCATCGGCCATCACTGGGATAGAAGAGTTTTTCTTCACTTCAGCTAAGCCTTCGATGTCATCTGCCTTCACGGGCTGCTCCACGAATTCCACGTTTAAGCGTTCAAGCTTTTTCAAAACTTCTATGGACTGACGCACGGTCCAGCCTTGATTAGCGTCGATTCTGATTGTCACATCAGAGCCAACTGCCTTTCTTATCCCTCGTATTCTTTCAAAATCCTCTTCAGGGTTCACTCCGACCTTCACTTTTAAAGCTCTGAAACCCTTTCCGATCACCTTGACAGCATCGCTAGCCATTTCTTCTGGTTCCTTTATACCCAGCGTAATGTCGGTCAGTACTTCTTGACGAAATCCTCCGAGGAGTTCGAAGAGGGGCCTTCGTGCGGTCTTTCCCAAAATATCGTGTAAAGCCATGTCTATAGCCGCCTTTGCACTTGGATTTTCAGCAACCACTTGATCCATCGTTTCTGCGATTTGCTCAATTCTCAGCGGCTGCATTCCAACCATGCGTGGCGCAATTCTATCTACGGCTTTCAAAACTGTTTGGGGAGTCTCATGCGTTACTCTCTTAGATGGAGAAGCCTCTCCTACCCCAACGACTCCGTAGTCTGTGTATATTTTGACGACTATGTTGTGACTCTCGGTGCTGGTGCTAGGAGCTATTCTAAAGGGTTCATGGTAACGAAGTACGATGGAATAAGCCTCTATCTGTTGGATACTCATGTCTAGCGTCTCGTATATTGTTGGTTTACAGTGATGAAAAGATTTGCTATGATGGTTGTCTACGAAACTGGTGGGGCTGCCCGGATTTGAACCGGGGTCCCGAGAGCCCAAGTCTCAGAGCCTAGACCAAGCTAGCCGACAGCCCCTCACTGAACGGCGTCAAGCGAAGCTTGAACCGTAGTTTTTTATGAACGTCGGTTTCTTAATATTTATCTTCCGAACGGTTTAATTTAAACAATCTTAAAGGGTTTAAATGTCTGTTGTGGCCTCCGTTGCCTAGTTGGTTAGGGCGTCAGCCTTGTAAGCTGAAGACCCCGGGTTCAAATCCCGGCGGAGGCTCCACTTCTCGTTTTGCATGTACGAGAATGGCCTGATCCAGATTCGTATTAATGGCTATCTAGACGTTGTAAAAAAATTGGAGCTTTAGGAATATTATGTTTTTTTCCGAGACAGGATCAATGAAGCTATGGAGCAAATGGCAGCTATCAGAGCAAAGATCATGGTGATCATGTTCCAATTAAATGCTCCAAGAGCAGTTTGGTCCTTGATGGTTTCAACATCACTCTCCATGGTGCCGAGGGTTCCATTCATACTAGCTATTTTTGTGTTTATGGCGTCAATGTCGCTTTCCATTGAACTCAGCGTTTCTTCCAGCATATTAGCGATTGTTGCGCTAACTCCTTCGATGTCATTCTTCAAGGTTTCGATGTCTGTTAGTAAGGCATCTAGTCTTTCGTGGAGTCCAGATAGAGTCAAATTTCCGTATGTCGATGGATCGCTCCATGAAGCGCCTAGAGGCCAATAACCATCAAACTTGCCTTCATCTTGGTTGTACACATATATTCTGAAGCCGAATGTGTCCCCTTTTAACGTGTCTGCCTTCAACGGGCTTTCATCCAAATCTATTGCAACCTCATACTGCACATGCCCACTCGCGTTCGAGAACTCTTTCAATACGCCTGAGACAGGACTCACAACTGAGCATCTATCTGCACCTTGTATGATTCCGCTAAACTCAGGTGGGCTTGTACCCGGGTTCAGCCAGAAGTTTCCTTCACCACTCGGACACTCTGTATACGTCCAAGCGCCATCGTGTGCTCCTGCTGGCTCATCATCAAAGTATATGCCCAATTGTGCTCCGCTATCTGGAAGACAGGTTGTGTCATTTTTGTCGTCGACGGCGATGTAAAGATATCTCGCATCGTTCATAACGTACAGCGTGACGTTTGATAGTATCCCCGTATT
>Ga0209427_10005149_pt1 | contig 15003 bp, 11 predicted proteins | sample DeeMarSWOR136_30_FD_187465 | JGI IMG/M metagenome (GOLD analysis project Ga0209427, IMG submission 187465) | Marine sediment microbial communities from White Oak River estuary, North Carolina - WOR-1-36_30 (SPAdes) (version 2) | ecosystem: Environmental > Aquatic > Marine > Intertidal zone >...
CAAAAGTTCACCAAAAAGTGCGTAACAAGGAAGATCCACATAGAAGCACATATCTCTAGCTCATACGATAATAGCCCCCACACCCGTAACCTATACTTCAATATTGTAATTACAATAAACAAAAACATCCTTTATGGTATCACGGAAACCTATCTCGACAGCTTCTTCCCAGAAATAGGCTCAACAAATTAGCACCATCTTTTCACATGCCCCTCAACCACATTGCTGAAATCTCCCCGTGTGTTCCAAACCTGCTTCAACCATTACTCACACGCGCACTTCTTCCATTTCTGTATCACTCCAATGTGGTGCATGGGCATACCGTACTTCGTGGCACAAAGGAATGTCAGTAGATGACTTTCCTGCGAAGTACTTGGTCAATGGCACGCTTGTTGCTCAACACGCGGAACAAGAAAACGTTTCTGTTCATTCATAACCGTTTTCTACACCAGTAAGAAATGCATCCACCTTTTGATAAGGAGGGGCGAAATATTTTCATCACACGACATAATTAATACAGACGGATTAAATCGAAGTTGGTTCACAAATTTATTGGAGGAGTAAAATGGATCAGAAGAAATACATTATATCGATGTGTACGTTCATCATATTCACCTGTTTCTTCAGCATCAAAGGCCGAGATTGTTGGGGCAGCAACTATTCACCTAACGTTCACTGGACATTTTGTATCGACACAAGTGGAAGCATGAAAAAGAAAGGCCATATGGATTTGTTAAGACTAATTACGGACAAGATTACAAATGAATTTCTCGATGCTAGCAAAAATGTCATCAGAACTGGAGATAGGATAAGCATTTTTTCCTTTGATGAGGGAGTGAGACTGGAGGCGACAGCGCTGTATCAAACTGAAAGTGATATTCTTGCGATTAGGGATAAATTGATCCAGATGAACGAGAGGAATGGTAGTTTGACATTCATTTCCGAGGCTATTGTCCAATCTATTGATTTCACAGAGAAATATAGTAAATTCTTTCACACGAACGCACTGTACATATTTACGGACGGAAAATCTGAACCATATTCCAACAAATGGCCAAATGAAAAAAGAGAGGTAAGAAAGAAGAGGGATATGGAAAATTTCAAGAAGATCTCCCTGCTTGGCAGAGATGATGAATTGAATGTTTGGGTGGGTGTCTTAAGATGGGAAGCATTCAATGATGCAAAATCTCTTGTAACGAAGATGGGCAAAGGGGGACATCTTGTCGATCTGACGGACTTCAATCGCCTGTCATTAGAGAAAGCCTTGGCCAATTTTGCTGAAACGGTTAGATCCACCGTTAGGCTGCCCGATACGAAAGCTATAGATTTCGGTACCATCCCCTATAAGCATACCCAACCATACGAGAAACATATCTCCTTCAATATACAGGCGCAAAAGATGGACCAGCCGCCTTCGATAACTGGGCGCATCAGTTTCGATCCTGATAACCCTTCTGAGATTACACCAGACTATCCTTTAGAAATAAAGACAACTGAAAATAAAATGGTCCTTAACTTTGAACTAGCAGAATCAAGCGAACTGGAACCTGGCACATACAGAGGCAAACTGAATGTCCTCCCGTCTCAGATGCAGTTCGGGACCGTCGTAATCGAACCCTCACAGTTTGAGGTGACATTCAAGAAATCAGGCTATTTATCGTTCTATATCTGGAGGGTGCTAACCGGACTTGTGATTAGCTTCCTCTTTTTCTTCTACTTCACAAACAAAGTTAGAAGTAGGATGCCCATAAAGGTCTAACCTCAAGAATCTCTCGAAGAAAGGAGACATTGACAATGTTAAGACATCTAATATCAGCCAGTAATAAGTTTTATGAGGATCAGGCATTAATCTTTTTGGCATTTGGTGGATTTGGAAGATATGTACTATCTCTCTTACATGCCGAATTTGGGAGGCTTGGCATCCCCGAAAACAAGTTAAGTTTCCTGGCATTTGATACCGAAAAACCCCACAGGGACCGTTTAGACCTTGAACGTGAGTCAGAATACTTTCTCCACTTAGATGAATTTGATGGAGATATCTACATAGAAAATGTAGAAAACCAGCAGCTTAAGAAACAGGTGTCTCACATACCTACAAATCTATTATGTGACATCGAAGGGGGTTGTAAAGGCGTTCCTGCCGTCGGGTTTGTTGCTTTTCATAAATATGACGATCTTCTGATTACAAGGGAAGCTCTTCGCTTAATCGATGATGTGAGGGCAAAGAACCCCGGGAAGAAGATCAAGCTGATAGTTATTTCTGGAATGGGCGGGTCGGTTAGCAATGGAATGACCATACCTTTTCTGTACAGAATAAGAGACAGATTAAGGGAAAAGAAAATACGTGTGGAGGTATTCCTCGCCACTTCAGAAGGTTATCTGGGCTTACAAAACGTGCAGGAAGATAGCGTGGAAAGAAACTGTGTGGCTTCCGCCATCCTATGGGAATATGCTATCGCCGGCAGGAATGGGTTGATATATCCCGGCAAAAGTGGAGTCAGGGACAAAAAGATGTTCGACGGGAGGATAGCGCACAGAGTGTATGTCTTTTCCGGCGGGTCTGCAGAGACATCCCTGAAGTATCAGGCCATAGCTGCAACTATTGCGCAGTGCATCTCAACTCTCGAAACAACGAAACTCGGAAGCTACCTAGATGGCGACAGAGTCAACTACTCTGCTCATATACTTGAGCGCGAGTGGAAAGGCAAGAATGGAAACGGGCATCCGACTGCTCTGATGACAATGAATGTCGCTGGGCTCAAAGCTGATTGTCTGCCACAGATATTTCATCTCCATATGGCTAGACGCTTTTTTGAGGACTTAATAAAACCACTCACCCATCAAGATGCTCAGAAGATAAAGGGTACAGCTATGTCTTCCCTTTTCGAAAATAGTCTCAATGAAAACGACATACTTGACCTATTCAAAATCGACATTCCAACCTTAACGGCCGAGACCATAAATCAAGCACGAGTATCGGAGGAAAACATCTATGAATTCTTAATGGATAAAATCAGTGAAATGCATGAGGCTGCCGCTGAGCAATTTGAGAAACAAAAGAAGCTTGAAGAAGTGTCATTGTTTGTTGAACAAGTGATTAACACTTTTTCGCAGGTAAGTGATGAAATAATCCTAACCTCATCCAATTCTTTGAAGTCGGCGCACCTCTTTTATGAAAGGCTATTATCGCTTCTTGATGAAAAGATGACGAGTGTAACTCAAGGCATCTCAAAGCTCGAAGAGGACCTTTTTCAGGGCGCAGACCAAAAAGCCTTGAACGGTTTACTGGAAAGGCTAGCAAGTGTAACAAAGAAGAAAACCGGGATCGGGGAGCTTGTGATAAAATTGGGGGGGCAGTCGCCCATGATTTCCCTTGTAAATCAGATTCTGGATGTGGCGTCAAAGATACAACAGCAGAAAAAGGAAAAGTATAACCATCTTTTGTTAAAGCATATTTACGATTCGCTATTGAGATATGTCCGAAACAAACACGACAGGTTAAGGAATACTGTATTCAAATATAATAGCGTAATTTCACAAATAGACCGCGAGGTGGATAATATAAAGCGTATAGGGAGAAGCGCGTTTACTTATAATAAATCACAGTTTGACGAAGTTACAGAACACTTGATGGAACAGATTTACTCAAGACTTGAGGTTATGCCTACCCAGGAGGTTATAGCAAAGCTCGGTCTGCAGATAACACAGAATGAAAAGTTTGATGAAAGAGAATGTCTTGGAAGGGTTTTAGACATCATACAACCTAACTTGAATCAGTTGGCTAGGGTTGTGGATGACTTATTTTGTGAGGACCAGAAGGTGTATGACTACGTAGACAGCATGCTTGGGCAATTCTTTATGACGCTGAAACTGGATCGTGATAGGTTCCCTAGTCTGGAAACCAGTCAATCCTCTTTTGTGATATGCACAAAAAAGTTCTACGAGAGGCATAAAGATAATCTGTTTGAAGGATGTTGCCATATTGAGACGGAAAATCCCTTCAACGTTATTGTAACGAAGCATGAGGAAGGGTTTCCATTCATTGCCATAAGCTATTTGCACCGCATAAATGAACAGTTTAAGGAACTTCGTGCTCGTGGTGCATCCGCGGCTGGGCATATTATGGCTGATTTGGATGAAAAACTGTCACTTCTTGATGTCTAGGGGGTGTCCGTTGAGGAGACATTCCGGACGTGAACTTCGGGTTATTAGAAAGGGCTTTGGAGGGCGAGGACGACATTGGCTTTGTATGAGCGAAATATGGACAACTTGATACAAAAAATCGAACAGATACCAACCATTCCGATCGTGTCTCAGAGAGTCATGGAAATTTCCGGAGACGACGAAGCCCCTTTTAAAGATTTCGTCGCAATTATTGAAAAAGACCAGTCACTGGCCTCAAAAATATTAAGGGTTGCAAATTCGGCTTTTTACGGTTTCTCGAGCAGAGTGAGCTCACTCGAACATGCGTTGGTTATATTGGGTATCAATGAAGTAAAGTCAATTGCACTCGGTTGTTCCTTGTATAATTTCTTTTCACACAGCGAAAGCGATGCGTCTGAACGCACACGATTTTGGAAGCATGCCATTATATGCAGCCAAGTTGCCAAGTTGTTGGGGATACATTTTAATACTAGAAACGGGGATTCTCTCTTTCTTGCCGGGCTTATCCACGATATCGGAAAGCTCGTCCTTGACCAATATTTTCATGAAGAATTCCTGCAAATTCTCGAATATGTCTCCTTGACCAAGACCACCTTCAGTAAAGCAGAAAAGAAGATACTGGGGACAACCCACTGCCAAATCGCTGCAAAACTCCTCAAACAGTGGAGATTCCCTGAGGAGGTTATCATACAGGTTTTATATCACCATGGGCCATGGCATGACAAAAATCATAGGGCGAATTCCACCATGATATACCTTGCAAATGTGCTCACAAAATTGGCGGGTTACCCAAGCCATCCCGAGGAAAAACAGATCGATCTCCACGAATTTGCTAACTCGTCAGAGGTTGATTTCATTACAAAAACCGGATTCGACCTCGATTACGAAAGAATTAAAAGGCTCATAATTAACATTCAAGAATATATCCTCATGGAGGATGACAATGTAATGAGACTTTTTGACTAATCTTGCTTGGATAAAGAAACATTCCCAGACATCAGTTGCTTGTTTGTCCTCCCAACACCTCCTTCAGTGTCTTCGATAATGTTTCGAATGAAAATGGTTTTTGAATAAACGCATCCAGGTTTCATGCGGATCTGGTGCGAGTATTTCATCGATCAGCCTGCCGTGATAGAATATAAGGGCATGTATTGCGGCTTCAAGAAACCAGAACAGTATCCCCACACTAATTCCGATGAACATCAATTTATTATCTACTATCTTCCTATACATTTTGCTTTTGTCGCCCATGGTGCGCCTCCTCGCCCCATACTTCCGGGTAGAGAACGGAACCCTTCCCTTCAAAAAGCGGAAGTTATTCGCCGGTGCGTTATTGCTTCATACTTAACTTAAAGGCGAATGGCGGGCAGGGATTGCGGAATTCTTTTTGATTGACTTGAGCATCTGATTTCCTTAGTGTGCCTTTCATCGGTCACGACGGTACGGTCATCGTTCACCAGGCGCGGAGGCTCAGCGATTTCGGATCGCAGATTTCAGATTGCGGAATTTAAACCGAAAGTTCAAAATGAAAGTTGGTGGTCGGCCAGATTTTTTGTAGATCATAGGCGGCTATTCAAACGGCACATAGGTACCAGAATCCGCATTGCGCCTGTCGGCTTGAGAACATTCCCGAAATCCGAAATGGAAATGTAAATGAGGCAAGACTATGGCAGGGCTATTCGACGAAATCAAAATTAATAGTATGACCTTGAAAAACAGGACTGTGCGCTCAGCCACATGGGCAGGAATGGCAGAACCGGATGGTCGCTGTAGCATGAGGCTCGTAGAGCTCATAGAGGAGCTTGCCCGAGGCGACGTTGGACTGATTATTACAGGGTTTGCCTATGTCATGCCAAATGGTAAGGCCCTAACGAAGCAGCTTGGAATTTATGACGATACCATGATTCCGAACCTGTTACGGCTCACGAAGCGTGTCCATGCAGCCAATGGAAAGATTGCAATGCAGATTGTGCATGCCGGGGTCCAGACTGTTCTGAGAGTGAGAAAAGACCGTCCCATCTGGGGACCATCTGCTGTATATGACAGGACTTTCCAAAAGACACCCAAGGCAATGATGCAGCGCGAGATCAAAGAGACGGTTCAGGCCTTTGCCCGCGCCGCAGACAGGGTGAAAAGAGCCGGGTTTGATGCAGTGCAGCTTCATGGCGCTCATGGCTATCTTGTCAGTCAGTTCCTGTCCCCTATAAGAAACAGGCGCACAGACAAGTACGGCGGCCATATAGAAAACAGGGCAAGATTTCTGTTTGAGGTCTACAGGGCGGTTCGAAAAAGTGTGGGACGGGATTTTCCGGTTCTGATCAAGTTGAACACAAAGGACTTTGTGCGGGGTGGATTGAACCAAAGAGATTCATTGTTTGTTGCAAAAAGGCTGGAGGAAATGGGAATAGATGCCATCGAATTAAGTGGTGGAATTCCTGCAGCAGGTGATCTGGGTCCAGCCCGTCCAAAGATACGCAGCGCAAAGGAGGAAGCCTATTTTCTGCCTCTTGCAAGAAAAATAAAAAAACAGGTCTCTGTCCCCATCATCCTTGTTGGGGGCATCCGATCATTGAAAACCGTGAATCACATTTTGAGAACAGGTGCCGCAGACCTTATTTCTATGTCCCGACCCCTGATCCGAGAGCCGGGCCTTGTCAGACGATGGAAGGAAGGGGACCGGAAGAAGGCAAGATGTATATCCTGCGGTCAATGTTTCCAGGCTGCGAGAAGTCCTGAGGGACTTTATTGCATGGTCGAACGACGGGTTCAAACAAGAAAGAGAAGGCAAAGCAAAGGTAAAGCAAGATGACGCGAAAAAAGAAGGTAAGTGAATCAAGGGTTGAAATGGCCCAGGTAATGTTTCCCATGGACGCGAATATGGCCGGCAATGTGCACGGCGGCACCATCATGAAACTCATAGACACGGCTGCAGGCATTGCAGCGCAGCGCCATTGCCGGACTAATGTGGTCACGGCTTCTATGGATCGATTGGACTTTCACGAGCCCGTCTTTATGGGAGAGATAGTCATCTTGCGTGCTTCCATCAACTATGTGGGAAGCACTTCCATGGAGCTAGGCGTGCGAGTAGAGGCCGAGAACCTGATGACAGGAGAAGTGCGTCACACCAACTCGGCATACGTCACGATGGTCTCCCTGGACGAGAACCGAAAACCCACGCCAGCGCCCAAGATTGTACCGGAAACTGAGGATGAAAAGAGGCGGTTCGAGGAAGGAAGGATCAGGGCTCAACGGCGCAAAGAGTTGAGAAAAAAGAGGGGTAACCTATAAACCATCTATGTTCGAAGATATCATCAGAAAAGTTCAGGTATGCATCCCTTTCAGGCTTCTGAAGGAAAGATACCTGCCTCTTGTCCTTGAAAATAGGATCAATCCCGAAATCGGGATTGATTCGGAAGTCATGGATACATATTCCAAGAGAGATTTTTCGGAAATCGCCTCCATTCTTCAACAGGAAGGTCTATTAATCACTCTGCACGGACCGTTCTATGACCTTGTGCCAGGGGGCATGGACAAAAAGATATTAAAAGCGAGCCGAGAACGCCTGAAAGAGGCTTTCGACCTCATACCCGTATTTGAGCCACTCTCTATCGTCTGCCACGCAGGCTATGACAGTAGTAGATATCATGAAGTAGAAGATGAGTGGCTTGAGACGGCCATCGAGACATGGACACCACTTGTCAAGAACCTCGAAGGAACCGGAACCACGCTCATGCTGGAGAATGTGTATGAAGAAACCCCCGAGATGACCCTTAAACTACTCAACGGATTAGACACTGAAAAAGTGGGCTTCTGCTTTGATACGGGCCATATGAACGCCTTCTCTGAAACGAATACGGAAGGCTGGCTAAAGGTCCTGGGTCCCTTCCTAAGGGAACTCCATTTACACGACAATGACGGAACCCGCGACGATCATCTGGCCATCGGAGCTGGCAAGATAGATTTCGACTCCGTGTTCGAATACGTCGAGGAAAATCACCTGAGCCCCATCATGACCCTTGAAGCACACAAAGAGAAGTGGATCTGGCAGAGTCTTAAGGTGCTGTCCCAGTCAGAGCGCTTTTGTCGGATTGTCCGATTATGATTCACCAGAGAGGCACAGAGGACGCTGAGAGAAGTTCTTCTTATTTGTCGGAAGATACCGACAAATAAGAACCGTCAGTCTGCCGCAGGCAGAGCAAAACCTTAATCCAACAAGAGTCGTTCCAGTTATGCCAATTACCTGTCCTCCCCGGAGCGAACAGCATTTTTTCAATGCCGGTATCTGCAGGCATTGAAAAGGAATGAAGTCTCAGCGTCCTCTGTGCCTCGGCGGTGAATAAGAAACGGGAGGTCTGGAGTCGGATACACCATGAGAATCGCTACCGACATTGGGGGAACCTTCACGGATGTGGTCACCCTGGACCGAGACGGCATCAAGGGCTGGAAAGTCCTTTCTACGCCGACCCGGCCTGATCGTGCCGTGACCCAGACGATAAAGACCCTGTCGCGCATCTCCTCTTTCTCCCACGGCACCACAGTGGCCACCAATGCTCTGCTTGAAAGAAAAGGAGCAAGGGTGGCCTTTCTCACTACTAAAGGCTTCAGGGACCTCCTCTACATTGCCAGACAACGAAGGCCGAGGCTTTATGATTTCGACTGTGCGCCGTCAAAACCCGTGGTCAGGCGCAATCTGTGCTTTGAAGTTGCCGAGCGCCTTGCCCCTGATGGCACGGTTATCTCACCTCTGTCGCAAACCGATGTAGCCACTGTAGCAAATCACATCATTGAAGCGGGGGCAGAGGCAGTGGCGATTTGCCTCTTGTATTCTTACAAGAACCCTGCTCATGAGATTCTCCTTGAAAAGGAAATTACAAAGAGAGGAATCCCCGTATCTAGGTCATCTGAAATCATCCCCGAGATCAGGGAATTTGAAAGGGCCTCTACCACAGCCATAGACGCGTTTGTCCAGCCCGTCGTGCATACCTACGTGGAAAAGATACGCGAGGCGATCCAGGATGTGGGAGGGCCTCCCGACTACTACATTATGAAATCGGGGGGTGGTGTGGCAGCATCGCGGGAATTATACCCGGTAGAGATGTTGCTGTCCGGTCCGGCCGGTGGGGTTTCGGGAGGCCTCTTGCTCGGAAAGCGCATGAAAAGAAAAAACTTGATCACCTTTGACATGGGCGGGACAAGCGCAGACTTTTCGGCAATTGTAGACCACACCCCTCTATGGACAGAGGAAGGGGAAATCGACGGACTCCCCATCCGAATTCCCATACTTGATATCACCACCGTAGGAGCAGGCGGCGGGTCGATTGCCTGGCTTGACAAGGGCGGGGCCTTTCGCGTTGGCCCTCTGAGCGCGGGTTCTGAACCTGGTCCTGCCTGCTACAGCCGGGGCGGGAAACTTCCAACTGTGACCGATGCAAACCTTCTGTCAGGTATTCTCGATCCAATGTCCTTCTTGGGGACCAGTATTGCCCTCAACCTTGACAAGGCCAGACAGGCATTTGAATCACTCGCAAGTTCAGCCAACCTAAGTATGGAGGAGGCAATTCTCGGCGTGCGCTCCGTGGTCAATGCCAATATGCTGAGGGGGATTCGAAGGGCCACCGTAGAAAAGGGAATAGATGCCAGGGACTGTACCCTGCTTGCCTTTGGCGGAGCCGGCCCCATTCATGCGGCAGAGCTTGCAGGGGAACTCGGTATAAGGGAGGTGCTCGTCCCGCCCATGGCCGGCATGTTTTCCGCATTGGGGATTCTCCTGTCGGACGTAAGGCTCGATTTTGGCGAAACCCTCATTGATAGATGGAACAACAAGACCGAACAAGAAGTGGACGGAATATTGAAACGGTTCAAGGAAAAGGCTCTAAGATCCCTGGCCCGCCAGTCTCTGGATCACAAGGATACTTATTTTACGTCCGTCCTGGATATGCGGTACGAGGGCCAGAGCTTTCATCTCCCCGTAGCCTATAGCAAGGAAGCCGACTTAGCAGAAAGCTTCCACCAAACCTTCAGAAAGCGATATGGTTACGCCCTAAAACATGGGCCTCAAGTGGAAGTTGTTACTGTGAGGCTTTCAGCCGTGACCTCAAGGGATGAAATCGCCCTGCCGGAAGTCAAGTCCCGTGCAACGCGCCAACCGACCGGCAATAGAAAAATTTTGCTCTCATCAGGATGGGAGACTGCACCGGTGTATTATCGTGGCCACCTTTGGTCAACTTTTCACAACCACGGGCCCCTGGTGATTGAAGATGCGGGATGCACAGTGTTCGTACCACCCGGCTGTGAGGTTTCTATGGAACAAAACAGTTGTCTGAAAATAGAAGTGATCTGATTTGGGATTGCGGATTGCGGATTGCGGAATTAAAATCCGAAATCCGAAATAAAAAAATGGTAGGTGTTCACAGGTTCAGGGGTTCAGGGTTCACCGAAATCTGAACCGTACTACTAGCAGGGCTAACGAAAGAAAGGTAACCCTGAACGGTGAACTCTGAACCTGTGAACCCGTGAACCATTGAACCCGTGAATGGTTACAAAAAATGGCCATCCTTGACCCAATAACACTTGAAGTCTTCAAGCACCTGATCTTGGCCATCCCCGAGGAGATGGGGGCAAACCTCAGGCGAACAGCCTTTTCTCCCAATATCAAAGAACGCCTGGATGAAAGCTGTGCCTTGTTTGACGCCAAAGGCCGCCTCATTGCCCAGGCCGAACACATCCCTGTCCATCTCGGTGCAATGCCTACGGCTGTTAAGGCGGTCGCAGCCGATTTCCCGAAGCTATTTCCAGGTGATCAGGTGATTGTAAACGATCCATATCGGGGTGGTTCACACCTTCCGGACATAACCGTGATCGCGCCTTTTTTCTGGCATGGCAAACTTAAGGGATATGCCGTGAACCGTGCCCATCACGCGGATGTGGGCGGGAAGACCCCAGGGTCCATGCCGGGATCAAGCAGCACACTTTATGAAGAGGGGATCGTCATCCCCCCTACCCTATTTGTAAGAAAGGGCGTCATTGAAAAAGGCGTACTCAAGGTGTTTGAAAAAGAAACCAGAAACCCTGCTGAGCGAATCGGGGATTTGAATGCCCAGGTAGGAGCCAACTTTCTTGGTGCGTCCAGATGCATTCATTTTATCCGCCGCTACGGCGAGGCGGCCTTTGACAACTTTGTCGATGCCATCATCGATTATTCGAGATCGAGGGTCACCGCCCATCTGTCGGCGTTTCCCGATGGGGTGTCTGAAGCATCCGAAAATATGGACGGTGATACCGAGGCAATTCAGCTCATAGTTAAAGTAAAACTTGAAAAGGACCGGTTTGAAATCGATTTTACAGGGACCGCACCCCAATGTGAGGGAAATGCGAATGCGCCCATCAGCGTGACTAGATCGGCTGTTTATTATGTCCTAAGATGCCTTCTGCCTGCCGATATCCCGCCCAACCATGGATGTTACGAAACCGTGCATGTCGTGGCGCCTGAAGGCACTCTCCTCAATCCACGGCCGCCAGCGGCTGTCAGTTCTGGAAATGTAGAAACCTCCCAGAGGATTGTTGACGTGCTTCTGCTGGCGCTAAAGGATCTTCTGCCTGATCAAATTCCGGCCCAAGGCCAGGGTACCATGAACAACCTTGCCTTGGGCTGGAAAGAAAAGACCTATTACGAAACGATCGCAGGGGGTATGGGCGCCGGGCCGCGATGTCACGGCGCAAGTGCGGTCCATGTACATATGACCAACACGGCCACCACGCCGACCGAGGTCCTGGAAACCGCCTATCCTATAAGAGTCCTCAAAACCGAACTTAGGGAGGGATCAGGAGGCACAGGCCTCTACACAGGAGGGATGGGTGTGACGCGTGAACTTCTTCTCCTTGAAGATGCCGTCGTATCCATTCAATCCGAAAGGAGGCGTTTTCCGCCCAGAGGGATAGCCGGAGGTGGTGATGCAAGGTGTGGATACAATCTTCTAAGGCGCATCGATGGGACTGAGGTGGGGCTCCCGGGCCGCTATACCTTTAACGCCTTGAAAGGAGAAACAGTGATCATTAACACCCCGGGGGGAGGTGGTTGGGGGGCTTAGAAATCTTTCAACTCCAGATTCCAGTACAAGTAATCTCGCCAGGAGTCGGGAACAGTCCTGACGCCAATGGTGATCATAAGGAAGGGCACCCAGTCGGGCTTTATAGGTTTTTTCAGAAGGCTGAAATGTGCGTCCTTGAGTGTCCTGGCTCCCTTTCTCCCATTACACCTGTAGCAGCACGTGACAATATTTGTCCACTCGGTCTTTCCACCGTATCTCTTGGGAACCACATGATCGAAGGTTAGATCTTGAGATTCAAACCTGTGCCCGCAGTACTGGCATTCGAAATTGTCTCGTGCATAGATGTTTGCTCGAGAGAACTTGATATGTTTTTTCCTGTACCTTACGAGTCTAAGAAGGCGAAGGACTGCCGGGAGTTTGATGGCAAAGGTGACCGAATGGATCTCCCTGTCGTACTCCTCCAGGACTTCCACCTTTTCCAAAGTGAGAAGCCTTATGGCCCTTTTCCAGTCAATTACCTTTAATGGCTCAAAAGTGGCATTTAGTAACAGCACCTGCTCCATGACGACCTTCCTGACCGCCTATCCGTTATACATACGACTTCTGCAAGTATCGTTCCGTTAATATTGGCTTTCACACGATTTGTCAAGTTATAAAATCCCTGCGGGATTTTATATAACGCGCCTCCGCCGCTGAAAAAATGACACTGGTATAGTAGCTTACAGATTTGTTATTGACTCTCTTTGAGCACTTGTGTAAGGTAAACACTAAAACATGATAATATAGAAATTTCTTTTTTTCGGCGGCGTAGCCGCGTTATATAAAATCGCCAAGCGATTTTATAATTTGATGGGAGATCGTCCAGCGGCAGGACTGCGGACTCTGACTCCGTCAACGGGGGTTCGAATCCCTCTCTCCCAGCCATCGAAAAAGGCAAGAAGAAAAGCAGGTTAGCTACTTGGTTGGCTAGCCTTTTTTCGTTGAAATCGTGAATTGTAACCGTTTTTGTAACCGTTTGGGCTTTCAAATACGCTTCTTGCTCTTGGCGCTCTCATAATAGGGCTTGCCGTTCCGATAATACTTGATCCAAAACGTCTTGCCTCGTTTGTAGATCATTCCCATACAAACCACCTCCTTTAGCCTTTTGCCTGACGGTTACGCCCAAGTCCATCAGCCTCCTTTCTATTGAAGGTTATTGAGCTTGAAACGCTTCTGTGATAACCTCAAAATAATAACAGCTTGTCATTATTCTCGTGTTGACCTCTGTTCATAGGCGATGTCCCATAAGTGAAAAACATGGTCAGAAAGGTTTTGGCTTTCACGGCATTCATGGGTGTCTTATCTGTCTCCCCAGCGTTGTATGGGTGGGTGGCTGCATCCTCGTACGGCCCCGATTCCACCGGTGAAGTCTATCTTGGAGTGGGCCTTGTTTACGCTAAAGGGGTTGAGACAACTCCTGATGAGTCTGAAAGGGCGTCGGAACCGAACTTGAAAATTGGGTATCATTTTGTTGACTGGTTTTCACTCCAGTTCGAGTTTGATTCTTTCCACATAGATACATACATGGCAACGGCTAGGATATGGGACAGGTTTTATTCCATACGGCCTTTTATTTCCGTTGGTTTAGGACTGATTGATGCAGGCGATTTTGGGACAGACCCATGTGCCAAAGTTGGGTTGGGAGTGGAGTACTTTCCGTACGAGAATATATCTTTCGGAAGTGAAGTGGCTTATGTGTGGGGTCTTTACGACCTCGATTACATTGCATACCCCACCCTTGCCGTGGGAGCCTCCTTACACTTTTAGCATTTCTTGGAGGCCACAGCCGATGCTACTCCGCTCCCGTCTGAGGAGAGTTGGCCAAAAAATGTAAGCAATAAACCTACCTCCAAATTGTCAAAGAGCATAGGCAGGGTTGGCAGTGACTCTGCTTTCCAAGAGGCATAACGTTCTCCACAGCCTTGTCATGTCCTGTATCTATCTCAAGCGGTGCACTTTGAAGTAGAATTCATCCAATAAACTGATAATTCAAGACCTGACCCTATTCTGTGTGACCCTATTCTGTGCTCTTTCCAAGCCCCCAGCGACCGCACACGCAGGGGACTTTTCTTCTGCTGTCACTTTTGCCTAACGGTTACGCCCATTACGTAAGCCGCCTTTTCATCTAACGTTTACTATGACGTTATGTGTTCCACAGGTTTAGCCTGGTATTTTCCGGGGAATCAATTGGTGTTGCGTTCACAGGCACAGTGATTATTAAATATAGTTAGACAATATTGTGTGCCGTGCCTATGTGCTGTCTTCCATACCCCTGAGGGGTGAAAAATCAACGCATACACTCTCATAGCTTGTATGCTCTGCGGTTTCCGAGGACCGCACATAAAAGGACTTACAATAAGGGAGGTTCTGAAGCACGCAGTTGCAAATGATCTCACTGCATCCAAACAATGCCAAAGGAGGGCATAGACGGAACAAGCACATGCGCACAGAATAGAAGCCATGCCTGGCATAATACCCCTAAAAAGATTGGAAATACTACTCTCTGTATTTATTTTGCTAATCCTTTCTTCATTAGGCCGGTTTCATAAGGTTAAATGTTGACGAACCAAACAAAAGAAGACCTTAACATAGCGCTAACGGGGCTCGCTGATCCCGGAGCTGCCAATTTTTTGATAGGAGTTTTCATCTTTGATTTCTCAATTTCACCAAAAGGATTTCCACCATGAAACACGGAAGTTGCAGCAACGCATCAGACCAACTAAGCCGGGATGATGAAAAAGATCGACCTGAA
>Ga0209427_10005150_pt1 | contig 15002 bp, 13 predicted proteins | sample DeeMarSWOR136_30_FD_187465 | JGI IMG/M metagenome (GOLD analysis project Ga0209427, IMG submission 187465) | Marine sediment microbial communities from White Oak River estuary, North Carolina - WOR-1-36_30 (SPAdes) (version 2) | ecosystem: Environmental > Aquatic > Marine > Intertidal zone >...
CCGGTTTGAGCAAAAGCCTTTTCCCCGGCCAGCAGCTCCACCCAGTGTATCTTCTGGGTCCCCCCGCGGGCACGGGAGACCGCCTCATCAAGGACTTGTTGGGTTGCCCGCCAGATGTCCGGACCGGTTCCGTCTCCTTCAATAAAAGGAATAATAGGAATATCTGGTACTTGAAGTTGATTATTTTTCAAAGTGATCGGTTGGCCAAAATCCGGGACAATTACTTTCTCAGCCATTTTCTCCTCCTTGATCTATTTATCTATTAGTTTTTGTTTAATTTGAAAATTACATTTTAACTCCTGAAATTTCAAGTCTGATTTTTAAAGTAAGCTGAAGAATCATCAGGATTAGGAAATCTGCAAAATAAATTTTCCAATATTCCTGTCAGATTTCGTCACTTGATATGCTTTGGTTCCATCATCCAGAATTAATCCATCTTTATCGTCTCATACCTTAACCAACCATGACGGTTTTCATTATAAAATATTTAATTTGTTTTATAAGTAACCTTAATTTTTCATCAATATATGACCGTACTATCAAACTAAAAACAGTTTATTTTTATTCCAGGTTGGCGCTGAACAGGTAGGGTTAAAATCAGGATTATTTATCAGGTTTTATTTCTTTTTTTGTGCCATCTGTTTTTTTAGTTTCTTTACTACCATTTTGTGCAGGCGAATTTTTTCTGGAATAATCGGTGATGTAAAAACCCGAACCTTTAAAGATAATACCACTCCCTCCTGTTATAACTCTCTCTAGTTGCCCATGGCAGGATGGGCATGACCGGAGAGGCGGATCTACAATGCTTTGAAAACTTTCGAATTGCATCAGACATTGGTGACATTTATAGGTATATGTGGGCATGAATCTCCTTTTATTTCATCGCCAGCATGGTTTCCATTGCCTTTGTTAATTTTTGCATTCCCTTATCAAGTTCTTCAGAAGATGCCGCAAAAGATGCTCTTATGAATTCATCATTCCCGAATGCTGCTCCCGGTACTGTTACGACGTGATAATTTTCAGTAACATAGGTGCAAAACTTGACAGAATTATCGATCAACAGGTCTCCATCTTTGCATCCATATACTGCCGATACATTAATGAAGAAATAAAATGCGCCCTGCGGATAGACATATGAAAAATAGGGTTTGCTGTCTAAGGCAGATTTTATAAAGTTTCTGCGGTCTTCAAAAGTTTTTCTCATATTTTCAACTTCTTCACTCAGACCGTCAAAAGCAGCTAGAGCAGCTTTTTGGGAAATTGACGAAGCATTGGAAGTGTAATGACTTTGGATTTTCGCCATTCCTTTTACAACTTCCATTGGTCCAGCTGCATATCCTATTCGCCATCCAGTCATCGAATAAGATTTAGAAAATCCGTTAATAACAATACTTTTTTCGATCAGATTGCCAAAACTGGCGATACTGTAATGTTTTAATCCATCGTAGATCAATTTTTCATAAATCTCATCGGTAAGAATCCAAATCTCTTTGTTTGCTAAAATTTCGGCCAATTCTTTTAATTCCGCGTACTCATAAACGACCCCAGTGGGATTTGAAGGACTGTTCAGGATAACCATTTTAGTTCTGGGAGTGATGTGTGCTTCGAAATCACTTGCTGTCATTTTGAAATTTGTTTCGGATGTATCTACGATAATTGGATTTCCTCCTGCTAGCTTAATTTGTTCAGGATAGCTTACCCAGTATGGGGCTGGCAAGATGACTTCATCCGATTCTTCAATTAAAGCTAAAAGGGCATTTAGTATGGCTTGTTTCGCACCGTTGGAGATGATAATCTGGTTCGGAGAGTACTGAAGTCCGTTTTCTGTTTTTAATTTTTCAGCAATCTTCTCTCTCAGAACGGGGATACCTGTATTAGCAGTGTATTTGGTAAAACCCTGATTGATGGCATCGATTCCGGCCTGACATATGCTTTTGGGTGTGTTAAAATCCGGTTCACCTGCAGTTAGATCGATGACGTCGATTCCTTTACTTTTCAAGACAAGAGCTTTTTCTTTTACTTGAAGAGTTTTAGATGCCTCAATTTTGGAGATTCGGGAAGATGGTTTCATGTTATTATCCTGCTTTAATTTTAAACTTAAGAAATTTAATTATGTATTATGCTAGAATGCTACAAATGGCCACAACATTTACAATGTCATCTACACTGCAACCTCTGGATAAATCATTATAGGGTTTGGCAAGTCCCTGAATAATTGGACCAATTGCTTCCGCACCAGCTAATCTTTGTACCATTTTATAGCCAATATTGGCTGAATTCAAATCTGGAAAAATAAAAACATTGGCTTTCCCCGCAATAGGTGAACCTGGAGCTTTACGATTACTCACTTCGGGAACATATGCGGCATCAAATTGTAACTCACCGTCAACTTGCAGGTCGGGTGCTAAATCCTGAACAAATTTAGTTGCTTTAATCACTTTATCAACTAAAGGATGTTGTGCACTTCCCTTTGTTGAGAAGGAAAGCATGGCAATTCTAGCAGTTTCGCCTACTAGTTTTTGGTGAATCTGGGCAGAACTTATGGCAATGCTGGCCAATTGCTCTGCATCTGGTTCTGGTACGACTGCACAATCAGCAAAGGTGAGAATTTTCCCGTTTTGAAGAAGTATAAGAAACGAACTGGATACTACTTTTATATTTGGATATAGGCCAACAATCTGGATGGCGGCTCGCATCACATCACCAGTGGTGTTTATTGATCCGGCAACAGCTCCTTCCGCAAGTTGATTCTTCAGCATCATAGCCCCATAAAACAAAGGATTCATCATCATTCTTTGGGCTTGATCCGGAGTAATACCTTTATGTTTTCTCAATTCATAATATTGGGAAGCAAAATCATAAAAATAATCAGATGCTTCTGGATCAATTATCTGAATATCCTTCATAGAAAGGTGTAAATCGTTTGACTTTTCCTTAATTTCAGCAGGTTTTCCCAGTAAAATAGGTTCAGCTATTTTTTCTGAGGAGATGATGGAGGCCGCCTGAATAATCCGCAACTCATTCCCCTCGGGTAAAACGATTGGTTTAAGATTTTGTCGGGCTTGATTACGTAACTTTTCGATGATATTCATGAATATGTCAATCTTTTATCGTTACTCTTATTTATTAATTAAATGTCAAATTTAATAAAATTTGAAGTACTTACAATAATTTTTTTTTGTTTAGAGAGTTGAATTGGGATTGGTGAAGATCGATGAGTGGTCTATTCCAGGGAAAATTTTCCGTTCAAGGCATTTTCCACAGCTTTCGGAACAAAATTTGATACATCTCCTCCTAATCTTGCTACTTCCTTAACAATTGTTGAGTTGAGATAAGTGTATTTTTCGTGTGGCATCATAAAGACGGTAGTGATTTCGTCGACTAATCTTCTATTCATCAAAGCCATTTGAAATTCATATTCAAAGTCTGTCACTGCCCGTAATCCTCGAATGATGGCATTTGCCCCTATATCCTGTGCAAATTTAACTAATAAACCATCGAATCCTTGAACCATGATATTAGCTTTTGAATATTCACTTTCTAATACTTGCTCTATGATGGCTATTCTTTCTTCTAAAGTAAACAGTGGCTTCTTGGCCGGATTAATAGCAACGGTAATAATTATTTCATCAAATAATTTATTTGCTCTTTCTAATATATCTAAATGACCATATGTGATCGGATCAAAAGTACCAGGATATATACCCCTCCTCATTTTTGCTCCTTTCTCCCGAAAAATGTCACCAGACTCCGATCGTATTTCTTTTGTCTGATCACTTCATAGATATTGGTTTCCCACTCTATTTCGTGGGTACGTTCACTTTCCAGTACAAAAATACCGAATTCTGTGAGATTTTCCTTTAAAAAAGATAAGGGTAATAATTCAATGTAGTGACCCCATTTAAATGGCGGATCAGCAAAAATCAGATCAAACGGTTCCTTATTTTGTCTTAAAAAAGTTAGGGCATTTTTTTGTATAATCGTATAAGGTTCTTGTACTTTTACCCTCATGAGATTTTTTTTCAATATCTTAATGGATTGATAGGAGTTATCTACGAAAGTCACCTGGATTGCCCCTCTGCTAAGAGATTCCAATCCCAGGCTGCCTGTTCCGGCAAACAAATCCAGCACTCTACACTCTTTAATATAATCTTCCAGGATACTAAAAATGTATTCTTTTACACGATCGGTTGTGGGTCTGATTGATCGGTTTTTTGCAGAAATGAGATGACGTCCTTTGTACTTTCCGGCAATGATTCGCATAAAAATTAAAAGAGAAATCTTTTATTTGGGCTGATAGTATGAAATATTAAAGCGTAATGTAACATAACTATCTGAATATGTGACAAAATTAGATGGATTTGCGGATATTTTATTAATTCTTAAAAGCGGGTAAGATGATGTAAGTTCAGTTAGGAAATTAATCATACCTTCTCGATTTCCACTAACACCCATATAATGGAAACGTTCTTGGAACAAATTTCCATCAAGTGTCCGACCATTTTTTAAATAATCTAATTTTAATTTATGCACTTTTGTTAAATTGGGCATTTCAGCACGAATGTCAAAAGCCTGTTTCAGTTCGGTCAGATCATCTGAATAAGGTGTAATGGAAGCGGGGGCAATTTTACTGCTAAAGTCGGCGAAATACATTTTTTTGTTGTTAATGATTTGAGATTTGGTGGATAGGATTCGAAAATTGAGATCATTTAAAAGGTTTGTCAGGTTTGTTCGGAACTGGCTAATTTTCTCCTCTGAATCGGATACAACTGTTAAATTAATTTCACTAGGTGTTATGACTATTAAAGAGAATCTGGTTGTATTTGAACGAAGAGAGATAATTTTTTTCAATTTATCCTGGATGAATAGATTGATGCCTAAATTAGTTTGATATGTTTCTAATACGGGTTGGGCAATAGCAGAAACGCCTTGTGCTTCAGTTGTTGGTGCTGTTTTTTTCTGGGTGGATTTTTCTGATTTGAATAAAGAGCTAATTGGGAATTTTTGTATGATTTGAAAGACACCAAATCCGATTGCAACAATAATTACAATTATTAATGGGATGAGGAAAATTTTTTTCTTTGATTTAGAAGGATAATATCCAGTATCATCACTAACTGTCTCAAATATTGGTTCTTCCTCTTTGGGTTCTGGCTTAAAGGTTTTTGGTTGAACTCTTTGGATTTCTTCATCATCTAGTATTTTTGGTTTTTCTTTTTTTATGGAAGGAGTAATCGATTCGGGAATTTCTTCAATTTCAACTATGGTTTCTTTATCGTCAGCAATTTCTGGAACTTCTTTTTGCTGATTGATTTGGGGGAAAGTTTCTTCTGTTTTTGCAACAGATGATTTATCTAAAGGAATAGCTGTAAGAAAATCTATTTTGACCATGATTTTTAGTTTATTTAAAAAACATTTGAAATTGGTTCAATATATTTAAAAATTTGTTCAGAAGTTATATGATCAACATCAGATGATAATTTAAAGGTAGTAGATGCATCAAAATTAAAGAGGTTTATTGGTATCTGTACACGACTGCGCATGAAGTCTAACCATTCAGTCCTAAAATAATAACCATAGTTGTAAATTGTCTGGATATCGTAGATTGGTTGAGCCAAAATTGATGGATGTTGAAGATTGTAAATAAGATTAGAAAAACCATTCGCTAGTTCAAATTCATCTACTTTCTCAATTGATTCCAGATTTTTATTATATGGACGGTAGAAATAATTAATGAAATTTTGATCATCTATAATTATTGCTTCGAATCCCCGGTGGTGCCAGCCTAGAAGTAAAATTTGTCCTGCTGAGTTGGGAAACAACATTTTGAAAAGTTCATCAATTGTAAAGCAACTGGTTGTCAATAGTTCCAACGAAATGTTGGCATTTTTAAAGATATTTTTAAAGAAATCTAATACATTTTTTCTGATCGCAATAGCAAGCACTTCATCTTGTAAGGTATTAGTTGCTGTTAAATCAGGAACATAAATATTATAGTTTGTACTTGATTCTTCCCAGAACTTCTCGAATTCATAGAAAATCTGATCAATGTAATTATTGTCAGCTATTGATTTTTCTAATTTTATTTTTTTAATAATAGTAAATCTACCTGGAATGGTAATTCTTAATTTTTTTTCATCCAGTTGATATTTTTTTTGAAAATCTTTAAAATGGTCAACAAGTTGGTTGATTGATGTCTCACTCTGGATTGTCTGATGATTTAAAAATATAGGCAGTGACTCCTGCACTGCCTTTTTTATAATAACGGAAGAGTCTTCTCGTACTATTTCTGTTAAAATGAGTGAATCTTCCCAAATTGAAACGCTATTTATGTTTGTCACTCTAAATCCTCAATCTTCTGCTTCCCAACTCTTCTCGCCACCTTTGATATATCCATGATTGATATGCTTCTTGTTAAAGATAATATACATATTTTCATTTTCACCCTCAAGAGCGTTTAGCAAGGTTTCTTCAAGCTCTTCAGAAGTATCTTCAAATGCCTCAGCATCTTCTTTAGTGAAACTGCCTTTAATTTGTCTAATAATATCAAAAACCTCTTGAAAGGGTGCAGTATTTGATACAACCTGTTTTCGCACAGCGGAGGGGAGGCGGGTTTCAGTAATGACGGAATCTAATTGTTGTAACTTATCATTAAAATAATTTAACTTTTTTTCAAGATCAGCTATGTTCCCGGTTTCTATTCTTTTTCCCAGCGTATCTAAAGGATTTAATATATCTTCAATAGCAGGTTTGATGAGCGAGAGTTTTTTTTCTTCGTCAACTAACCGGACAAAATCCTGTGTTTCATTAACATATCGATAGAAGAAGACAGTGCCTATCTCTTCCATTTCCACCGTGAGTTCTTTTATCTGGAGGAGTAAATCAGTATTCCGTCTTAATAGCATTCGATTGGTATCCAAAGCGAGTTTCGTTTTTTCAATAACAGCAGAGATGTCCACAACTTGTTGATAAACAGGTACGTCTCTTATTGGCTCAATGTCTTCCTTAAATCGTTTTTGAAAAATATCTAATAAATTAGGACATTCAATTGTAAGTCTTTTTTTCGTTGTATCCATGAGATAGGTTTCTTTTGCGTCCGGACAGTAGAAATCTTCCTGGGAAACGTTGATCAGTATTGAATCTACTTCATTCAGAGAGGTGAGACTATATCTTTTAGTTAATATAAAAAATTCCGGGGATAGAAATTTCTGGTGGAGTTCAGTGAGATTTTGCTTTTGGACTTCGATACCTTGGGCATCTTTTGATTCATTTGCGGAATTTAAAATGTTTACACTACCATTGATCTGGTCAATAAATTTCTTTAATCTATCCGGAACCGTCGAAACTTTGCTGATATCAGTAGCCCGAATATCGGAGATAAATTGAGAAATCTTGGTATACTCTTCACGCCAGAAGTTATTGAAGGCGTCTTTCTCAATTTTTGTATAATAAAGTTTTAAAGAATCAACTGAATTGATGGCTTTTAGAATGGCAATCTGAAGCTGATAATCTGAGACACTTTCTTTCAGATATCTGAGTGAATCAACGAAAAGTTTAGTACGGGATAAATTAGGGAATGCGATACTTGAATCAATTCTGACCATTTCTCGAACAATCTGCTGGGCATTTTTGGCAATTTCATTATATTTGCGAAAATATCTTTCATTCCCATATAAATCTCCAGTAATTTCAAAGGAGGCTTGCGAAATTTTTGAAATCATTTCAACGCTTGGAATAGAAAGAACATTATCTACTACCTTCATAAAGCTTTGCGTTAATGATACAAGAGTCTGGCGTTCTTGCAATCCAGAGTCTGATTGAACTACCGTTAACATTTTGGATAGTGAATCAGTGAAGTTGCCAAATCTCTGGTAGTAAAAGCGCTCCGCTTCAAAAATAGCATTCATATTATTGCGACATCTGGTTGATATTTGCTCTTCCTCTTCCCAGATTTGATTAGGTACAATGATCACAGCGATTAAAAGTAAGGCTAATAGAACAATGAGAATTTCCAGTAAAAAGGAACCTCTGGAACCTTTCGCAGCCATTTTTCCTCCGTGCCTGTTTATGTTTCTAAGTTCTATATTATTTTATACTTAAATTACTATGAAAATAGGTCTGTATGAAAAAAAGTTTAATAAAATAAGCAAGAAATGTCAATTGATTTTTGAAAATTAAAATTTCCCAAAATATATGTATTTTCTGTTATTTATGATCTTTAAAGAATCTGTTTATTCCCCTGTTGTAATCTTCAATTTATGACCTAAAAGTATGTCTCGAACCTTTTTAACTAATTGATCAAAATATAGTTGAAAAATTTTTAATATTATAGTAATAAATACCTTAAGCTAATCAAACATGATTTTAAAGGAAATATGTTTAATCTGAACTAATTAGCATGCTTGTTTTTCCATGAAATATTTGTAATATCACTCTTTCATAATTTTAAATTCACTTGACTTTATTATTATGATTGGATAAAATTTTTGAAAAACAGACTGTTCTTTTCGTGTAAAAATTGCTTTTTATGTTTAAACCAGCGGTGTTTTGAATGAAGTTCATAAGATGAAGATCCCGGTTTAATCCGCCGGGTTTTTTTATCTTTCATATGAAGATAGGCGTCAGAATGGAGGATATCATGTTTGATACCAAATTTTTTCCGGGTGCGAAAAAGTTCTGGCATATGGGAAATATTTATGATTGGAACACTACCCAAGTGCATGTGATGAGTCATGCTGTTCATTATGGTAGCTCTGTTTTCGAGGGTATAAGGGCATATCATACCGATAAAGGACCGGCGATATTTCGTCTGGAAGATCATATGAACAGGTTTTTTCTTTCGGCCCAGGTGATGAATATGAAGGTACCATATACGAAAGAAATGATAATTAGTGTTATCAAACTGGTGATGAAAGAAAACAAATTAAGAACTGCTTACATCAGACCGAATTTATTTTATGGATATGGTAACCTTGGTTTAGTACCCAAAGCATGTCCGGTAGAATTAACAGTAGCCTGTTGGGCATGGGGCGCTTATCTGGGCGAAGAAGCACTCGAAAAGGGTGTACATACCCTCTTGTTACCACGTCGAAGAGTACATGTGAGCCAACTGGACATGAGAGCAAAAGTAGGAGGCATTTATGCTCAATCAAATATAGAGGGTAGTTTTGCCCGTACTCAAGGATTTGATGAAGGCATATTTTTAAATGTAGAAGGGAGGATTGCGGAAGGTCCGGGAGAGAATATTCTCATTGTTCATAATAAAAAAATAAAAACAAATGATGAGTCAGAGTCTATTCTGCCAGGTATCACCAGAACGACTATCATGACCTTGGCAAGAGATTTAGGATACCAGGTTGAGATTGGTCCAATCACGGTAGGGGAGTTTCTCAATTCAGACGAGGTTTTCTTTACGGGAACCGCTGCTGAGGTCACCCCGATCTGTAGGGTAACCGATGCCAGTGATCCGAAAAAACCTAAAAAAGACTGGAAAGAATTTAAAATAGGAGAAGGAAAACCAGGTGCGACTACCAGGGAGCTGGCTCAAAAGTACGCAGAAGTAGTGCGAGGAAAAGTCTCTCAATATGAAGAATGGCTTACTTATATTTATGAGTCTAATGAAGAAGCTTTGATGAATTTAAAATCAAACAAAAATGACAGCGTCAATAAATTTTAATAGGAGATTTGAATGCCGGCTGTTTCCAACAGGTCAAATTTAATGCCACCTTCACCAATTCGTAAATTAGTTCCCTTTGCAGAAGATGCAAAAAAGCGAGGAATACATGTTTATAATATCAATATTGGTCAACCCGATATCCGAACACCTCAGGTGCTTTTAGATGCCTTCCGTCAGCATGATTTGGAAAGAATTCCTTATGGACATTCAGCAGGATTATGGAAATACCGTGATGAACTGGTGAAATATTATTCCCGATTTAATATTCATGTCAGCAGTGACGAGATTTTGGTAACTAATGGTGGCAGCGAAGCAATTATCTTCGCCATGCTGGCGACTACGGATCCCGGTGATGAGATTATCATTCCCGAACCTTTTTACACAAATTATAATGGATTTGCCGTCGAGGCAGGTGTGAAAATCATGCCAGTTACCAGCAAAGTAGAGGAAGGATTTAAACTTCCCCCAATTTCAGAAATTGAAAGTAAAATATCACACAAAACACGCGCGATTATGGTTTGTACTCCGAATAATCCGACCGGGTATGTTTATTTGCCTGAAGAGATGGAAGCTTTGCGTAAGCTGGTGATAAAGCATGATTTATTCTTTTTCTCGGACGAGGTATATCGGGAATTTATTTATGATGGGGCAGTCTATACCTCGCTCATGCATCTGAAAGGTATTGAAGATAGGGCGATTTTGCTGGACAGCATCTCCAAACGCTATAGTGCCTGTGGCGCACGGATCGGATGTTTGATCAGCCATAATAAACAAGTTCTTGATATAGGTTTACGTTTGGGCCAGGCGCGTCTCTGCCCACCTACTATGGAACAACTTGCCGCTAAAGCCGCTGTGAATACCCCCCAGTCCTACTTCGATGAGGTAATCAATGATTACAAAAAACGACGGGATATCGTCTTTGAAGAATTGGACAAAATTCCCGGCGTTGTGGCATTAAAACCGCAAGGTGCATTTTATACTATTGTAAAACTACCGGTGGATAACGCGGATAGATTTTCAGAATGGATTCTAAAAGATTTTCACCTGAATAATGAGACCATTATGTTAGCACCCGCTAACGGATTTTATGCGACACCCGGTAAAGGAGACGATGAAGTTCGTATTGCTTTTGTATTGAATGTTGACGATATGCGCAGGTCAATGCAAATTTTAAGAAAAGGACTGAAGGTTTATCAGGAAAATCAAATTGTCTAATATGGATCATTAGAATAATTACAGACTTTAATTGGTTAACCGTCTTAAACAGGTGGTAGGATAATTAAATTTTAAATGACTTGGCCCAGCCAGTTAGAATCCCTTATTCCATATTTTCTCATTACAGAATAAATTTTATCTTCCAGGAAGTGATAAAACCTTCATCGGCTATCACCAGATAGGTTAGAATGCATCTTATCAAAAATTACTGTTTACTAATAATGTTCCAGGAGTAAGCAGACGAGAAGTTGAATATTATGTTCAGAAGTTATAAGAACTAAGGGCATCAGATAGAGAGCGATTTCTCTATGGTTTTGTATGATGCTGGATGTCCTGAAAGATAAGCAGATGTTAAATAATAACGGGCTGGTTCGTAATTAATCGTATTGGAATTATCAATACGAGGTTAGGTTTACATTATGAATAGTTTTGGAGCACATTGGATATTATAAGTTACTTTTCTCGCAGTAGCAAATCATGTTTTCTGTCCAGATTGTTTGTGATTTTCCAGTTTCTATTTTACGAATAGTATTAGCAGCAAATTTGATCAACTGCCATAGTAACAGGCGTAACCTACCCCACTTATTCTTTGGTGTGGGACCTGTTTCACTAAAGCGAAAATTATTAAAACCTGTTTCAACAAGAAGTTGCTGGATGGAAGTTGGAGTAAAGATGGTAAAGTGAGTCAGATCACCATATATTATCTGACGAGGAAACAATCCTTCACCATTCGGGGTTTGCAAGATTAGTCTTCCGCCTTTTTTCAGAGATTTGAAAATAAGAGATGCGAGCTTAAGTAACTCATCTTTGTGGAAATGTTCGATAAAATCCAATGCTATGATCGCATCAAAGGTATCATTCTTTCCTTTGAGATATTCAAATACATTTGCAACTTCCGTATCACACCCACGATTATTAGCTAATTCTACCTGTTCACTTGAAATGTCAATTCCTTTAACATGTTTGAAATTGTATCTGGCAAGAAATTCAAGCATATAACCTGGTCCGCAACCAAGTTCGAGAATTTTACTTTCAAAACTTAACCCTTCAAGCAGTGGTAAAAACTTGTATTCACACCAAACAAAATATGACGCAAGTCTGTCATCGCTTAATTCTGAATCCATTCCCTTGAACTTTGAGAGGTAATGATTGTAAAAAATCACTCTGTAATCTGACATGGAAATACTCCTGCGAATATTAATCTAAAAATCTGTCTTTTCCTCAATCAGTGAATAAAGTATTAATTATTGATGTTTTTTCTGGTTATGAATGATTTAATGACTTTCAAGCGGTTTTTACTGATGGTGGTGGAAAAGCCACCTGTTATTTTTTTTGTATTTCTTTTTGATGCTTCAATCCATAGACCGTTCCAATTTTCCATAAGAAGAGCTAGAGTGTTATTTTCCAAACCATCTCCAACTCCAAATTCCACGAATGTTTTATTGGTAATCCCTATTCTATTAAATATTTCGTGTATAATGCCATCTTCATCATTCTGCGAATAGACTTTATATCCGAATGGTATCAGATTTTTAGGATCGCTGAAACGAGAACTACTCTTTAGCCTTGCCATTTCAATATGTGTTATATGCTGATGGATTTTTTTTACTACCATAAAAGCCATTAAATTTTCTTTAAGATAGGTAAACAAAGTCTTAAACTTGCTCAGCATAGAAACTCCTCAAATTCAAACATTTACACTCGCCAGCAGGTGAATCGATTGAAAGCTTGACCTTTGCCCGGAGCAAAATATGTTTAGTAAATATCTTTTTAAAGTAAATTCCATTTATCTAAAGCCTGGCGTACAGATTTAATAACATCAGATAATTTAATAGAATCCATTGAAAAATCTTCAGATTTAATTATTATGCTTCGTTTACAATAAGGTCGATACATTTGGACAGGTGTTGGGCCAAAGAGGGCAATAACCGGCTTGTCTAAAGCAGCAGCAATATGCATTAAACCAGAATCATGTCCAATAAATAGATTCGACTGCTCTAACAGGGCTGCAGCGTGCTTAAGATTCGTCTTCCCCGCAAGATTAAGTGAATTTGGAATCTGATTGGCAATCCTGTTAGCAAGATTTATTTCACTTTCACTTCCATGAATTAAAATTTGAGCCGAGTATTCTTTCACCAACCATTTACCTAATGAGGTATAATTCTCCGGGCTCCATCTTTTTTGCTCTGATGCCGGTGTACTTCCTGGATGGATTGAAACAACAATCGGAGAATTACGAGATTTATATTTTAACAAAAAATCGATGGCATATTTTTTATCTGAATTATTTAAATGAAAAAATGCATCGTGGGATAGTTCTTGTGAGATAAAAGACCTTAATATATCCAAATTTTGATCCAATTCGTGACGGTCGAATACAGGTGAAATTCGATGGGTGAACAGATTTCCTCCCCTTTTTATATTGACGCCCGCCCTGATTTTTGCTCTAGAAATATAGCTAAGCAAAGCGAATTTAATGGTAGATCTTTCTGAAAAGGCGTTGACGACCAGGTCGAATTTTGCTTGCCAAATAAACTTTATAAGCTTTATCTGAGTCCAATATTTTATGTTTTTTTTATCATATAATACAATATGATCTATATAAGGGGAACCTTCCACTACCGGGATTGTTTGGCTTGATCCCAGAAAGTAGATGGAAGAGTCAGGAAATATATTTCTCACATTCCTAATAACAGGAGTAAATAGAACTGTATTCCCGATTCCTGTTATTGATATGAGTAATATTTTTTTAATAGAACCGCTGTCCATACTTATTCCAACTGAACCAGAGAATTATACTGATCAAATTTGCGTTAAGTAATATAGGATTATTCCTTTAGCTCAGCAAAAATTATTTTTTAGAGTGCATACCGATAATTAAGAGTTGATTGAATATTTATAAAGCGGAGTATCTTACTTATATAAAATCATCGTTTTTTTACAAAGTATTTTTCAATTTTGAGAATGGTAGGAAACATCTTTTGAGATTTAAAATAGTTAAGTGGATTGTAAATGACCTCTCCCATGTATAGAGAGCACATAGATATCAAGACTTGGGTAGAACCCAATTAAAATATAAAGATTATTTACTTCTTATTTTCGCAATTGAAGGGAATAATTATCTATTTTTACTAATATATCTCAATTTTGCAGGAGGGATCAATACGTGTTTTTAGAATCTAAACTGCGTACTTAAGGCTACATCCATACTCCTTGTACTCCGGAACCAGCGGAAGTTATGATTCATATAACCAATATTTAGTTGCCAGTATTTTAAATCAATTCCTAGTCCCAGTCCTAAAGCAAAATTTGATTCCCCACCGATGGCCATTCCACCACGTAGTGGTAAGTAAGAGACGGGTCTATATTCTGTACCAAATGAAATGATGGGTTTGGTAATATTCCCAAGCGAACTATTCAAACCTTGCCGATATGCAAAGGTGAACTTCAGGTTCGGTTGATATTGAAAAGCAGTGGCCAGGGTGAAAGATCGCTGCAGGCCTGTGGAAAAAGCACCGATAGGTATAGTGGTATCTTCGTCCACCACCGTCAAATCTTCTAAATTATCCAGACTTAGTAATGAATCTGATTGATATTCTATGATTTGCTTTTCATTATCTTTGTTCCACTTAATGGAACCTAAAAGATTGGTGAAGTGTAAGGATAAAGTCCAGTCTTTTTCATAAACACCAAAAAAACCAAGATCTATACCATAACCTAAACCCCCACTACTTCGTCTGTTTTCAATCTGCGCATTCGCCAGGAGATAATCTTCAGTAGTAACAATTCTACCGGTTGCTTTTTCAATATTAGCATATTCTATACCTACTAGATATCGTGCCGAAATCCCTACTGAGAAAAAATCAAATTGTGCAGGAGACCACTGGGTAACAGGGAATCCGATGGCGAATTCAATGGTCGCGGCAGACCATGCTTCTCCTTCCGTGCCATCCAGTGAGTACTCAGTCACAGTAGTATTCCCGTAAAATGGAAATTCAACAACCTCCTTGGGTACTTCCAGATATCCATTTCCAATAGCACCAAACGAGATGCTAAAAGGGCGAGTATAGAATGAGAGGGCTTTGGCTCCCAGAATTGCATCTCCTCTTAA
>Ga0209427_10005151_pt1 | contig 14999 bp, 20 predicted proteins | sample DeeMarSWOR136_30_FD_187465 | JGI IMG/M metagenome (GOLD analysis project Ga0209427, IMG submission 187465) | Marine sediment microbial communities from White Oak River estuary, North Carolina - WOR-1-36_30 (SPAdes) (version 2) | ecosystem: Environmental > Aquatic > Marine > Intertidal zone >...
CGAGATAAGGTAGTTCTTTTGTCTCGAAAACTATCTAAAAGATAGAGACAAGTGATACTAGAATTTTTGTCTGTTTCTGATCTGGTATTTCATACACCAAAACAGAATAAATCTGTAGAGATATTTTGACTAAATTGCTGGACAAGGGTTCAACACCCTTCACCTCCACAACAGGTCGATGAACAAAGTTCATCTTCACGCTTCACTAACGTTTGCGCATTTGATTAAAAAAACATTTATCAACAATCAAATAAGAGCTAAGGAAGTAAGATTAATTGACGAAACTGGAAAGCAAATGGGGGTAGTTAATTTAGGAGAAGCGCTTCAAATAGCAAGGGAGCGCAATTTAGATTTAATTCAAGTCACAGAGAAAGTTGAACCGCCTGTTTGTAAACTGGGAGATTATGGAAAATATCTCTACCGAGAAGAAAAAAAAGAAAAAGCAGCTCACAAACATAAAGGGGGCCAACTGAAAGGTATAAGGTTAAGTTTTAATATATCCCAACATGATTTAGAAACACGAGTCCGCCAAGCAGAAAAGTTTTTAAATAAGGGAAATACAGTTAGAATAGAACTACTGTTGAGAGGAAGAGAAAAAACCCTTCAAGATGTAGCTAAAGGGAAAATAGATAAATTTTTAGAAATTCTAAGAACCACTACTCAAATCAAAATTGAAAGAGAATTAAAAAGGGATTTTAGAGGATTAACTATGATTATTTCCAAACAATAATATGGGTAAGTTAAAAACCAGAAAATCATTCACTAAACGTTTTAAAGTTACAAAAACTGGAAAGGTACTAAGGAGAGCTACCGGTCTTGACCATTATCGGGCAAAAAAATCCGGAAAGAAAGTAAGACAAAGTAGAAAATGGGTTGAACTTTCCAAGAATGAAGCTAAAAAAATAAAAAAACTACTTCATTAAACATGGTTAGAGTCAAAAGAGGAAAAATTGCTCACAAAAGAAGGAAGCGTTTATTAAAATACGCTAAAGGTTTCCGTTGGGGGAGAAAAACAAAATATCGCCAAGCTAAAGAAGCCTTATATCATGCCTGGGAATATGCTTACCGAGACAGAAGAACAAAAAAAAGAGAATTTAGAAAACTTTGGCAAACTCAGATTAATGCTGCCTGCCGACAAGCTGGAATTTCTTACAGTAAATTTATAGCCGGGCTGAAGAAAAATAAAATCAGCTTAGATAGAAAAATCTTAGCTGACTTAGCTAAAAACCACTCCGAAATTTTTGAAAAAATCGTAGAAAGAGCAAAATAAAGAACTACTAAAAAAAATGCCGCGCCATAATGGATCGCGGCTTTTTGATATCAGTGACAGTTTCATTTTTGCATCTTTGTTCGCGTATCGAGAATTTTCATCCAAAGTTTATGTTTTACAGTACCAATCTCACGTAAAATCTCTTGTATTTTCTCTAATTCCTCCTTTTTCGAAAATTGGATGTCATCGAAATCATTAGAGATAGTATTGAGTTTTCGTGCTACCGTTTCGGCTCTAGCTATTAAAGCTTTTGGTGTCACTTTGCCCTCCTTTATTATTATATAATTTATTATTTTTCTGGTAAAGGTCGAATGTCAGCTTCTTCTTGAAGCTGCTTTATATTTTGAAATCCTTGTTTTTGTAAGCTTTGCTTAACTCCGATGATTAGTTTGGGAATAAAATCATAACCAGACCCCCGATAAGGCACCTTGGTCACTATGCCTTCGGCAATCCTGGTTTTAACTTTATCTACAGCATATCTTACTGCACCCCTTCTTTCCATCGCTTCCAAAGAGCCCATACCACGATATTTTTTAACCATCATATTTTCTTCATAATCAAATCCTTTTTCACCAGGTGATTCATCTAAACCAGCCAGTAAACTTCCCATCATTGTTGTTTGAGCTCCTAAAGCTAAAGCTTTAGTAATATCGCCAGGTTTGGTTACATCCTGATCTACTATATCAAGGGCTTTTATTCCACCATCAGCAATGATAGGGAAAAAACCATATTGAGGTTCTAACTTCTTTACAATTTGGACACAATCCCAGACGGCTGAAGCTTGAGCTCGGCCAGTTCCTAATTCTTGTTGAGTAATACAGGCAGCGCCCGGTCCTATTCCTACTCGAAGAGCATCGCAATATTGCGAGGCCTCTTTAATTATTTTTTCTACCATTTGGGCTGAATCTACATTTCCTAAAACCACTTCCAATTCTGGAAAGTTTTCTTTACAAAATTTAGCAATTTCTAATTGTTCTTTAAAGACTACGCTAGCATCGATCACAATACCATCAACTCCCACAGCTGCCCCTTTACTAATTCTTTCTTTAGCTAAAGCCAATCTTGATTCAACAGCAATAAAAGTTTTTAATTGTTTGTTTTCGTCTTTGGCCGCCAAAGGAAACTGTTCATTTTTCCTAATGTCCGAGTCAGTTACTAAAGCAGTTATTTTATCTGCTTCATCTATGATAATTAAAGTATCCAGATTATTCTCTCTGATGATTTTATTAGCCGCATGAAGATCGTTTCTATCAACTGTTTCTGATTTTTTACCCACAATTAACTTTTCTCTGGGTGTCATTATATCTTTTAATTTAGTTTCCATATCGTTTCGGTATCTGACGTCCCGATGAGTAACAATTCCCTTTAATTTTGAATTCAGAGTTCCATCTTCAGTAATAGGGGTACTAAAAAATCCGTGTTCCTCTGCGATATTATAAACATCCTTAATGGTATTTTGGGGAGACAAAACAACCGGATTAAAGACAAATCCGGCTTCAAATTTCTTAACTTTCTCTATTTCTCTTATCTGTTCATCAACAGTTGAGAAATTATAATGAATAACTCCTATTCCACCCATCAAGGCCATTAAAATAGCCATTTCAGCTTCGGTAACCGTATCCATAGGTGAAGAAACAAAAGGGGTTTTTAAGATTATTTTTTTAGTAAAGTGAGTTGTCAAATCTACTGTATCCCGTTCAAAATCAGGCAACCTGTTGGGGATGAGAGTAATATCTTTGTACCAGAATTCTTTATTTTGTAAGTCAGGATGCAACTTTGCCATGGGAATCTATTATTATACACCCAAGCCGTAGCAAAGGGTAGAAAAGAGAATTTATACTCTTTGACCTTCTTTTCTTAATAAAGCAATTTTTCTTTTTGTTCCGTATCGGTAGCCACCAATTTTACCATCGGATCTGATTACTCGATGGCAGGGAATAGTCTTAAAATCGGAGTTTTTATTTAAAATATTTCCCACCACTCGGAAAGCCCGGGGTCTACCTGCTAATTTAGCCACCATTTTATATGTTTTCACTTTTCCTCTGGGAATTTTCTTAACAACTTCATAAACTTTATCTTTAAAATTTGTTTTATGTTTCATGTTCCATGTTCTATGAGATAGTCATTTGCTTTTTGAAGAATTTCCTTAGCATTTTTAAAGGTTAACTGTTCTAAAGCTTTTTTATAAGGTAACCATTTAAATCCTATGTGCTCCCAGGAAATTTTAACTTCTTTTTCTTTTGTTTCTACTAGGAAAAATGTAACAAATTTCAGAATATTTTTCCCTTCAAATTTAAAAAAATATTTAATAGTTTCTTTAAAACCACTGACAAATGCAATGTTTTTTAAATTGGTTTCTTCCCCCACCTCTCTTTTAACTGTATCTCCCAGTTTTTCTCCTCTTTCAATTTTTCCTTTAGGGAAATCCCAATGGCTTTTTGGTCCCCTAAAACCAGGATAATGTAAAAGAAGGTAATAAACTTTACCTTCCTCTCTTCTAAAAATTATTGCCCCCGCTGATCTTTCTACTGGCATTATTTTTTAAAAAAATTTAATAGTTTCTCCAAAGAATTAGTATTAATTATATCTTCTTTTTCTGCCCAACCCCGTCTGGCTTGGGCAATACCTAATTCAATATATCTTAACTGGTCTTTATGATGAGCATCGGTATCAATTACCATTTTTACTCCGGCCTCTTTAGCTCTTCTGATGTTCTGGTCATTCAAATCTAATCTTTCAGGATAAGAATTGATTTCCAAAATTACGTTATATTCCTTAGCCGCTCTCAAAATTTTATCAAAATCACATTGAAATTCATCTCTTCTCTTTAAAATTCTGCCTGTTGGATGGGCAATAATATCAATATTTGGATTTTTTATAGCCCGAATTATTCTTTCTGTCATCTGTTCTTTTTCCATCTTGAAACTGGAATGAATTCCGGCAATAGCATAATCTAACTCCTTTAGAGCCGAATCTTTAATGTCTATTGAGCCATCATTTAAAATATTGGTTTCAGCTCCCTGAAGAAGTTTAATTTTTTTTAATCTGCTGTTTAATCTATCGATTTCTTTTCTTTGTTGGGCTAATTTCTTTTCATCTAACCCGTGCTCAATTCTTAAGAATTTAGTGTGATCAGAAATTCCTAAATATTCATAACCCATTTCTTGAGCCAATTTCACTAATTCAGCAATTGAATTTGCTCCTCCATCCCAATTGGAATGACAATGTAAATCTCCTTTGATGTCTTTGTACCTAATAATCTTTGGGAGTTTCCCTTTTAAAGAAGCTTCTACTTCTCCCTGGTCTTCTCTAAGTTCAGGTTCCATCCATTGCATACCAAGTTTTTTGTAAATTCCTTCTTCTGTTTCACCAGCAATCATTTTTTTACCTCTAAATAATCCATATTCTGAAAGTTTTAATCCTTTACTGATAGCAATCCTCCGGGTAGATATATTATGCTCCTTGGAACCAGTAAAATACTGAAGGGCAGAGCCATAACTTTTTTTAGGTAAAACCCTCACATCTATGTCAAAACCCTCCTCTACCCTGACAGAAGATTTAGTGGAACCCTTACCCCACACTTTTACTACTTCTGGTTGGGAAACAACAAAATCCATTACCTTTTCTGGTTTTTGGGAAATAACCAAAAAATCAGCATCGCCAATCGTTTCTTTCATTCTCCTGACAGAACCTGCGTAGTCTACTCTTTCTACCTTTTTTAAATTGTTTAATTTTTCATAAATTATTTTAACCCTTGGCAGAATCTCACCCAAAAGAAATCTTCCCTTACTTCTCTTTAAAAAAGCAATTCCTTCTAAAATATTTTTCTCAGTTTTTTCATCAAACCCAAACAAATGAGCAATTTTATGAGATTTGGCGGCCCTTTCTAAATCCTTTAAATTTCTAATGCCTAATTTTTGATGAAGTACTTTTACTCTCTTTGGACCTAATCCTTCCACTGCTGTTAATTCTTCAATTTCTACCGGCGTTTTCTTCTTTAGCTCTGCATAATACTTAATCTTACCGGTCTTTAAATACTCTTCAATTTTTTCTGCAATACTTTTACCCACACCGGGAATCTCTTCCAAACCTTCAATTCCTCCTTTTTTGTAAATTTCCTCTATATCTTCTTCTAAACTCTCTAAGGTAATGGCTGCTTTCTGATAAGCATAGGGTTTAAAAGCTACTTCTTCCATTTCCAAAAAATCAGCAATCTCGTATAAGATATTGGCTATTTCCTGATTTTTCACCCCGTTAGAAGTCTATCTTTATATAATTAAAAACTAATTTCAGACAGACTTTTTCTTTAGTTATACCCCGTTATTACAGCTCAGAAAAAATTTTTTATTAAAATTTTTTCTGTCTAAGACTTCTAACGGGGTTCATACTATTTAGGTTTTGGCATCGGATAAACCTTTTCTTTTGGTGAAAGCTCACCCTTTATCAAAAAGACAACCAACCCAGAAATTATCCCTAAAACAGCTACTCCGACAAATAGAGGAACGAAACCGAATGTTTTAGCTACTATTCCCCCGATTATCCCTGCCACTCCTGTTCCGATTCCCAAAGCTGAACTATCTAAACTCCAACAAAAAGCTTCTCTTCCTTTTTCAATGTGTCTGGTAAATATCGCTGACCAAGAAGGAATAGCAAAAGCCATTCCCAAAGCCTGAATTCCCTGGAGTGAATACATCTGCCAGGGCTGGGTAGAAAAAATAAAACCGATTGGCGCCAAAGAAGCTAAGATTGTACCAAAGACAAGTGCATAAAAATCATCATTCTCTCCTTTTGTCTTGTCTAAAAAATTAGCAATCGGGATTTGAAATACAGATTTAATGAGCCAATAAAGACCAACCGCTATTCCTGCTACTTTAGCGTCACCCCCTTTTATGCTTTCTAAAATAAATACGGCTAAAATCGGGGTTATCAAACCCCAACCAAAAAGGAGAACTAAGTCAGAAAAAACTAAGATTTTTATAACCTTGTTAATAGATTTAAGCATGGATTATTTTAACCATTATATCTCTGTCCCGAGCCCGATTATCAAAATCTAAAAATACAATCTGCTGCCAAGTACCTAAAGCCAGACGTCCATTTTCTATGGAAACCGCCAAAAAAGGATTAATTAGGGCAGATCTGACGTGAGCATAACCATTACAATCTCCCCACTTTTTACAGTGCTCATAATTTTGATTCATGGGGATAATTTTGTCTAAGATTCTTTTTAAATCCTCAATTAAACCTGGCTCATATTCAATGGTTGTAATTCCGCAAGTTGAGCCGGGAGAAGAAATCAAACAAATTCCATCTTTAACTTTTGACTTTTCAACTGTTTTTTCAATCTGGGAAGTAATATCAATGATATCTGTAAATCCTTTGGTAGATATTTCAAATTTCTGCATTATCTTTGTCAGCTATCTTATCTATTTTATTAAAAAAATTATCTTTTATTATCAATATTCCATAACGGAATATTACCACTACTCCAGCTAAAGCAATTATTAATTCTGCCCCTCTAAGAATCATTGTGAAAACAGTGGCAGTAGAAATTCCCAAACCTAAAGAGTCAAATGTAAAAGTTTGAATTGCCTCATGAGAACCCAGGGCAGTCGGAATAGGAATCATTACTGCCAAGTAGGTAAACCCCAGTATAGATAAAACAGGTAAGGCCCCAATGCTCTTACCTAAAAAGAAAATCAGAAGTCCGGTTCTGATATACATCACCCCTGCTCTAAAAAAAGAAAGTATAAAGGAAGTCCAAAAGGTTTTGTTTTTTAACCTGAAGAAGTCAAACATTTCTTTTTCTGTCTGTAAAACCACATTGTTATCCTTAATATTTTTTAGCCCGAACAGTCTGAAAGCAATCTTGGCCATGCTTTTCCTTCTGAAGGTTCGCAGATAAAAAAATGATATTCCAAGGGTAAAGAATAAAAAAACTCCTCCAAAAATTATTGCTAAATTCATTGGAGGAAAACCTATCATTAAAAGAAAAATAAGCACACCAAATAAAATAACAACTAAGTTAGCAGTCCATTCTAAAATTCTGTCAACGATGACTGATGTTAATCCCTTTGTCCAGGGAACATCATTGTTTCTTTTTAAGATATAACTTCTAAAAATTTCACCACCCCAAAGTAAAATAGGAGCCAAAAACATTACTGAAAAACCAGCCAAAAATGGTCTGAAAAGAGAGAAAAAAGAAATCCTTATACCCTCTCCCTTCAGAATCTCCTGCCACTTCCAGTTACCTATTAGCATTATTAACAAGGTTAAAACAAAGATTACCAAGCCGTCCCTTCCAGTAAAGACTAAAAAGGAATTTTTTATCTCCTGCCAACCTACTGTTTTAGCAATCCAAACAAACAAACCAATACCTACCAGGAAAGAAACTATTAATAGGATAAATTTCTTCATATTATAAGCCGTTTTAACATTTTAGCATTTTCTACGGCATATCCCATAGCATCATTGTTAAAATATACATATATATTAAGGTTCTGTACTTGCCAATTTTTGATTTTTTTCGCTAAGTCCTGCAATTCTTTTTTTGTATAATTGGAAGTGAATAAAACCTTTGAACCATGCATTCTTACATATACAAAATCAGCGGTCACCTCATCTGCCCGAGGATAAACAGGAGAATCAGCAATAACCCAAGCTGTATTGTATTTTTTAAGTAAATTATAGATTTTCTTATCACACCAAGATTTATGACGAAATTCAAAAGCATACCTCATAGAACCAGATTTTGTAATAATTTTTAAAAATTCTTCTAACCTATCAATATTTTCTTTGTTAAATTTAAAACTCGGAGGAAATTGGAACAAAACAGGTCCCAGTTTTTCTTTGAGGTTCAGGGTATTATCCAGAAAGCTTTTCCAAGCAGCTTTTACTCCTTTCAATCTTTTAATATGGGTAATAAACCTATTTGCTTTAACTGCAAATAAAAAATCCTCGGGAGTTTCTGAATACCATTTCTGATAAGTAGTTGGCCGAGGCAAACGATAAAAAGAGTAATTTACTTCAGCTGTTTTAAAGTGTTTTGAGAAATATTTAAGTTTATCTTTAGAAGGTAAATCTTCGGGATAAAAAAGGCTGTCCCAGTGGCTATAAACCCAGCCTGAAGTACCGATGTAAACCTTACCTTTAGACATTGTTAGCGTAATTTATTTTCAAGAAAATCCACAATTTCAGATCTAACTTCAGGAGAAGACCAAGCATAAACGTGACCTGGCGTTTCAAGGGCTTGGCCTAAAGTAAGATTCTTTCCTTCTAATTTAGCGGTTAGCCATCTACCAGGAGCTTTGAATAAAGAAGAAAACAATACCTTAGGTTCTCCCTCCACCAAGGTATCTGCTCTGCTCTTTAACTGGAGAATATCTTCTGAAGGAGGAGCCTGGTACCAAAATGGAGGTCCCACAGATAAGGCACAAAAAGAATCTTTTACCTCACCTGATATTTTTTTATAGGTTTCGGTAGCAAAAACAGCTCCATTTGAAAGACCAGCTATAATTATTTTCTTGTCAGGTGAATTTTCTACAACGAGCTCCAATTCTTTAGCTAAAACTCCAGAGGAAAAATCAAAGAAACTGAAAAATTCCCTCGTGCTAGAAATCTTTCCCCAAAAAGTATCCCTTGTTCTATTATAAGGAATGACAATTGATTTATAGCCCCAGTCATTCAAGGTTTGCTGAATACCTTCAATAATTGGATAAAAATCTTCTGCCCCCTCCAAAGGAGTATCTCCCCAGCCGCCAGAATTAAAAATAATGATGACATCGTTATCGGCAGCCATATTTAAAATCTCCTCAGGTTGCAAATCGGTCGGAACTATTTCTGGTCCAAAAAGAAAAAATAAACAACCAAAAACTATTAATGTTAATATTATTTTTTTTGATGTTTGCATCTTCGACAAAATTTATTTTCAACTGTCTTCAAAAATTCTAACAAAAAGGGGTCATCAACGATTTCTTTAATCCACCTCATCCAAAGATGATGTTGAATTTTTCCATATTTTTTCCAATACTCGAGTCCCTGTAAGAGATTTTCAACTTTATCTATTTGCTTGACAAACCTTCCTTCTTTAGTCAATCCTTTTTCAAAATCCAACCAAAGGTTAATTATCTCAGTTTTTAAATCCGGAGGTAGTTTTAAGGTAACTTTTTTCAGAGCCTTAAATTCTCTTCTATATTTATCTCTATATGTTTTTTTCTTAAGAGCTGGTGTAAATTTAGGCCAACTTTTTAAAACTTTCATTGCTTTCTTGGGGTTTTGGGGTAATAAAGGGTCATAAGGAGTCATGTCAGGAGCATAAATTTCACATAAATCATGAATTAAAGCCATTTTTATTACCTTTTCCATATTTAATCTTTTCTTCTTACCCAAGACCCAAGCGATGATTGTCATTCGAAAAATATGATCAGCTGTACTCTCTGAATCTTTGATCTGATGAACTTGCCATCCCTTTCGATATTTTCTTTTTAACTTTCCAACATCAATTAAAAAATCAAGAATATTTTTCATAGACAAGTTCAATTTAGCATATTTTTTTCAATTAAAAAAGAGAGAAAATTCCCTCTCTTTAACCCAAAATAGAGTTATTTCTAAACTATTTTATACTTTATTTTCTTAACCTTATAAGTTGTCCTTATCGGTGAAGAAACAAGAACTTCATCTCCAACTCGGTGTCCCAAAAGCGCTTTACCAACTGGTGATTCATTGCTAATTTTACCCAAAGAAGGGTTGGCTTCCAAAGAACCTACAAGGGTAAACTCATCATTCTGGCCATCTACCCGGACTAAAACTGTTGCTCCTAAATTTATAATGTTTTTTTTATCTTTAGATGGTGGTTTTATTAATTCAGCATTTTTTAAAATATTTTCTAATTCAATTAATCTTGATTCTAAGAAGTTTAAATCTTCCTGAAAGGCAAGATATTCAGGATTTAAATCTTCTGAATGCAAAATCTTGGGGGATTCACCCTTAGTTTTTGCTAGTTTTAATTGCTTAAGTTCTCTGTATTCCTTTTTTAATCTTTCTAATCCTTCTTTAGTTAGATAAAACTTTTTTTCTTCTGGCATATAGTTTGAAAAATCCCCTTGACTGAGGGGATTGAAATCTGTTTGATGAAAACTGTTCTATTTAAATCCCCTCAATGCTTTAATCTGTAGGCTAAGACACAAACAATAAAAGCCCATTTGGTACAAAATGTTATGCCGGTTGATTTGATTGTGTGATTTTTCTGAATAAACATTGATGGGATAATATTTTAACTCCTATCTTTTTTTCATTATAGGCAGACAAAGAACCTTGTCAAGATACTTTTTTAAAATCTCTTCCTCAGGACTCTTTATTTTATAAAAATCAAGGTGGGCTGTCAAGGGATAGGTATGATTTTTAAAAGAAACTTGCTGGATCTTTTATTTTAATCTTATAAAATCTAAAATAGACTATATGGTTGAAATTGATGGTTCCTACTTAGAGGGTGGTGGACAGATTTTAAGGACAGCTACTGCATTGGCAGCAGTCACCAAGAAACCCTGCCGGGTTTTTAATATCCGTAAAGGACGCCCTAAGCCAGGTCTGGCTCAACAACATCTTTTAGGAATCCAGGCTTTATCTCAGCTTTCTGAAGGAAAATTAGAAGGAGATTATTTAGGCTCAGAAGAAATTAAATACTTCCCTGGAGAAAAGTACAGAGACCGGGTCTCTGTAAATATTCCGACTGCCGGCAGTATTACATTGGTGTTGCAATCCTTAATTCCCCCATCTCTCTCAGCTCTTTCACCTATGACTATAATTTTCAATGGAGGGGCTACTGATACTTTCTTCTCACCAACCATTGATTACTTTCGTTTTGTCTTTCTGAAAATTTTAGAAAGGATGGATGTTAAAACAGAGGTTAGTGTTATTAAAAGAGGTTATTACCCGGAAGGTGGAGCTAAAATAGAAACAATAATTCATCCTGCTAAACTAAAGAGTGTAAATTTAACAGAAAGAGGACAATTAAGAAAGATTACGGCAATTTCCGGAGCTTCAGAGGTTCTAAAAGACAAAAAAGTTGCTGAAAGACAATTAGCAGGAGTAAGAGAAGTTTTAGGTAAATTAAACTTGCCCATTGAAGAAAAGATAGAATACTATCAAACTCAAAATCCTGGAAGCCAAATTTCTCTGACAGCTGAATTTGAAAACACAATAATCGGCACTGATAACCTTGGGAAATTAGGAAAAAGAGCAGAAGATGTCGGTAAAGAAGCAGCTTTTGAACTATTAAAAGAACAGAAATCCGAAGCTTGTTTAGATAAACATTTAGCTGACCAGATTCTCCCCTATTTGGCTCTGGCTAACAGTAAAAGTCAGGTCTCTGTTTCTGAAATTACTAATCATTGTAAAACTAATATCTGGGTTATTGAGAAATTTCTTGAGGGAAAATTTGAAACTAAAGGCAATTTAATCAAATGGTTTCCAAGTCGATGAGAATTATTTTTGCTAAAAATATTGGTTTCTGTTCTGGAGTAAAAAGAGCAATATTAGTTGCAGAAAAAGCTCTAAAAGAAAGGGTAAAACCCGTTCAATTCCTGGGTAGTTTAGTTCACAACGAAAATATTATTGATAAATTTTTAAAAAAGGGGGTGATTTTTAAAAAGAACTTAAAAGGAATAAAACCTGGTATTTTAATTATCCAAGCCCACGGTTTTTCCCCTTTCCTTCAAAAATTTGATGAAAAAATCCTTATAAGAGATGCTACCTGTCCTTTAGTAAAAAGAGTTCAAATACTGGCTAACTCCCTATGGAAAAATGGCTATCAGGTAATTATTATCGGTGATAAGAATCATTCTGAAACTAAAGGTATTAAAGGATATACTAAAAACAGGGCTCTGATTGTAGCAAACAAAAAACAGGTAAAAAAGCTTTCTAAATTCAAAAAGGTGGCTGTAGTAATTCAAACAACTCAAAATCTAAATAATGTGAATGAAATTTTAAAAGCTTTAAAAAGAAAATATAAGAAAGTAAAATACTTTAATACCCTTTGTTCAGAGGTCCAGAGGCGTCAAAAAGAAACAAGATTAATTGCAGAAAAAGCTGATGGAATACTGGTAATAGGTTCTAAAACTTCTGCTAATACTAAAAGGTTATATCAAATTTCAAAACATTCTGGAAAACCGGTTTGGTGGATAAACTCATTGGACGAATTAAAAAAACAAAAAATTAAGGACTCCTTAGTTTTAGGAGTGGTTTCTGGAACATCTGCTGATAATGCAGAAGTTGAAAAAATTAAGAATTATTTACTCAGAAGGCGATGAGAATTTTGTTCTCATCTTCGTCTTCGTCCCGCAAGGCGGGGCTCAGAGGATGGCTAAAAGAAAGAAAACAAAAATAGTAAAAATAGGGAAAGTAAAAATCGGAGGAAATTACCCCATTATCATTCAGTCAATGACCAACACTGATACTTTTAATGTTAAAAAAACCGTAAAGCAGATTAAGGAATTAGAAAAAGCTGGGTGTGAAATAGTAAGAATAGGGGTACCCGACTTGAAATCCGCCAAGGCACTTTCTAAAATCAAAAAACAAATAAATATTCCCCTGGTGGCCGACATTCACTTTTCAGCCGATCTGGCTCTGGAAGCAATAAATCAAGGAGTGGATAAATTAAGAATTAATCCCGGTAATTTCCCAAAAGGAAAATTAAAAGAGATAGTTAGGATAGCAAAAATAAAAAAAATTCCAATCAGAATTGGAATTAATTCAGGTTCCCTTGAAAAAGATTTATTAGGAAGACATAAGAGAGTAACTGCAGAAATGATGGTAAAATCTGCTCTGAGAAATGTTAGATTATTGGAAAAACTTGGATTTAGAAATTTGGTTATTTCTTTGAAAGCGCCCGATGTTTTAAGGACGGTAAAAGCATACAAATTACTTTCCCGAAAAACAAATCATCCCCTTCATCTTGGCGTAACTGAAGCTGGGGCTGAGTTTTCTGGCACAATAAAATCTTCCATTGCTTTGGGTTCTCTGCTTTTAGATGGTATTGGTGATACAATTAGAGTCTCCTTGAGTGCAGATCCGGTTGAAGAAGTAAGAGCGGGCTGGGAAATATTAAAGAGTTTGGGTTTAAGAGAACGAGGTATTAAAATTGTTAGTTGCCCTACCTGTGCCAGATCTCAAATAGATGTAATAAATCTTGCCAAAGATATTGAAAAAGAAACCAGCCAGATTAAAAAACCATTGACTATAGCGGTGATGGGTTGCGTGGTCAATGGTTTGGGAGAAGGAAGAGAAGCTGATTTGGGAATTGTTGGAGTAGCCAAAAAAATGGCTTTAATTATGAAAAACGGCAAAATACAAAAAAAAATAAAGGAGAAAGAAATACTAAAGGAATTTAAGAAGCTACTTTAAAACAAACCTATAAGCTTTACAATAAACAGGATATAAAGCAGAAGATACATAGCTCCTTCCCAAAGATGGATTCTCCTTGAAATTCCGGAAATTACAAAAAGAAGGGTGCTAATAGCTAAAAATGGTAACCCAATTCTAAAAGTAAGTTCATCAACCACCAAGGGTTTAATTAAAGCTGGAATGCCGGCTACTATTAAAATATTAAAAACATTAGAACCAAAAACATTCCCTAAAGCAATTTCATATTTTTTCTTCAGGGCCGCTCTAACTGAAACTGCTAATTCTGGCAGTGAAGTACCCACAGCAACAGCAGTTATAGCAATTAAAGAAGCGGAGATTTTAAGAATCTCAGATAATTTAATTACTGATTCAATTGTATAATTAGCCCCTATTGCCAACCCCACGGCTCCCAATATTAAAAAGAAGAAAACCTTGGGAGTAAGTTTTGGGGTTTTTATTTTTATTTTTTCTTTGGCTATCTTTTCTTTTCTCCTTTCTATTCTTGAAGGTAAAACCTCAATTAGTTCTGGAGTCTCTTCTTCTGTTTCTCTTCTCTGAAAAATAGTGTATAAGAAATAAATAAGAAAGGCTAAGATAAGTAAAATACCCTCACTAAAGAAAATCTGCCCGTCCCACATAATAAAAACAAAAATAACTGTGGCAGCAGCTAAAAGAGGGGCATCTAAATCAATTAAACTTCTCTTAACAATAAGAGTTTTAGCCACTATTGCCGAGAGTCCAACAATTAAAAGAATATTGGCAATATTAGAACCCAAAGTATTAGCAACAACAATTTCTGTTGCTCCCCTAAAGACAGCGGCAATTGAGGTGGCTAACTCAGGAAAAGAAGTTCCTAAAGCAACAACGGTAACACCTATAATAAAGGGTGAAATTTTAAAAGCTAGTCCAATTTTCTCTGAACTTTCAACAAACCAGTCTGCTGATTTTACCAAGAGAGCCAAACTGGCAATAAAAATCAAAATCCAAAAAATCATATTATTTTAGTTTAACAGGTTAAATGAAAAAGACCAATAACTTTATTTTTCTCGCCCTCCTCTTCTTCCGACTCTTCATTAATAATATTGAAGGTTTTAGTCGCTTCTTCTGTTCTGTCAACAATTAATTTTATTCCTCGTTCTCCAATAAATTGTTTGGCTTTTTCTTCTCCTAATCCTCCGACACAGATAGTCATTATTATCCCGTCTTCCTCCCAGACTAATTTTTCATTTGTTGAATTATTAGACTTGTTTGTCATATGATTAAAATAAACCTCGTTAGAAAGAGTTTTATACTCACCCTACCTTAAATGGCTGGGATTATCTAACGGGGTAAA
>Ga0209427_10005152_pt1 | contig 14997 bp, 13 predicted proteins | sample DeeMarSWOR136_30_FD_187465 | JGI IMG/M metagenome (GOLD analysis project Ga0209427, IMG submission 187465) | Marine sediment microbial communities from White Oak River estuary, North Carolina - WOR-1-36_30 (SPAdes) (version 2) | ecosystem: Environmental > Aquatic > Marine > Intertidal zone >...
TCTCTTGAATGTGAAAGAAGGGAACGGCCCCTGAATGATCAAGGTGACCATGGGTCAGAACGATGCCGTCCACTTCTTTTGGCGGTATATGCATTGGGAAACCAGGTTCGTGATTCAGCATCACACCGTAGTCCAGCAATAGCGTAGCGTTTCTCGTTTTGAGAGCGATCGCTACTCTTCCGACCTCTTGTGCACCGCCAAGAAACTTCATCTTCAGCGAAATTCTATTCACCATCCATTTTCAAGGTAGCTACAATGACATTCTTGGATTGTTAGATTCCTCTCAGCATTTAAAAGGTATCCTTATTGTGAATCACATTGTTCTCTTCTCAGATCTGGGCCTCTTCAATCGCTGCTGCACATTCTTCAACGCGTTTCTGTTTAAGGCGGCTCAACCATCAATGCCGGAAGAAAATTCTCTTTCCGTTGGAGACTTCGTTCAAGAGAAAATTTGTAGAAGATGAGAAATGAAGGAAAAAAACAGCATGCGTAGAGAGGAGATCCGTGCTATAGGAAAACGTGTAAACAGAATATGCCTCTTTCTTGCCTACGCGAGCTGTTTCGAGCGCTCTTGTTCTATTTGGCGCACTCGTGTCTTAATCCAATCTGTCACTCTTTCTTCCGTCATTTTCGCGGTCTGACGCTGTTCTTCCAGTTTCTCTTGGATAAGGGTTAATAATTTGTCCGGCTTGACGGGTTTTATAATGTATGCGTCTGCGCCTTGGTTTAGGGCTTCGACGGCGTTCTCTAGGCTAGGGTAGCCAGTGATCATGATTTTCATCATTTTGGGTAGGTTTTCGTGCATTATCAAGAGTAGTTTTGTGCCTTCCATGTCGGGAAGCTTGATGTCTAGCAGCGCAAGGTTGAAGAACTTTGTTTGGGACTTTCTTATGGCTTCTTCTCCGTTCTTTGCGGTGTCCGTGTTGTATCCTTTTTGCTGAAGTACGGTGCGTAGACTTTGACGTATGTTTACATCGTCCTCTACTATGAGAATGCTGGGCTTATTCTTCATCAGGCTTTTCACCTCCATTTTCTTCGTGGATGGGCAGTGTAACCGTGAAAGTGGAGCCTTTGCCTTCTCGGCTCTTGACAACTATGCTACCATCATGTAAGTCGATGAATTTCTTGGAAATTGCCAACCCTAAACCCAAGCCCTTAGCTTTTGTGGTGAAGAAGGGAGTGAAGATCTTCTTAATGTTCTCTTTTGACATGCCTGCGCCTGTGTCTTTGAAACTCACTTCAACGACTTCCTTTGTGCTTTTTGCTGAGACTTTCAGCGTTCCTCCTTTCTCCATTGCCTGTATTCCGTTCATAGCTAGGTTCAGGAAAACTCGTTTGATCATGTCTGTGTCCACTTTTATTCTTGGGAGGCGACCTAGTTCTGTGATTACTTCCACGTTTTCTGGTGCTTCGAGCTGTGACAGAGTCTCCTTGATTAAGGTGTTGATGTTGGTTTCCTTGAGTATGGGTTTTTTGGGTGCGGAGAAGTCGTGTAAGTCCCTTATTATTTTGTCGGCGTAGTTGACCGAGTCGTCAATGACTTGGAGCATTTCTAGAGCTTTTTGTGGGATCGCGGCAGAAGGAGGCAGATGTGGCAGTTCGTTGTTGAGGTAGTACGTTGCGTTTTCTATAGCTTGTAGGGGGTTCCTGAGATCGTGCCCCACCATGGTTGCTAGTTCCCCTATGGCTGCCAATTTTTCCAGTTTTACACGCTCTTCCTCCATTCGTTTTCTTTCGCTCACGTCTCGCACGATGACGAGGTTCGCAGAGCGACCTTGATAATTTATGAGCGTGGAGCTAGCCTCAATTGGAGCGCGTTCGCCGGTTTTAGTTACTAGTTCCAATTCAGCTATTGGTGGAACTTCTTCTCCTCGAATTACCCGCTTATATCCTTCCGATGCAAGTTGGAGATATTTCTCGTCCACCACATTTTCGAAGGGAAGTCCGATTATTTCATCCATTAAGTAGCCGACAATTTCTGCAGCTTTCTTGTTTGCGAAGACTACTTTTCCATCTTGAATAATTGTGACGCCGTCGCTTGCCTCCTCTACTAAAACAGAGTATCTTTTCTCCGATTCAAGCAATTCTTCAGTTCTCTTTTGAACAAGCTCTTCTAAATGCTCTGAATACTGCCTGAGCCTTTCCTCCATCTTCTTTCTCATCCTTAAGTCTCTGAGGATCGATTGTACACCAACGATTTTGCCTCCTTCGAAAATAGGAGAAGCACTGAGTTCAAATGGTATGATCGCCCCATTCTTCGTGACAACTTCTACCTCATAAGGGGGGGTATCAATTCTCTCAAGTCTCTTCATTAGACTCTCCAAAATTTCCTCTTTTGATTTCTGTGTTAGAGCCTCTATATTCATGAAATTCTTTCCAACGAGGTCTTTCTCCGAAAATCCTGTTAGCTCAAATCCCTTTCTGTTAACCAACGTTATTTTGCCTGTTATGTCAACCCAAACAATCGCATCAGGAGAAGTGTCAATAACATCTCTAAGCCTTTTTTCACTTGCTTTTATAGCCTCTTCCATCTGTTTGCGTGCTGTATACTCACGAGCCAGCTCCAAGGCGTTCGAAACATGTTGAGCAAGGTTCTTCACAGATGGAATGAAATGCTCGGCAAGTTCTGTGGAAGACATGGTGAGGGCTCCAATTATCTTTCCGTGCAACCTTAATGGCGTCACGATGCTTTTCTCGTTCTGGAAGTCTATGATCTTTGATAATATGTAGACTAGTGGGCGCGAAAACAATTCGTCCATTATATCGCGACTGTTGACTTGGATAGTTTTTCCTTCTCTTACGACTTGGTTGTAGATGCTTGATTTATTCAGGTCGATTTTGTACTCTTTCAGTCTTAGCCCAGACGCTTTTTCTCCTTTCTTCAATGTTCTGGGGGTTATTGAGGTCCCAGCAATTCTAAGCCTTGATTCGTCATCCGTCATCAACACGATGCTCGCATTATGCTTTTTTGACCGCACAAACTCCTCAATCACCGCTGCGTAGATATCGGCCTCGCCCAGAACGCCATGAATCTTCACGGACACTTTTTCCGTGAAATGGATGATCTCAATTAAATCACGGAAGGATTTGTCCATCTGTTCGCATTTTTCCATCTCTAACATTTCTCTGTCAACCCCCTTTCATCCTTCAACCTTTTCCTTAACTCCTCGACGTAGTCTGCAAATTGATAACCCTCCCTCTCCTCAAATTGTGACTCAAGCTTTGAGTACAAACTCTTGAGAATCAAATCTTCTATCACTGGGGCCCCTGAACCCAGCAACCTCTTCAAGCCGGCGGAGAAGACTTCGGGTTTCTCAGCGATCTCTTCCCTCTTCAAATGAGAGTTGTTCCCCAAGAAACCGTAGATAACCTTGGTTCCATTTTCTTTGAAAACTTGCCTCAGCATTTCATCTGTCGCTTTAAGCAGAAGATTGTCTAATCCTTCCTTGGTGTAAAGCCGCTTGGTCACTCCAACAACTTCCACTTTAACCCGGGCGCAAATAAAGATTCCCCGGCTTATCGGATTTAACATGTATGAAAGTCGAGTTCATACCGAGAGTCAAGAATCCGAATCAGACAACGAGTTCAACGCGCGAAGAAGTTTTGAAGAAGATGTTTCAGCATTGAGAATGCAGTCCGTGTAAAAGGATAGGAAGCCTACAGTGGTACGGTGCGAGTTCTTACCAGAATCCACCCTTGGAAGTTACTTTTATCTCTGCGTCTAGTGATCCAAGTCCAGCTGTCACGAATTTAAAGGTGTAGTGTCCACTAGGTAGTTTTATCCATCCGCTCTTGTAGGCGGTTTGGTCCCCCTGATGTGCAGTGTGACTCCACAAGACATCATCGTCTATAAGTATTTTCGCAGTCCATAATGATGTGCCACTGCTGACAGCCACTTCTACCTCAACCCACTCGTGCAAAGCAGGTACCTCAAAGTCTCTGTTTTCAACATCTGCCCCTATTGTAAGAGACACCGGAAAACTAACCACGCTTCTAGGAAATGTAAGCGCAGCATACGTGCCAAGAGTAGTCACCATTAGCGCTACAACCATCAGAACGACAATCCAAGTCTTAGATATCTTCGTGGATTTTGCACTCATGATGCTCCCACTGCATTCCATCTGAGATTCAAACCTTAAGACATTTATGAATCCAGGGTAAATCTTGCCCGCCACGCTTGCCATATTCGAAATTCAACTTTTCAATTCGTAATCTTTTCATAGCCATCGTCTTACACTTTTTTGGATGAAACGAGACGCGTGAACAGAGAGCGGTTTGGAAATGCCAAGATGCCATGTATGCGAAAGAGTCTTTCCAGAACATGAAGGGTATTATTGTGCAGAGTGTAGCAAATTTACGTGCAGATCTGCTTGGTGCGGTGATGGAGACCACTGTACATTGTGTCTGGAAGATGCCATCTTCTTACCTGAAATCTGGGAATGAGTATTCGAGCACCCATCATTGCTACAGAAAGTATTTTTAACATGAGACACGTGAAACAATGAATTGATTGTGATCTAAATGTCGGAAAGACTAGGACCAGGTGCAACAGGTGCAAGAGAGATGGGGCGCCCCTTCTTTCCTACTCCCGCACGAGCAATGCCGCACTTAGGCCACGGAGACCATCTATGCCATCTAGTAGAAGACATGGGCATTAGCATTGACGAGTATAAGGCACTGGTGAAGAATCCAAAATTCATATGTAAAAAGTGCGGTCGTGTAGCAGCTAAAGAGGAGAACCTCTGCGAGCCCGTCAAACTCTAGAAGGCATTGTGCACTCTTAACCTCTAACCATCTTCCTCTTTTTTCTAACTTCTTCGCATTTAACGAAGGATGCAACTTTCTAGTCAACGCTAGTCGTGGTGCGCGCAAGAAACGTGAAAGTAGGGCATTCTCCTGAATGCCTACAGACTATCCAGTCTCTTGGCAATACTTGTTTTTTGCAGATGTAGTTCTCTTCCCACCTTGGCTGATCATCAAAGACTTTCCCTAACATGCACGTGTAATGATATCCTCTTTCTCTTGCACGCGCGTTCACAAGCTCTTCTTATCTTTCCTTTCCACATCTCGGAGTTTTGAAGTAGGATGACTTTCTCATAGTTCGTTGTTGTGATGTAATGGGCAACCTGTCTAGTTACGTAAGTCACCGTTTCAACGTCGAGCGGTGTTGCGACTTCGTGCTGAGAGAGTGGGTAGACTTCTTCAAGTTCTTCAGGTACTATCCCGAATGGCGCCGCGTACGTGCATATGTGAACCTTGTCGATGTTATCTCCCACATGCTGCATGATCTCTCCCAAGGCTCTCTTATGTTCTTTTGACCTACGAAAGGGTTTCATTCGAGTTTGAGGTAGCAAAAGGAGGATTTCCGCGTTTTCAGGCGGAGTATATCTTTTAAGTAGCCTTCTTCTGTGGCGGACGACTTCTGGACGGATTAGCCCAAGGGAACCGAAGAATAGGAGACCAGCCTTCTTTGTGATAGGGCTTTGTTTTTCCAAATACTCCTCGTATCTTCGTAGCCGCTTCACGCCTCGTAGCAGTGCTGGATGCCCGTGTGCTCGCAACTCGAGGTGTTCCCAGAGGCGCCCTTCAATGATCGCTTGTTTGACGCGCTTCACTTCGGAGAGGCTGACGATAAGGTTGTGTTGGGCTAGTGCCTCTAGCTTCTCTGTTTCTTCCAGTGTTCTTACTTCGTTTGGATCACATTTGGTGCACACCGGACACGAACAGGGAAAGTACTCAAGTTCGCCAAGCTTGAGGGTTCCGTACTCGGTCATGTAGCGGCCTTCCCGAGCATAGATCGCATAAGCGGCAGAGTCGAACAGGTCACATCCTAATGCTATTGCTAAGGCGAACATGAAGGGGTGGCCAGCTCCGAAGAGATGGAGCGGTCTCTGTGGCGGTAGATTCCTTTTTGCAGTTAGAATCATGTCGACTAATGTGTCAAAGAGGTACTGCTCCATCACGGGGGTTGGACTCCCTAAGGCATAGATCTGGAAGGGGAGTTTTCCCATCTCTCTTGCCGAGTGGGCAACAAGGTTGAGATGCTGCCCTCCCTGAACTGGCCCAACCCAGAGGATGTCCTCGCGGGTTTTTATTTTTGTCAATTCCCTTGCTCTCCTTAGCGTTTCTTCTACGGTGTACATTGCGTGTCTTTCGGTGGCGTTCCATCCTGTTGGTATGTCCAATATCGTAGCAATGTCAGTGTTGATCTCTTCTTGATATCTCACGATTTCCGTTGGTGTGACTTCTACGTCTCCGTACACTAGAGTTTGGTAAGCTCCTGAGTCTGTCATGACGACGCCGCTGAAGTCCAAGAGGTTGTGTATTCCTTTTCTGGTGGCTTGGACTTTGAAGTGTTTCCTTATTATGTAGGCGTTGGTTATGAGAGCTGGGTGGTTGAAGATTTTTCGTATGGTTTTGGGTGGGATGGGTTGGATGGTGGGGTTTATGACTGGTAGTAGCAGTGGGGTTTCGATTGTGCCGCTTTTCGTTTCGAGTCTGCCTATTCTTGCGAGGAGGTCTCTGTCTCGTATTTCGAAGTGCATGATGCTTGACCGCCAAGGCATATTTTAATATTGTCTGGAGTTTCTTAATTGTGCTGGTTGAGGAGAGAGTCTGGGAATGGTATGTTCAGTTCGAACCCACGAGAAGCCTGTTTTGTCGGATCCTGTCCTGATCGAAGGATTGCCAGGTATAGGTTTTGTGGCGAACATCTCTGCATTACACTTGATTCATGAGTTGGAGGCGAGGTTGTTTGCGGAGATTCGCTCTTCTTCTTTTCAAGATTTTGCCGTAACTACCAAGGAGGGAAAGACGCGTTTTCCTGTAAATGAGCTATATTATCATAAGGGGCAAGGTAGTGGTGAGCGGGATTTGATTATCCTTTATGGTAACACGCAATCTTTGACCACGTTTGGGCAATATGAGCTGTGCGGACGTGTTCTAGACATTGCGGAGAGTTTGGGGTGCCGTTACGTTGTGACTCTGGGAGGGTTGAGAGTGGATAAGACTGTTGATGTTCCTGGGTTGTACTGTGCCGCTTCCGATCTGGAGACCCTCAATGAGGTGCTGAACCGAGGTGCTAAGATTGTTGGTGGACAGATCTTCGGTGTGGCTGGCCTGCTTGTTGGGTTGGGTAGGCTGCGCGGTATGAAGGGGTCTTGTCTTCTGGGTGAGACTCCTGGTTTCTATCCTGATGCTAAGGCTGCGCGGGAAGTGTTAGCTGTAGTTTGTGAGATGTTGGGTTTGACGGTTGATCAGGGGAGGTTGGATGTGGCTGCCGAGGCGACTCGTAGCATTTTGGAGTCTTTCGGTTTAGGTGGTGGCACGCAGGTGGGGGAGAGAAAAAGGAGGGAGTCAAGGCATTGGTTGATTTAGGTCTTGCTTCTATGGCTTATTTTGCTTCGGCTAGGAATTGGTCGTAGACTCTTTGGACTCTTTCTGCTGCGGGGCCGGTTCCTTCTGTTATGCCTTTTTCTGTTACTTTGATTTTGTCCATGACCCAGATGAAGCCTTTGTCTTCGTAGAGTTTTACCATGGTGGGGAAGACTTTGTCTAGGCGTTCTGCGAGGGCTTTGAGGTCGAAGGGTCTTTCTATGGCTAGGATGTTGGCGATTGTGTTTCCGTTTATAATGGCTTTGTGGATTGCTATGCCCTTCTTCGCTTTTGCATCTGTGAGGGATACGGTAAGGGTTTCTGGGTTTACGCCTGTTAGGGTCCCTGTGTAGGTCTCGCCTTGTGTGGTTGTGATTTGGACTGTTTTATCTATGAGGATACCTATTTCTGTGAAGAGTTTTCTTTGGGCTGTTGACATGTCTTGATTACCTTGTGTGTATTAGCGTATGGGTGGCTTATTTTGTTTCTTGTGCGTGCAGACCAGAGCGTGGTGAGGAGGCTTCTGCTGCTTGTTTGAGGGTTGTCTATGGCTCTCTGTTCAAAGCGCTCTGGAAAATTCCTAATTTCGACTTTGTGGACACGTTTTCGCAGTTTGCCCACGCGCGAAAAGGACCTAGTCATCGTCTCCTGTATCTCATTAGTCTTTTCATTAGTTCCTGTTTCTTCTCTGGAGAGATCGTTATCTTATTCTCCTTTACCACGTAGCTCTCCTTGCCTATCAAGATCATCTTCCCCGGCTCCAAATCCTCCCGCAAGTTAACGTTGGGTCCAACTATACTATAAGGCCCAATCTTCACCCCAGGCGACAAACAAGCGTTGATCCCGGTCTTGCAATTATCACCAATTACAGCACCAAACTTGTCCAGCCCAGAGTCTATTTTCTTACCTTCTACACTAACCTTGACACTCTTCTCGTCAAACCGAAAATTCGCAATAATAGTTCCAGCTCCAAAACTACAACCGTCCCCCATAATACTGTCCCCAACGTAATTCGTATGAAGCCAGCAGTCATCACCAACCAAAGAATGCTTGATCTCTGTAGAGAAGCCAATAACACAATTGTCCCCAATACTGGAATGATTTCGAATGAGGCAGTTGTTTCCAACCAAACTGTTAGATCCTACATAACAAGGACCACTTATACAAGCACCTGCAAAAACCCTTGCACCATGTCTTATCCAAACATTCCCATCAACCACCGCCTTCTCCGAAACGTCAACACCCTCCTCAATCCTTTGCTTCGTGACATGCTTGTTCATCAAATGTTCATTAATAGTAAACAAGTCCCAAGGAAACTTGTATCCAGCAAAGAAATCATCATAAACAACTGCACTCACAAGATTCCCATCCTCAATAAACATCTCCACCGCATCTTCGTACTGATGATCGGAAACAGGAATCCTCTTGTAGTAGCCAAAGATCTCCTTTGGCAGTATGTAAGCGCCAACGACAGCCAGATTGCTAGGCTCCTTTCCCTTGGGCGGCTTTTCAACAAACTTGGTCACTCTGTCGCCCTTTTTCTCTATGATGCCAAACTTCCAGGTCTCTTCCACAGGCTTACAAGAAAGAACAATCCCAGCACTACGCTTCTTATGCTGCTCTAGCATACGCCTAATCAAGGAAGCCTCAAAGACATCATCAGCATTAACAACAAAGAAACAATCCCCTACCGAATCCTTCGCAGTCTTCAAAGCATCAGCCATCCCCAAGGCTTCCTTTTGAACCGTGTAGTCTATGTCGACCCCAAACTCGCTGCCATCCGCAAAATAGTCCCTAATCTGCTCACCATTATGACCTATCACAATGATGAAGTCTTCTAGCCCAGTCTCCTTCAAAGTCTCCACAATATACTGAATCAACGGCTTTCCCAAAACCCTAAACATAGGCTTCGGCTTATTCACAGCCAAAGGAAAGACACGCTTACCAGTACCACCGGCGAGAATGACAGTTCGCACGCTAACCACACTCCTTCATGACTTTCTTCAACTCTCTCACCGCAAAATCATAAAGCTCCTTCAGCTTCTTCTCACTCCTCGCCTCGGCGGAAACCCTAATCAAAGGCTCAGTATTCGACGGACGCAAAAGAACCCACCCATCCTCGTCCAAAAGCTTGACGCCATCAATATCCAAAACATGCAACCCAGCTTCCCGAAACCGCGCCTTCAATCGCTCCACAACACCAAACTTCAACCTATCTGGGCAAGTAAAATTCCTCTCATGAACAGAAGGATACCAAGGCAAAGAATTAACAATCTCCGAAAGCTTCTCATCACACTTAGAGAGAATCTCAGCCATCCTCAAACTCGCAAAAATCCCGTCATCCATTCCGTGCAACTCAGGAAAATAGAAATGCCCACTCGTCTCTCCACCTAACACAGCACCCTCAGCAATCATCCTATCCATAATAAAAACATGACCAACCCTCTCAACCACAGGGACCCCACCAAGCGCCTTGACAAACTCCTCCACAGCCATAGAACAACTCAACTCGCAAACCACCATGCCACCACGCTTCTTCTCCAAAACATCCCTGGCAAAAATCAGCAACACCGAGTCCCCAGGAAGTATCTTTCCCTCATCATCGACGAAGACTGCCCTGTCTCCGTCCCCGTCGTATCCAACGCCAAAATCCGCCTCCTCTTCCACTACCCTCTTCTTTAACTCTCCCAAAGTCTCTTCTTTCGGCTCAGGCAAATGCGTCGGAAACCTTCCATCTGGCGTCTCGTTCAAAGTTAGAATCTCACACCCCAATCGCTCAAACAGAGATGGGACAAGCAGTCCACAAGCACCATTGGTCGTATCAGCTACAATGCTAAGCCCCGTCTTAACTCCGACTTTGCCTAGAACAAACTTCATGTACTCTTCAAGAATACCTCCATAGGTGATTGTTTTGCCAGGTCTCCTTTCACACGCTCTCAAATCAAGCGTCTCTGCGATCTGCCTTATCTGAGCCATCTCCTCTCCATAGATACATCCCCCCTGCTTGAACAGCTTAAACCCATTCCACTCAGGAGGATTATGAGAAGCCGTAATCATTACGCCCGCATCCTTTCCCAAACGAGTAGTCGCAAAATATACCAAAGGCGTAGGAACAACACCGACATCAGTGACATCGCAACTCCTAACTAATCCCGAGACCAGAGCGTTTCTGAGCCGCTCCCCACTCAACCTAACATCTCTGCCAACAACCACACCCTTCTTTTCGCCCAAAAAATCGCTCAAAGCCACCCCGAGAACCGTTGCAGTCTCTTCTGTCAGCTGGTCACCGAAAACGCCCCTGATATCATAAGCCCGAAAAATGCTCTCAAAGTCAAACCGTTTGGGAAAGACCAACAGCGGATAGCCTCCAACACCCTATCTTCTTCGAGGTTACTTAAACAATTCTTGTACCTAGAATAGTTAAAAGCTAGTGCACTCGCGATCAGGCTGACCGAGACCCAGCAAGAAAGAAATAATGCATCTCCCTCCTTCGTATACGTGTACCGCTCAAAATAGTCTAACTTAGCCTAGTCGTGGTGAGAATAACATAGATGAAACAAGTACGGACGATTCAGAATGGTACACTGATGACGCCTTTTGAAGCAATACCTAGAGGGGTGGTCGTCTTTAGAGACGGGAAGATAGTGGCTGTCGGACGAGCAGCCGAAGTCAAGATTCCGAAGGAAGCCACGGTGATCGATGCTTCTGGCCGGATAGTTGCACCAGGTTTAATCGACATTCATGTCCATGGTGCAAAAGGAAGAGACATCATGGAGGCGTCCTACGAAGTCATTAACGAACTCGCAGTGTTTCTGAGTCATCATGGAACTACATCATTCCTTCCTACCACTGTATCTGCACCTCAGAGTGCCCTCTTGGATGTTATCAGAGCGATAAGAACTGCAATGAAGAAAGGGACCGATGGCGCAGAAGTCTTAGGCGTCCACTTAGAGGGTTCCTACATTAGCCCTCAGAGATCAGGAGCTCAAGACCCTGGTTTCATTAGACTCCCGTCTCTTGACGAATTCAATGAGATTTGGGAGGCCTCTGAGGGCACAGTCAAGATTGTTACTTTAGCGCCTGAAATCAAAGGGGCAGATAAGTTGATTGCGAAACTTCAGAGTTTAGGAATCGTCGCTTCAGTAGGACATTCCAACGCAACTTATAGCGAGATGGAGAAAGCAATCAAATATGGTGTGCAGCATGTGTCTCATACATTCAATGCGATGCGGGGTTTTCACCACAGAGAACCCGGAGTCGTTGGGGCAGTTCTTGTTCGCGATGAGTTGACGGCGGAGTTGATCTATGACAACGTGCACGTGCATCCAGCTGCTGCAAAACTTTTAGTGAAAGCTAAAGGAAGCGGCAAAGTTGTTTTGGTGACTGACGCCATTCACCCCACGGGAATGCCTGATGGTAAATATAAGATGGGTGGAAGAGGTGTAACCGTGACGAATGGCGTTTGCAGATTTGAGTCACGCGAGCTTGCTGGAAGCACTCTGACGATGAACAAGGCTGTGAGGAACGTGATGAAATCTGTGGGAATACCTTTACAGACAGCCATAAGGATGGGGACTATAAATCCAGCAGTGGTTGCAAATGTTGATCAGCGGAAGGGGAGCTTGGAGCCTGGCAAAGATGCTGACATTGTGATAATGGATGACGATGTAAATGTTTTCATGACCATAGTTAAAGGAAAGCTTGTATATCGGCGAGACTAGTAGAATGTCAATCTTTAGTTTTTAACAGCTTTATTGAGCAAAATCAACCAATTTCGGTAGAGTGGGATTCTCACCAGTGGGACTGGAAATGTAATATGCAGCAACAGCGTTAGCCAGCGCTAGCCTACTGCGGTCGGGGAGATTAAGAGCATCACCAAATATGTTTCCAGCATTCCAAGCATCTCCAGCACCAGTTGCCCTAAAAACCGGAACCTTAAAGGCTGGCACGATGACTTCTGAGTTGTTAGTGAAGGATCCAGCCACAGTGGCGGTGTGAAGATCAACCCGCGCTGAGATATTCTTGGTTAACGTTCTTGCGCACTCTCTCGCCAACTCATCGGGCTTCAGCGTTTTCCGCAGTTTGCTCACTTTGTCATCTAGTTGGGATGCGTAGCAGAAAGCCTCATTTTCGTTAACGCTAAGGATGTCAACGAGGTCTTTTGAGAGAACATCTTTCACGAGTCGAGGAATATGATCTTTATTGGGAAGCGGATCTGCAGTGTCATAATATGTTTTACCTCTTCCCTCCCTCTTTACGCAACCGAAGACTCCTTCTGCTAACTCTGTTCCCCAGTGCCGAGTCGAAGCCCAATTAAATAGACACGTATAGTCAACTTCTCGTAGAAGCTCAAAATCCTCCGCTGTAAGATCGTTAGGACCAAAATCAGGAAGAGAGCCAAGATCACTCATCATCACATTCACTTTTTCATCTTGGTAGCTCAACTCAATGGCAGTAGTGACCGCCATCTTACCCCGAGTCCTCACATGAGTGAGGTCGATTCCTAGAGGGTCTAAGTAGAACTTGAGCAGATGAAGGCCAAGAGAACTTGTGTTAATGATTGGGTAGACCTTTGCACCTAGGGCAGCTAGTGTTGAAGCTGTGTTAGTAGCGTTTCCACCCCGCAACTCAAGTTGTTTAACCCCGTGGATGCCTCCTCCTTTACGCATCGCAACCTCAGCGACAGCTTTGGAAAAATGTTTGACATCTCCATCGTAGGTTACGAGGCGATCCAGAAAAAAGTCTGGTATGACAGCGACACCGAACTCTTTTGGCTTTTGCTTCTTCAAGGAATGAAGCAGTTCGCTCAGGGTTTGCAGGAGTGACATCTTAGGCTATACATTGAACGTTTTACCATTAAAACATATTTAGCAATCCTCATACACGCTACATCTCTATCGAGTTTAGACTGGAGCTTTCGTTGTCGATTGTCTCATCCGAAGAAGACGGTTGCCACCTCGTAGAGTTTTGGATCAACCTTTTTCCGTCTACCTACTATGTCTTCCAGTAGCACTGAGGCTATTTTGTTGCCTTGGAGAGCAACCATGTGCCCAAATTTTCCCTCATTGACTAGGTCGATTGCAGCTATTCCATATCTTGTTGCCAAGATTCTGTCGAATGGTGTTGGGGATCCCCCACGTTGTAGGTGCCCTAAAACTACGACTCGGGTCTCAATGTCTGTTCTGTTCTCTATCTCTTTGCCGAGATAATAGCCGACTCCCCCAAGTCGTATGTTTCCGAATTCATCTACCTTTTCGCCGTAGACGATCTCTTTTCCTCCCTTCGGTTTGGCGCCTTCCGCTACTACGATTATGCTGAACATGCTCCCTCGCTCTTGCCTCTGCTCTATGTATTTGCACACTTCTTCTACGTCAAAAGGCTCTTCAGGAATAAGTATGACGTCAGCTCCTCCTGCAATTCCTGCTTCTAGGGCTATCCAGCCAGTGTATCTTCCCATAACTTCAACTATCATGACCCTGTGATGCGCCTCTGCCGTGGTGTGGATTCTGTCCAGGGCTTCGGTTGCTATGGAGACAGCCGTGTTGAAGCCGAAGGTATAATCAGTGCCAGCCAAGTCGTTATCAATGGTCTTAGGCACCGCAACGCATGGAAGCTGCCCCATTTTCCAGAGTTTCTGTGCTACAGTCTGTGTGTCGTCTCCTCCAATCACAATCACTGCATCGATGCCAAAATTCTTGAAGTTCTCAAAAACTCTTCTCGGTCCATCATCACGTCTAAACGGATTAGTTCTTGAGGTTCCAAGGATAGAGCCGCCGAGAGGAAGTATACCCCTAATCGTAGCTAGGTTAAGCGGTATAACATCTCCTTCTAGAAACCCTCGCCATCCGTCTTTTACGCCTACCATTTCATATTTGTAGTATAAGATGCCTTTGCGTACAGCCGCCCTTATCACGGCGTTAATTCCAGGCGCGTCTCCTCCGCCACTGAGAATGGCTACTTTCATTTTGTTCACTCTATTCGTCTAAGCCTTGTTGGAGCTTCCAAATAGGCGCATTTTAGTTTTCACAACCTCTTTCATAGCTTCTCTTGCTGGGCCCAAGATTTTTCGAGGATCAAATTGTGTTGGTGTGGTGGCTAAGACCTCTCGTATAGTTGCCGTAAAGGCGAGTCTTAGGTCGGTGTCGATGTTAATCTTCGCTATCCCCAGGTTTATGGCTTTTCTTATGCTTTCATCCGGCACACCCTTTGCGCCTGCCAGTTGCGCTCCATATGTTGTGGCCTTTTCAATTATTCCAGCTGGGACTCCAGATGCTCCATGCAAAACTAGGGGGATGTCAACCATTTCCTTGATTTCTTTGAGCCGTTCAAAGTCTAGCTTTGATTCTCCCTTGAATTTGTAGGCACCATGTGAAGTGCCAATCGCGACTGCAAGGGCATCTGCATCTGTGCGTTCAACAAACTCCTTCGCAGCTTCTGGATCTGTGAGTATTGCCTCCTTCTCCTCAACAGAGACTTCTTCAATCGCAGTGAGCCTCCCAAGTTCTGCCTCAACCGAGACACCCTTAACATGCGCTAATTTAACAACCTCTTTTGTAAGCACAATGTTGTTCTCGAAGTCTTGATGGGAACCGTCGATCATGACTGATGTGAATCCTGTATCCA
>Ga0209427_10005154_pt1 | contig 14996 bp, 8 predicted proteins | sample DeeMarSWOR136_30_FD_187465 | JGI IMG/M metagenome (GOLD analysis project Ga0209427, IMG submission 187465) | Marine sediment microbial communities from White Oak River estuary, North Carolina - WOR-1-36_30 (SPAdes) (version 2) | ecosystem: Environmental > Aquatic > Marine > Intertidal zone >...
GCCTTGTGACGTAAACGACGACTTCGAAGTTGACATGCGAGACATAGGCTCTATCGCCAGAAAATTCGGTTGGCCAGCATAAGATACAAAAGCCTCGCGCATCTGCGCGAAAACATCTCCCTTTTTTTTCTTTTAAACCAAAAAAATGATGAGAATGCAATTATTTTGATAAAGCTTATTGAAACTAAGCTTGTGCGCGACAGCTTTAAATATGGATTACTTTGTTAACCTAGTTGATGTGATGATGAAGTTGAGAGTAAAAACCTCGAAACTGAAGTATTCATCATTCTTTTCAATGCTACTTATACTCTCCATTACTCTTTTTCGAGCTTCTTATCACCTTATTGCAAATGCTGATCCAGCTCTTCCTGTAATGTATGTAGAGGCTCCAAACACCGTGAACGCATCTGAAACAAAAAAGTTCAACGTAACAGTATGGTTGGAGAGTTCCGAAACCATTGAAGTGATTTGGTATCAGATTCATATGACTGTGAATGATTCTGTATTAGGTCTGGATGGTGCTTGGATTCCAGAATGGAACAGTAATTGGATATTCTACGGCAAGAATGTACAGACAGTAAATCCTGCGTTTGGAGACCGTAATGATAATGATGTTTACGAATCCGTCAAGATGGGAAGTTCACTTATCGGAGTAGATACACAATTTGTTACTGGTTCAGTATTGCTTGCGGTAATACAATTTCGAATAGTGGGTACTGGACCAGGAGTTTTTGCTATAGATAATGTGGGCGATATGGGATTTAACTCGACTTACGTGATGGATCCTTATTGGGAGGAGATCAATATTGAGAAGCAGGGGGGACAAGTGAACATTGTAGGGGATTTGCCTGCAGGAACAAGCGAAATAACTATTGAAGTGAACCCACCAACTGCAGTCGTGGGACAGAATGTAACGATCACCGGTCAAATAACACCGCAAAAACAATATGTTGACGTCAAAATCGAACAGAAAATCGGGGATTATCCACCGGAACTACTCACTACAGTTGAGACCAATGAAACCAGTTGGTACACCTATGAATGCAGTTTCTCTGAAAGTGGTGCATACCTTCTTAAAGCCAAGTGGGATGGTGATGAGACGCATCAGGGCAGCACCAGTGACCCGTTTGAAATCACTGTCACAACGCCTGATGTTGAACTTGAGATAAAGTTTGCAGATCTAAGCCAGTTTCAGGTGGGTGATCCAACTCTTCCTTTACCTACGCCTCCCGCAACCATGAATGTAACCATTAAAAACGTGACAGACCTACATGGATGGAATATTACAATCAACTATAACCCATACTTTGTAAGTATTGATGAGGTGTGGCTTCCTACCGACAACGTGTTAAACCTGACAGGGTTAACTTATGACATGAGTTTCGAGATAGGCGAAGACTACCTTATTTGTGAAGCAAATATAACCGAGACTGGAGACGGGTACACAGGCAATGGCACACTATTCCAATTCAGCATAATCGGTATTACACTTAGCCCTAGACTTGAGATAGGCTATCAAACCACGGCACTCACGATAACGTCTGAAAGTCTTCTCAAAGATTCAGAAGACAACCAGATATTCTACATACATGAAGCCAAAAGATTCTTGATTGTCGGTCTAATCTCAACATCCGTAAGTGTCATTAACTTGGAAACTGGAGACAACGAGTTCCTCTTCTACAGTGAAGAGACTTCAGTTAACACGCGTTTCAACGCGACAATCCGAATTGATAACGCTACAGACCTGTTCGGATGCCAATTAAAACTAACGTACGATCCAGAATTGCTGAATGCTATTAAGGCTGTACAGCCTGTTCAGAATGATACTTACATCTTCTATGGCAAAACAAGTGAAGTGAACTACACATTAGAAGACGGTGTAGTATGGATTAACGATACACTTGCTGAAGGAGAAACTGCTGGTGAAGACGGATTCCTCACAATAATCGAGTTTGAAATCTTACGAGTTCCCACAAACGAAACCGGAGCGCTTAGCTGTAGTCTAACCCTTGAAAACATCAAAGCGTTCGACAGCGAAAAATGGCAGACAATAACGAACAAAAATGACGGTGAATATACGTTTAGGTATGGAGCCCGACCAGGAGACGATGACGAAACAACCTTTTACGGACTAGAATACTATTGGCCATACATAGTCGGTCTAGTAGTTCTAATAGTGGCAATCTATATAATATCAAGACTACTGAAGAAAAGAAGAGAAAAGCTGATAGCACGCTCACTAGGCGAAGAAGAAGATTAACACCCTTCTCTATCATATTATTGTATATCTGCCCTTCTATTGTATACTTGTGAAAACCCCACAAATAACTTAGCGCGCGCATTGATTACAATTATGCTGCACTCTTCTACTATTCCGTCACTAGCATACATCATAATTGTGTTTATCATATCGTACAAGTTTTTCTGGCGCATCTAAACGTGTGACATATATAATGATTCCAATAAACTGTCACCTTCTACAGTGCACATTTTATACCAGATTCATTATATGATTCTTCTATTCCATCTTGCACCAATTTTCCGAATTAGTCCTTAAACTTGGATTCTTGCAGACGCATGTTCAGCTCTATCGACCAATATATTATGCGTAACTGTAAATAACTGAATTAAGAACATTTGAAAAAGGCAATTGCACACATATCTAAGAAATGGAAAGGCGGAGCACGCAGGTTAGTAATAGAATGCCTTCAGCTTCTGAAAAACGGGGGGATTTCCATGAAAAGAATGTTGAAATTGAAGGTTCAAGCCAGTAAATGCATGAGTAATAGAGGATAATTCCAGAAGGTTTAAATCTGGATAAAGGTAAATATTCTTCGAAGAAAGGAGAAGGGAAAGATAAAATGAACTCTAAACTTAAGAAGCTTTTAACAGCGATGCTTTTAACTGCAATGATTCTACCAATCGTACCAGTACTTGCTCCTCCAAGCGAAACTCATAGTGACAGCATATGGCTTGAACCAGACGGTGATCCTACTCCCCTGACTGGTGGAGCAGGCACTATATTCAACATCCTCTGCTGGGCAAACGTCTCTGCCTTAGGATTCACATACCAAGTCAAAATAACATGGGACAACACCATACTTCAGTGTAACAGTTTCAGCCACACTGCAGGCGACGTATCAGGCGAAGACTGGCTTGACCAAAGAGATCCTGGTCCTAACATGATGTATGAAGCAACAAGTCTACCTGGACCAGTTTTTGATACAAACTGGGGCAAACTCGGTGGAACTTGTGCAGGAGACGACTTTGTGCCAGCCAATACAGTTGGTATGCTATGTAAAGCTCAATTCGAAGTCATTGGCGCTCCTGAAAAATACGGCAGCTTAGACACCTACATATCCGTAGACAATGCAGACACTTACATACTGGACACTGGCTTGGGCGAACCTTCAATAACAAAATATGATTCTCACTATCACTATGACTGGGAATATCCACCAAGTCCAAACATGGCCGTTAGAAATGCAACTGGCGGAACTCTCTGGAGATATGGACCTGACCCACCAAATGCAACTGGGGAATTATTCGATGTACCTGTCTACATTGAAGACTTAGATGCTAACTGGAACCTCCACAATGCCACATTCGCACTGTTGTGGAACACCACAATAATCAACATGACAGCCATCGTATTCGACCCATTGTGGGCAACAACCAGCGCAGCCTATACAGGTGGAATTCCAGACAGACTAGACGTCGAAGTTAAGGATCCAACTAGTACTCCATTCGGAGATGTCCTAGTATGTACAATAACCTTTAATGTCACATACCAAGACATAGCACCTCCACGCCCAGTTGGGGACAGCGACGATTCACCCCTAGACCTAACTGACATAGTGCTCTTTGACACAATTGAAGAGATACCACAAGATCCAGAAGTAGACGGCCTTGTCAAGATATTCTGTGTGCGTGTTCTGCCGCTTCCATGGTTCGAAGTTTCAAGTGTAACTATGGGTCCAGGACCAGCCAGAGGTGAGAGGTTCAACGTAACAGTCTCATTGATGGGTGTTGATTGGTCTTGGTTAATGATCAGCGGTCAATTCAGACTAGCTTACGACCCAGCTCTCATCAACCCTGTAATGGCTTATGAAGGACCATTCTTCCAGACGTTCGCAGCTATGCAACCAGGTTCACTCGGCACATTCTATTCTTGCTTCTTTGAAACCAATACAATGTGGGGACCACACGTCGTCTTCGGAAGCATGGTCTTGCCAAACAGTACAGGCTGGTGGCACGGCCCATGGCCGAACGGTTCAGATGTGATGGCCATAATCGAATTCGAAGTTGTCTATCAATCCTTCGGTGACCCAGATGCCACTTGCGATTTGGAGATCATTGAAAACCTAGGAGTCGGCTTAAGCAATCAAGTAGACCAAGAAATAGTGGATGTACCAATGGACTTTCCAGTAAACGGCGTATACTGGATTACAACTGATTGGCCAGGCAGAGTAATCGACGTTTACGGTGGAGCTTTGAACGAAGGATGGGGTAGCCATCCGTTCCCAGCACCATACGGCGGTCAAGGACCGAACAATCCAATGGATCTTGTTGTACCTCAATCAGAAGTCTGCCTATTCGCAGAAGTAACATACAACTACTGGCCAGTGCAAAGCAAACTAGTAGGCTTCGAAGTGAATGACCCACAAGGTGAAGTACTGCTCAAGCGCACAGCAATCACAAACGAAGTCGGCATAGCCATGATCTGCTTCGAGATGCCATGGCCATGCGACGATCCAGAATCTCTATTCGGAGTATGGACAGTAACAACTACAGTAAGCATCAGTGACGTCCGTGTGAACGACACATTAGAATTCCACTATGACTATCTGGTGAACATCTTTAAGGTGACAACAGACAAATTCGAATATGACCACTGTGACGACGTATGTATAACAATTGAATACGGAACCCACGCTCAACAATGGTATCCATTACTGCTATCGGTACTCCTAATGGACGAACTCATCGTGCCAGTAGGATTCACAACTATTGAGACTGAAATAGGCGGAGCAGAATTCTGCAGCTACACCAACTTCACAGAATGTGTAAGCATCCACGTGGTCAAACACGCTTTCGCTGGATTAGCAACAATTCACGTCAACGCCTACGACTTCGACCCAACAGAGGGCGGAGTAGCCTGGTGTCCAGAATACACGCCAGCACCAGTAATCGCAATACAGCCATTCTAGACCCAACGAACCTAACATCCAATCCCCCCTTATTTTTTGATTCTTATTGTAAGAAACTCAAGATTTGATAGATAATCCTGTCTCCAAAAAATGCATGTATTACACCAGCATCGTTAACAATGATACATATGAAAATATTGAAGCTCAAATAACTTGATTAGAAATAGAGGTCAATTCCACAATACTTATCTGCATCTGGAGCCACTTAAATATAGGGGGAGGAATGACCGCGAAGAAACTTGTCTTTGCATTTCTGATTCTAATTATCCTATCATCAACTATTTTTATGGAAATGACATCTGCCTCATCACTTAACCTTATCGTAATTCCACAAAAACAAGTGTATAATGTAGGTGAAATAGTCCGTATTAATGGCAACCTGTCTTTGGATGATGAGCCTGTTTCAGATGCCCTTGTGGCTGTAGAAGTTGACAATCCTAAAGGTGATCTCTTCATTTTAAGAACCTTTGATACTGGATCAATAGATCCAAATCAAACGTGGCCTATTGAAATAGAAGAGTTGTTTCCATGTGACTCTGGAGGTACTCCCAAATATACCTTCCAGCCTGGAGGCAATGCAGGTTTCTACATAAAGGTCAAAAACAAGGCAGGGTACTCCTTTGACATAGTAGTAATCCTGAGCATTGTTTACTCAAATAAAGCTCCATTCACAACTGTTTTTATGTGTAATACGTCAATAAGCGTAGGACAATCAATAGCAATAACTAGATGGCCAGTTCCCATACCAGAGAGTCCGAACGTTGTTCCAGGAAACACAACAGTGTACGCAAACATATACAATGTTCTCCCCAAAAACATCGGATTTGCCTATTGCCCTGAAGAATCCACATCATTCCTAATAGGCTCTGACGGGCAGAGCGGCTCAACACCTAGTAGCAGCAGCCAATTCACGTTAGAAATAGCACTATCCCAGATAACCATATGGCTTGGGAACTACACCGTTTACGCAACTGTCAAGTACACTGTCCTAGTAGACTCCAGCCTAAGCACATTTGAAGTCATACTAGTAGGAGACTTGTATCCAGACGGCGTCATCGACATGCGAGATATAGCTATAGTGGCAAGAGCCTTCGGAACAAAAGAAGGAGATCCTAATTGGAACCCAGATGCAGACTTAACAGGACCCGAATATCTGGTACCAGATGGCGAGGTTGACATGCGAGATGTAGCTATGGTAGCAAGAGCCTTTGGAACAGAAGCTCTGTTCGATCCCTAAACTCAACCAGCATACGCGAGATGGAAAAAGTGAAACTGAAGGCAGTCATCCTATCAACACTTCTATTGACGATAGTTGTATCATTCAACAACGCAATAGATGTGAAGCCACATTCATCTACATCATCATTCACTCCATATAAATCAGATTTAAGCAGTAGCTTTACAGAATACTATCAGACAATAATTAATGTAAGCGATTATGATGGTGAATCAGATACCGAACGAATACAGAAAGCATTAGATAATGTTCCACCTGAAGGTGCCATAGTCTTTATACCTAAAGGTACATGGGAAGCGTGCAATCTAACCGCCAGATCTAAAACCATATTGATAGGAACAAATAAAACGATAATAAAAAGGCCAGTCAACACAACTTTGCCTTTTGTATCATTCACAAACCAAACCGACTTCGCAGTTGCCAGCATAATATTCGACGGTCAAAACATACTGCAAGCCACCGGAATATCCATAACAAGCTCCACACAATTCGAGATTATCAACAACACGTTTGTAGACATTTCAAGAAATGCTATCCATATCAACGGAGTATGCGAAAACTTCAAAATAGAAAAGAACAGATTTACACGATGTAACATAGCAACAATTCTCCTCTTCGGGTCACCAGGTGAACGCTATATAACAAATTTTACAATAACAGACAACTACCTGACAGATGGAACAGACAACGGAAAAATAGGAGTAGCCTTCTCAGCCAATGGAACAATAAAAAATAACACTGTACTCAACTGTGAATACGGAATTGCAACAAGATGTGTATCCCATATAATACTCCAGGATAACCGCATAGAAGACTGTATTAGCTATGCTATCTATCTCGGCACACAACCAGGGGACCCAGGATCAGATAACATTAGAATAATACAAAGCTATATCGCCAACTGCAGCATAGGAATTTCCAGATATTATGGATCACACCCTATATGCAATATAACAGTGCAGAATAATACTCTATTATATAATGAACAATGGGATATTTACACTGACTTCCCAGCAACCTTCATCAACAACACAATAACATCTGCTGAAAAACTGAAAATCCTCGACACCAACACACATTTCATTGGAAACAGGGACATTGAAGATCAACCCATAATGCCAGGAGACATAGACGACAATCTCCTGATCGACATGAGAGACATCGGAATAGTAGCTAGACTCTTCGGATCCGATTCTTCCTCTCACAATTGGAATCCCTCTGCAGACATAATTGGAGACGACGTTATTGACATGAAGGATATAGCCTTCATCACATCAAAATATGGATTCCAATATACATGAACTAAAAGGAAGAATAAACTATAAGAACAGGAACACCCTTAAATTTAGAAGAGGGGAGAATCATGAGCTATAAATCATTTTTTCCGTTATTCTTGATTCTCTTAACACTTACAACATTAAACCTAACTCTACTAGTCTTCTCCACAGAAAACACAATTGTATCTACAAATCCAGAGTACGCTTACGGTCTCGTACATCAAAGCTTAACAGTAAACATAACAATCCAAGACGTCACCGATCTATGCAGTTGGCAAATGATGCTCAGTTACAATCCACATATTTTGAACTGCACCGACGTATTCATCCCAGACGACAATATCTTCTCAGGATACTCAACAACATTCGGACTTGAAATAGATAATGCAAACGGCTCATTAGTAATCTTCAATGGCATCTGGGCTACCACCGGCGTGGATGGATCAGGAAAACTCTGCAGCATCACATTCCAAGCTTTGACTCCTGGCATTTCAGCCTTCTCATTCCTCAGTGGAGGATACCTTAGAGATTCTGAAAACGATCCTATTCCTTTTGAGTTAATTGACGGAACCATACAGATAAATGGGGAAGGATTCAACTTGTACTCGTTCAACATAACACAAGGAGAAACCTCTTACAACATAACTATCCTAAGCAATTCAAGCATAACAGACTTCTCCTTTAACTCTACAATTCAAAAGATAAGTTACTATGCTTCAAGCGTCGAGAATACGATGGGTTCCGGTACCATCTCAATACCAAGAACCTTGTTAAACGGTACATTCGCCATCTTAGTAGACGATTCCTCAACATGCTACAGTATCTCTGAAAACGCTCTAAACCAATATCTCCATTACAACTATCCACATCCAACGACAGAATCACTGCATATACAAATATTAACCACAATAATCGGCGACTTAACCGGAGACAGAGAAGTGGACATGCGAGATATAGCCATCGCAGCAAGGGCTTTCGGATCAACTCCAGGACATCCTAGATGGGATCCACGCGCAGACATAACGGGTCCTGAAGGATATCCAGACAACGAAGTCGACATGAGAGACATAGGCATACTAGCAAGAAATTTCGGAAACATTTGGAATCCCTAGTTTGAAACAAACAGGAAGAGAATGATACAAAGAAGGCGAACTGCTCTTTCATTTTAAACACTACTATTTAAATAGATAATTTAATATGAAGATACATGGAAAAAGAATCCATATGAACATGAATCACAAATCACGAAGAACAGTGAGGTCATCCTTAGTGTCTAGAAAATATGCTTATGCTTCAATAATCACTTCACTCATGTTAGGATTATTAGCATTGGAGGTCAGCATTCCATCAGTTAGTTCAGAGATTGACAGTATAATCGTTCCAGACAACTATGCGAAAATACAATGGGCTATAGGGAACGCTACCCCAGGAGCTACAATTTTCATACACAACGGAACATACTATGAACATTTCATAATAGACAAACCTCTAACTCTTATTGGAGAAACTAGAAAGAACACAATTGTAGATGGAAACAGAACTGGAACCGTTATTAAGGTCTCTTCCAACAACGTTGTCATCAGCGGACTTACAGTACGAAAGAGCTTGCGGAAAACCACTACATCCCATGCAGGCATTGCGGTATCTGGACATGGATGCAACATTACCGGTAACCATTTGATAGACAATAAGATCGGCATCTTCGCTGATATCTCGCAGAATAATAGGATCGTAGAAAACACAATTGTAAACAATGATCATGGTATATCTCTTTATCATTCCAGCAAAGTAATGGTTGAAGCGAATAATCTTAGTAAAAACACAGTAGGTATTTCATTAGCTTATTCTTCCAGCAATGCGATCGTTAAAAACAGAATTGCGAATAGTTCCACCGGAGGACATGGGGTAACTCTGTTATCAGATTCATTCAATAACACAGTTTCCAATAATCATATCACAAATAATTACCATGGTATGTGGCTGTCAAATTCATTCAACAACTCAATCATAGAAAATCTCATAGCAAACAATGAACTTCTAGGTGTAGAACTAGCAGATTCCACAAGAAATACTTTCTACCACAATACTTTCACCAACAATCCGAAACATGTCAAAAGCGACGGTCAACCAAACATTTGGGACAATGACTACTCTTCCGGCGGAAATTATTGGAGCGACTATGAAAACAAATATCCAAGTGCAAGTAGACGAGGAAATTCAGGCATGTGGAATGAACCATACATTATTGAAGAGAATAATACAGATAGGTACCCCTTGGTGAACCCATACAGCGAGAATTCTATCATATCACCTGACAATGAAAACTCAACCTATCAACCTTGGATCAACACTATTGCAATAGTGACAGTAGTAACTATTGCAGCTGCGGTATTATTATGGAAATATAAAACTTCCAAAAAAACAAAAAGAAAAAAGAGAACAAGAAAAACGCATTCCAACAAAACAACAAAAACGGCAAATCTTCCACACTAACTACAGAACCTCTACAACCTGTTGTTCCGCCAACACTCATTAGAACAACATGAACTAGCTTTTGAAACTCACAGAAGAAAAAATCAAAAGACCTACAAGCGCCTGTCATCATACTGTATCTCAAGATTTCACAAACCACAATTCAATAATTCCCAGATTCTTCTAAGTTCACAAAAAACGACTAGAGCCATTGAAAGAAAAGACAAGTATCTACAGGAATGACATGACGTTTCCAAAACTGTAATATTCTTTCCGTTGAAGTACGCTTTAAACCGTTTTCTCTTCTAATAACAATGGGTCTACATGAACATTCCAGCAAAAGCCATCGCGTTTACACATATAGAAGACAATTCCAAAACGCTTTTTAACCCGTGTGGAGAAAGTTTTGTATTGCAGAAGGGAGAAGGGAGATATATAATATTGAATGAAACAGCGGAAGCCACCAGAGGTTTCGCTGTAACCACATATAATTCTACATCAAATTTTCAATCTGCAAGTGGAAAGAAAGATGAGGAATTTGAATAGAAGAAAGCAAGCCGCCGGTTTGCTATGCGGTCTCATTTTATTAGTGCTTTTTATCTTGTTATTGATACCCTTATTCTTTCCAGTATTGGGCTCTCCTGATCCACAAGGACACGATTACGTCGATGATAACAACAGCGATATTGATGCCAGCCTTGACAAAGGCGCACATTCAAACTTCACCGCTCAACAATATGGTCCAGATTCAATCTATGACGTCTTAACAGAGGAAAACACTGGCGAACCATTTCTACTAGAAGATTTCGTGGACAACAACACCAGCAATGTAGACAATTCACCAGATATCGGCACCCACAACAACTTCACAACTCAGAAATATTATGACTCCATTTATGATACGCTCACAGAAAAGAATACAGGAGGAATTGCCAAGGTAGGAACTGACACCAGTGGAACTGGGACTACATCACCTTTAGAGTTTTCTCATACCCTTGTTGCTGGATCCAATAGATTAGTAGTAGTTTCTATAGGCATAGAGAACAATGGTAACATTGATGTAAGCGCTGTTACTTATGGTGGTCAATCCCTGACTAAAACTGTTGATGGCGCTACAGGAACAACTGGTTACATATACGTCTGTGAAATATGGTATATTCTTGAAGCAAACCTTCCCAGCAACGGAGCGCAAACAGTATCTATAACTCTCACTGGCACACCATCGTCTATGGATATAAACGCTATTTGCTCAGAATATACTGGCGTAACTCAAGGTGCCCCAGAAGCAACTGATAATACCGACGAACCATCACCAGCTGATGATACAATCGAAAACACAATCAGCCCATCAGCAGACGCTTTGGTAATATCTGCTACAGGATGCGGTAATGTCGGGTCATTCACACACGGGCAGGGTCAAGTTGAAATTCTCGATTTTGCAGATGCTTCCTCAACTTTTGCTGTAGCAGAACTAAGAGGAGCAACTGGGGAAACTTCATTAGATTCAACTTATGCAACTGGGGCAAACCGAATGGAAAGAGTCGCCTCTTCGTGGACTGAGGCGGCGGATGACTATGAATTAGACTTAGAGATTCAGTTCACCACCGTCATTGATTTCTTACCCACAGAAAAACTCTGCATCTCCACTGGAACTCTCGGTGACGAAGACCTAAAAATAGACTATTGGAACGGAACCGCATGGGAAAATCTAGCAACAGATCTAACATCCAACAGTTGGAATAACTATACTGTTTCTTTGACTTCCACAACATTCACTATTCGTTTCAAAGGCAATACAGAAACAAATGATATAATTCAAGACACTTGGCAAATAGACGCGAGCCTGCTGAAAGTCGAGGGATCTGGAAGCAAGGAAGATGCAGTCGACAATGACATATCCAATGTGGATTCTTCACCAGATTATGGAACTTTGAACAACTTCGACAACATGAAAACAAAAGATGGAATGGCTACATTAACAGAAGGATTAACCGCAGTGTGGCATAACGATAGTCAGCCAAGCGCCTTAATATTGGAAACATATCCAGACATTTCCGGAAGCGCTGTCACGTATGAAACCTACGGGTTGGCCAACCTAGCTTCAGATGACGCTACTTACGGTGGAGGAAACGTTCAGGATTGTGGAGCAGTAAATGATCCACAACAAGTCTCCTTAATCCTGGAGTTTGATTACTCAGGCTTAGGTATCTTAGGAAGCGATATATCTTGTATAAGATTTGATGCTGAAGTGTATTTTATAGGAGGAACCGGCAGATCACCTATTAACGATCCATGGGAAATGGAGAACACTTTCTATAACGGCAGCGTGGACATATACAATTGGATTTCAGGCTCTTGGGAAACTATGGGAACAGTCTTCATAGATGACCCGAACGATCTGTCCATTTGGGACAATACCGGTGACACTAATCCTGAAAGGCCTCTTATCAGAACGAAAGACTCAGGTTTCTCAAACAACCATATGAATTCTACAGGCTTCATAAGAATCAGAATCCAAATGACTGGCGTTTTTCAGGGGACTGCTTACGACGGTTGTTCAGTAATAGATTATGTGGACGTAGACTTACAATACGGCGGTGGTGACGATTACCGTCTAGACCAAGAAGCTCAATGGACAAATCTACCTCACCAGTTGCCCAATGAAGAACTCTGCATCTACGGAGGTACAATGGGCAACGAAGACATAAGAGTGGAAGCATGGAACGGAACAGGTTGGGAAACCGTCTTCACCGATCTATCTTCTGGATGGAACAATGAGTCAATAAAAGAATGGCTGACTGACCCCGTCTTCACAGTTAGATTCAAGGGTGAAAACGAGTCAGGAGACACAATCCAAGATCAATGGCAAATAGACATTGCTTTAATCCATATGTGGAGTACAGTGAATTATGAACTTGACTTGGAAGTGCAATGGACAAATGCTACGTACACCAAGACGTATGAAGAACTCTGCATATATGGAGGAACAATGAATTCTGAAAACATTCGAGTAGACGTTTGGACAGGTTCCACCTGGCAGAATCTTTTCACAGACCTCTCAACAGGATGGAACAACGTTTCAGTCACCGATTATCTGACAAGCTCAACTTTCACAGTCAGATTCCATGGAGGAACAGAAATAATAGACACCTACCAAGACAGCTGGGAAATAGACTGCACACTATTACATACATGGGGAATTCCCCCAACAGCAAACTTCTCCTATAACCCTGAATATCCTTACACCAGCGAAACCGTTACCTTCAATGCCTCTTCAAGCTCTGACCTTGACGGAACTATTACGAGTTTTCTTTGGGATTTTGGCGACAGCACTAACACCACTGGCGAAATCGTGAACCATGCATACTTGGATGACGGAAATTACACAGTAACACTCACCGTGACCGACAACGAGGGTCTTTCAGACACCACTTCCAAAAACATTACAATAATCAATAGGTCACCAATAGCCTCATTCACCGAATCTGCAGAAACTGTGCTCACAATGGAACCCATCAATTTCAATGCTTCAGCAAGTTACGACCCAGACGGAACCGTAACCAGCTATCTCTGGGATTTCGGCGACGGAAACAACAATACTGGCATTACAGTGGATCATACCTACACCGACGACGGAACTTATTCCGTAACCTTAACAGTCACAGACAACGATGGAGCAACAGATACAACCACATCGACTAAAACAATTTCAAACCGATCCCCTGCCGCATCATTCACAGAATCGGCTGAAACAGTCTATACCAACGAAAATATCACCTTAGATGCTTCTTCCAGTTATGATCTTGACGGCACTATAGTTTCCTTTTTCTGGGACTTCGGTGATGGTGCCAACGCTACAGGCATAGTAACCACACATGCCTATCAGGAAGACGGAAGCTATACTGTAGTCTTAACTGTCACAGATGACGACAACGCAGCAGATACCGCAACATCAACCAAAACAGTCTTGAACCGAAGTCCAGTTGCATCGTTCACAGAATCTGCCGAGACAGTCTACACCAATGAGATTATAACCTTCAACGCAACTGAAAGCTATGATCCTGACGGTACTATCATAAGTTACTTCTGGGACTTCGGCGACGGCGCAAATGGAACAGGCGTTTTTATCGAATACTCTTACGTCAACAATGGCAACTACACTGTCACCTTGATGGTGACAGACGACAATGGAACAACAAGCACATCTACAGCCACCAAGACTGTCTTAAATAGACTTCCCGTAGCCAGCTTCACAGAGTCTGCAGAAACTGTGTACACAGGTGAAGCCATCACATTCAATGCTTCTTCCAGTTATGATCCTGACGGCTCTATCGTCAGTTATTATTGGGATTTCGGTGACGGAACAAACGCCACTGGAGTTGTCGCCAATCACTCATACATCGATGATGGCAACTACACTGTTACATTATCAGTCACTGACAATGATGGAGATACTGCAACTGCAACATCCATCAAGACAGTTATCAACAAATCCCCTGTAGCAAACTTCACTGAATCAGCAGAGATAGTCTTCACCAACGAAGCAATCACTTTCAATGCTACCGGAAGCTACGACCCAGATGGCATGATCGTCAGCATTTTCTGGGATTTCGGCGATGGCACCAACGCGACAGAAATCATAACAGAACACACATACACCGATGATGGTAACTACACGGTCACTCTAACTGTTACTGATGATGATGGTGCAACTGCGTCTACTGGTGCGGTTAAGTCTGTTTTGAATCGTTCTCCTGTTGCAAGTTTTACAGAGTCTGCGACGAGCGTGTTTACTGGTGA
>Ga0209427_10005157_pt1 | contig 14992 bp, 10 predicted proteins | sample DeeMarSWOR136_30_FD_187465 | JGI IMG/M metagenome (GOLD analysis project Ga0209427, IMG submission 187465) | Marine sediment microbial communities from White Oak River estuary, North Carolina - WOR-1-36_30 (SPAdes) (version 2) | ecosystem: Environmental > Aquatic > Marine > Intertidal zone >...
ATTATCCCATTATTCGCCGCCCGCCTCGCCTGAGCGGCTCGCGATGGCGGGCAGGCATGTGCATGGCATATCAATATAATGCCATCAAAACCTATTCAATCTAAAGAGTTGTACAATTTCCAGCACGTTTAGGGGGCTTAAGCATAGTTCAAACGAAAGGATTCACAATTTCAGACGCCCTCTAATAAAGCGCACCAGATGAGGACCATAGCCTTTGATCCCCATTTCTCTGAGGGCTCCCAAAGGGATCTCTGCCCTGGCCGCACCGCTATGCCCACCAGCCATTCCTAAATGACCAAAGGCACGGCTCACCAGTTTCCCCGCATCTTTTCGGTATCCGTCGTTTCTGATGATAATAATAACCGTACCTTCGTAAACGCCTGAAACAAAGGTCCAGCCCATGCCATGGACACGATTAAAAAAATCAGCCACCTGTACACAGATATCTCCACTGGGCACTTTGCCCAGATGAGAATAGATACCTTTCTTCGTAACCATTCTATTCTCCAGTGCTGCTTCAAAATAGCGAAGGTCCGTGACCCTCAACTCAGATCTTTCGATCTTTTGCAGGACGTTCATGTTGGCGTACTGGAAAATATACTGAAACTGCCTCACATCCTTTTCATTACCTGCACGCTCAAAATTGGCGGTGTCCGTCTTAATACCATAAAGGAGTCCAGTTGCAAGCTGCCTGGAAGGTTTGATTGCGGCTCCACGAAGATACTCGATAAGAATCGTTGAATTGGCACCATATTCTGGGCGGATATCTACATAAGGTGCGCTCCATTTTTTTACTTTAGGGTGATGGTCTATGATCGCATCATATCTCAGGGTTTCAAAGATCTCGGAGTGGCTTGGTTGTGAATCAACCAGAACTTTACGTGTGAAATCCTCGACAGATACTTTGCTCATTTTCTCCATGGGAATCTTCAGAAGTTCCATCATGGCAAGGTTATCTAGACGCTGGATTTCGTTTATGTAGGCGATCTGAGTCCTGTGCACACGCTTCCAGAGCAGGCGTTTGACGGCCAAGGCGCTGGCCATGGAATCAGGATCCGCATTGATGGTGATCAGGACGTGGTCACTCCGCTCAAAGAGCTTCAGAAAGGTTCTCACCCGCTCCCGCGCGCTTCGAGCTGGACCTTTGGGCTTTTGGGTTTTTCTTACCTTCTTCATTGCGCTCATGGATTCTCTTTACGCCAATTTTCAGTGAATATGGGGAGCAGGATACTGTTTACGCTTCCCTTCTCAAAATCAATAGAATGACACCCCCTCCCTGCCCTCCCCCTCGAGGGGGAGGGTTCGGGTGGGGGTGAAAAGGGCCGGCTATGTGCTCTGCCTCTTGAAGTACACAGCTGAGAGAGGGGGCAAAGTGATTTTGAGTGAGTAAGGACGGCCGTGAACAGATTTACCATCAGCTTCTACGGCCCCAAAATTTCCCTGACCGCTGCCCCCATAGTCATGGGCGTCGCTGTTCAAAATCTCTCGCCAGCGACCACCGGTTGGCACACCGACCCAGTAATCGTGGCGCGGAACCGGTGTAAAATTACAGGCTACGACTATGGCATCTTCTGCTGAACGCCCTTTGCGAAGCAGACTGATGGTACTCTGCTCAGAGTCGTTGCAATCGATCCACTCAAAACCGGACGGATCGAAATCAAGTTCATACAAGGCTCGCTCATTTTTATACAGCCCATTCAAATCCGCCACCCAACGTTGTATACCTGCATGGAAGGGATAATCGAGCAGGCTCCAGTCCAGACTTTTTTCATGATACCACTCATTCCAGTCGCCAATCTCTCCTCCCATGAAGAGCAGCTTTTTTGCGGGCTGCGCATACATGTAGCCAAAAAGAAGCCTCAGATTTGCAAACTTTTGCCAGTCGTCTCCGGGCATCTTTCGCAAAAGCGATCCTTTCCCATAAACCACCTCATCGTGGGAAAGAGGAAGCACAAAGTTCTCATGAAAGGCATAGAGCATCCGAAAGGTCAGTTTGTTGTGGTGGTATTTTCTGTGGACAGGATCTTGTGACATATACTTCAACGTATCGTGCATCCATCCCATGTCCCACTTCATTCCGAAGCCCAGCCCACCCACATACGTGGGGCGCGAGACCGTGGGCCAGGCCGTGGACTCTTCTGCGATCGTCTGTACGTCTGGGAAGCTTCTATAGACTTCTTCGTTGAAGCGGCGCAAGAATCCGATGGCCTCCAAATTTTCATTGCCACCGTATTCGTTTGGGATCCACTCCCCCTTTTTCCGGCCATAATCCAAATAGAGCATGGAGGCAACAGCGTCCACGCGTAGCCCGTCCACATGGTATTTGTCCAGCCAGAAAAGGGCGCTGCTGATGAGGAAGCTCTGGACTTCCTTGCGGCCATAGTTGAAGATGAGACTGTCCCAATCGGGGTGAATACGCTTTTTAGGGTCAGCATGTTCGAAAAGGTAGGTTCCGTCAAAGAAACCGAGCCCATACTCGTCACTCGGAAAGTGGGAAGGAACCCAGTCCAAGATCACGCCGATGCCCTGTTGGTGCAGAGAGTCGACAAGATACATAAAATCTTGGGGCTCTCCGTATCGGCTGGTTGGGGCAAAATATCCCACAGATTGATATCCCCAGGACCCGTAAAAAGGATGTTCCATGACCGGCAGGAACTCCACATGGGTGAAGCCCATTTCTTTGACGTACTGGGCCAGCTTTGAGCCAAGCTCTCGATACGTCAAAGATCGGTTTCCCTCTTCGGGCACACGCATCCATGAACCAAGGTGCACCTCATAGATAGCCATGGGTGTATCGTGACGGTTGTGCCCACCGCGTCTGGTCATCCACGCCTCATCCCCCCATGTGTAGTCCAGGTCCCAGATGATTGAAGCCGTCTTGGGTGGTACTTCACTGCAAAAGGCAAAAGGGTCGGCCTTTTCAACCCTGTATCCATTGAATCGGGAACAGACATGATATTTGTAGTTGGCCCCCTTCTCCACGCCGGGGATGAACCCCTCCCAGATCCCTGACACGCCCTTGGGGCGAAGAAGATGGCGACTCTTATCCCATCCGTTGAAATCCCCTACAATAGAGACCTCTTCTGCATCAGGGGCCCACACAGCGAAATAGACGCCCTCTGCACCTTGGTGCGCCACAAGGTGGGCCCCCAGTTTATCGTAGAGACGGAAATGGCTTCCCTCATTGAAAAGGTGCAGATCATCATCTGTAATAAGGCTCACATCACGGTATACTTTTTCAGCGGAGCTCACCATACTTAGGACCCCCTCTCCTTTCCCCCTCTTCCACTGGCTTTGCTATGCACCTTTCGTCTTCCCCCTCTGAGGCCCCTTTTCTATGACCGTTTGATAAAGCTCCAGATACCTCTGTGCGGAGCGGTCCCAGGAAAAGTCTGCCTCCATGCCGTTGGCTACAACCTTCTTCCATGCCCCGGCATTCTCAAAGAGGTCCACCGCCTTTTGGATGGCGGCAAGAAAGGACACAGGCTTGTAGGGACCGAATTTGAACCCATTGCCCTCGCCTTTCTTGGGATCAAATGGGACGATGGTATCGTCCAGCCCGCCGGTGGACCTTACGACCGGGACAGTGCCGTATTTCAAGGCGTACATTTGTGTCAACCCACAAGGTTCATAGCGCGATGGGATAAGAAACACATCTGCGCCACCCATGATCCGATGGGCCAGAGGCTCATTGAATCCCAAGAACAGTCCCACACGCCCCGGGTTTTTCCTTGCCGCCCTTTGAATCGCCTGTTGAATTTTATCGTCTCCCGAACCTAAAACGACCAGACCCACATCCATGGCCAGGATTTTCCCCAGAATCTTTACCACCAGATCGAGCCCCTTCTGCCCGTCCAACCGAGATATCATGGCCAGCAAAGGGCGCTCATGCAAAGAGGAATCCAGTTCCATCTCTTTGAGCAAGGACGCCTTGCAGCGCGCCTTACCCTGCATTTGTTTTGCTGTATAGTTCGCTGTGAGATGCGAATCCCTTGCCGGGTCCCATAGGCGGTAGTCCACCCCGTTCAGGATACCATAAAGGGAGGCCCGTTTTTGTGTGAGAACACCTTCCATGCCCATGCCATACTCAGGTGTCTGGATCTCCTCTGCATATTTGGGACTGACCGTGGTGATGGCCTCTGAATAGACGATGCCCGCTTTGAGAAGGCTCATTTTTCCCCAAAACTCCAGCCCTTCAGTCCGAAAGAAATCGGACTTTGGCAGCCCGGTCACGGACAACTTTTCCTCAGGAAAGATTCCCTGATACCCAATGTTGTGGATAGTGAACACGGAAGGCGTGCTATCTCGCGGCGATTCACCTGAATAAGGGCCCTTGAGGAGGGCGGGGACCAGTCCTGTCTGCCAGTCATGACAGTGGATTACATCTGGTTTGAATGAGATGGCCTCAGCAATACGCAGGGATGCGTGGGCAAAGAATGTGAAGCGCTCCAAATTATCGTAGTAATCCCCTCGGGCGTTTCCATAGAGGTTGGGTCGATCGTACATGTCGTCTCTTTCAATCAAGTAAACCGGAACATCATCAGCCGTTTTGACCTCCAACACGTTTGCTGTGAGCTTTTCTACCCCCAGGGGAATCTCCAGGTTGTCCAGCAAAGGCCGCATTTCAAAATTCCCTTCGCGGACGCCCCGGTAAAGGGGGAGGACAAGACGAACATCCGTCCCTAACCGCTTCAAAGCCGCTGGAAGTGCTCCGGCCACATCCGCCAGACCGCCGGTCTTAGCAAAGGGAACGGCTTCGGGGGAGAGGAAAAGTACGTTTAGCCCTTTATTCATGAGGGGACCTTAACAGAGTTATTCCTTGAACGATATATTCGGATGCTCAACATGTGATACTGGATACTGGATCCTGGATGCTTGATGCTGGATACTGGATACTGGATACTGGATACTCGATCCTGGATACTAGATGCTTGATACTCGATAGAGAATATTTTTCGACTTTGCATTCCATCTAGATTATCGCGAATCCCTAGAGCATCTGAACGTATTTCCTCAATGCAGGCTATTTTTAACTCAAATGCTCTCTTTCTACACTGCCAATCATATTGTTGAGCTTTTTTCCCAGAACCTCTGACCGGCCGTGGAGGCTGTCATACAATTCTTTATTTTTCAGAGATTCTGTTTCGAAGAGTGTCTCCAAGTGGTCGATCGTCTCATCATTCGAGGCTAATGCATAAGTCAGAAACCGGATGAAATCTTGTTTGTATCTTCTTCTCCCATAGCCTTCCACGATCGTAGATTTCACCGATTTACTAGATTTACGAATTTGACTCCCTTCTTCAAACATCTCGAACTTTGGTAGTTCATTCAAAGTCATTTTATGGATATCAATGACCAGTTCTCGAGCAAGCTGCCATATTTCCAACTTCTTGTAACTCATTCTCTCTCCTCTCGATTTCCCAAGACTTAGATTTCCTACCTCTTTTATCCAGTATCTAGGATCTAGCATCCAGTATCATCTTTTATTTAGGCATTGTCCTTGTCCACGGCGTCCAAAAGCAGGCGATAGACTTCTGGCATGCTGTACAGCACCCGGTTCCATGATGGAATCACGGTGCTTTCCTGGGGCCCTTTGCTCTGTTCCCATGCGGTCCATAGGAAACCGCGAAAATATTGAGCTAACAGCTCTTCTTGGTGACGGTCATAAACCAGGCCATTGACTTCAGCATCGTCGCTGTAGCTCTTGATGAACCCGAGGGCATTCTGGTAATAGCTGTGCAAAATCATATCCACCCTCGCATCGTTTAAGGGAAAGCCGTGAGATCGCATGTAGTTCAAATAAAATTTACCGATATCCACCACCATCCGGTGGAGCCCCTTGTTGACGTCCTCCGGGGAGACGTCCTGGTGTTTATGTTCATAGTTAGCCGCCAGGTCAATCTGGGCGATTTTGGGAGGGATGACCCGGTGATACACTTCCGAGAGGGTGCTTACCTCCAGCCCCCAGTCATAGGCAATGTTGATGCCACGGGCCAGTCGTGTCGTAAAGCTAAACTCGCCCGCCAAAGGATAATTGAAAGTCCGATGATAACTGAAAAAGCGCCTCAGTTCATTTAGACCTCTCTCACGCATGATGCGGCCCATGACGTCCACAAAGGGCGTCACAAAGAGTCTCGTGACCCTTCCCTTCATGGCCCGGTCCTCAGGGGATATCCTTGCATAGTATCCCTTGCAGAATTCGAAATCGTTGTTGGGGTTGGCCGTAGGCTCGATGAGGCGACCCAAAAGGATCCGGTCGTAGGTGACGATATCGCAGTCATGAAGCGCAACCACATCACAGTCCTCTCGTGCAAACAGATAGCCCAGTGTGATCCAGACGGATTGTCCTTTTCCTTGAACGCCCGTCCCTATATCTCTCTCTTGGATTTTCTGGAAAACCTCACGAATACGTGGCCCTTCAACCCAGACCACCTTTAATTCTCGTTCTGGGGTCCTAAGCCTCCCGAAGTATTCTTTTGCCTCCCGGAACTGGGCTTCTTCGGGCGCACCCCCTAGGGCCACCACCACGGTGTGGATGTAATGGACCTTCTGGATCTCATCCAGTATTCGATCCAGCACTTGAGGCTTCTCTATCTCCGAATAAAGGGAAGGGAGCAGAAGGCTGATTCTGACATGGCGGGCGTATTCCTCCAGCTTCTTTTCCAGTTGCACCATGTATTCCTCACGATCAAAGGCCTCATAAAGGGCATGCAAGGTGGTTATGATACCTTCCTGATGAAAATCAGCCATTGGCGTTTCTCCTTTCTTTCTTGTCCTTCTATTTAAGCTTTAACTTTCGATTTTTCCGCCGATTTCTCGTCCCATACCTTTATGAGATAATCTTTTTGCTCCTCAAATTTGATCGCTTGTTCTTCCACCAGTTCCTCGGCTTCTTGGGTCGACATCTCCCAGCTCTGCCGCACGAAGGAGGCGACACGGGCAAAGTAGAGGGGCGTCATCAAATCAACGAGCTTACTGCGGTTGACTGTCCATAGATGATAAGTGGCAGCAAGCTCGTAGAGTAACTTTATCCACGTGCTCATGGGTAAGTGGAACTGGCTCGAGTCCATTTTGACACTCTCCTTGATCTGCTGAAAACATTCCTTGGAAAAGATGTCTTTCCAGAGGGGTGAAAACTGCTGAAAGCCCGTCTTGAAGAGTTCGACCATCAGATCCAGATTCACATTCACAGGCTCAGGTTCGAGCATTCCTTCGAAACCAAACGTCTCCAGAGGTTCACTCCCTTCCACCTTTTTCCAATAACTCTCATAACGTTCCATAAGGGAAAAGAGGGCGGAAAGGACCTGGCGGAACATGGGTCCCAGATGTTGACCTGGATCCTTAACATCGTGTATTTTCGCCCCCAGGTTGGACTGACAAATCCGGAAACCCTGCGTTATGGCGCTCGTGGTCATCCAGATGTCGATGCCAAAACGGGCCACATCCGTCTCCCACACATCCTGCTCGGTGTAAAACTTTGCCACATCCCTTGAGATGGCAAAGTCCCCGCCGATAGGTTGTCGGATACGTTTACCATAAAGGGTGCGGGTCAGGTTATACACAATGTTGTTGGTGATGGTCCCATCGTACTTGTGTCTGACATAGACAGGGGAGACATACTGGTACCCGTTTTTCAGGACCGGATCCAAGAGATATTTCACCCAATCCGCAGTAATACTCCGAAGGTCCGAGTCCACCATGGCGCAAACTTGGACCTTGAGTCGATGGGCCGCTTCGAATACGGACCGCAGGGCTGTCCCTTTGCCCGCGGGACCCCGATATATGGAGACGATCTTCTCCTGCCAAGGCTTTATCTCAAATTCTCTCGCCGCTTCTCGCGTATCATCTGTGGAGCCTCCATCGGCTACAAATATGACAGATCTGCGGTCTTTATAATGCTTGGCGAGACCATGCGTAACCATCTGGATCACATGAGCAATCGTTTTGTCGTTATTGTAACACGGGACTCCTACAAGGATATCTGCCGTTTCGATCTCCTCTATGCGCTTCGAAGTATAGGCCCGAAGTGCCGTGTCATAGGCCATCATTGCCCCTCCCATCCATGACTTTCTCTGCAAACCCCCTTTGGGGATTCGAAACGTAATGACTTGACCATATCTTTCATAACATATCGGGGGTATTCAGGCAACCAAAGCAGGATAACGTCTTTATATCACTGCTTTTCTGGTTTAACCCGCACTGATCCAATTCAGAGACTCTGTCGCCATTCGTCGAATGGTGACGCCTTGTTTTAAGGGAGAATTTGAGGCGTTGGCAGGCGGGGTTTCATGAAGGGCGCATAGGGTTCTTATTTGCTTTGCAAATATTCTATGTAGCCTTTGATGGAATTGATGATGAAGTATCTTTCCCGGTCTTGCATATCATGGTCCATGACATCAAAAGCCTTTAGATCCGGGTCGTTTTCAAGAAGGCTTTCCACGCACGCCTTCACAAGATCTTTACGACCTTCGTTCATTTCTTGCTTAATGATCTCGGCCCACCGAATAAGCTGATCCCGGTACCCTTTCAATTGACGGTGCGAACTTTCCGCTTTTCCAAAGTGCACGTAATAAATAGGTTGGTCTTCTATGCCCAATAAGCGGTCAATGCTACCAAGGCACTCTTCCATGAAAAACTTTGAGGGCGTGGCTGGACGAACGTATTCCAGGTCTCCCATATCATGAAACGTTCCACTCGCCTCTCCCACAAAGAGCTTTCCCTGATAAGTAAAGCTTAGGTGATGCGGGGCGTGACCGGGCGTTTCGATGACTCTCAGGCCCTCTGTTCTAGCCTCTTTGTGGCCAATGAGCGCTTCCTCTTTCACAGGCCTTATGGGCCCGTAAAACTCGGCCAGATCTCCCAGGACCTTTAGGCTCCCGGCCCATAGCTTTGACGGATCCACGAGATGCTTGACCCCCATGCTGTGGCAGACAACCCTTGCCATGGGAAAATGTTCAATAAAATCAGCCAATCCCCCCGCATGATCAATGTGAATGTGTGTGAGGAGGACAAGGTCTACCCTGTCCATCTCCATCGTCTCAAGGGCGTCCATCAATATCTGCACTGAACTTGCCGGCCCCACATCAACGACAATGTTTTTGTCGCCCTTACAGACCCAAGAAGCAATGAAATGATCAAACCCTGGTTTTTTTTGTTTAAGTTCAATCAGTATCGGTTCCATGTGACTTTTCCCGTTCTTTCAGTTTGGCTCACTTTAGGCACTTTAGCCCCGCCTGCCACAGCCGTTTATGGGTGGTACGGTCAATTTGCCCGGGTCTCAAAGCTTAACAAGTAAAATAAGCGTGTGTAAGAAGGCATTGGCGGGCAGGTCACTTTAGAGATTCGCAGAGCTGCAAACTGATCTATAACCTTTCTCTTTTTCGTGTTTTCGTTCTTTCGTGCTTTCGTGATTTTTCAACTTTAGGCACTTTAGCCCCGCCTGCCATGAGCCATTTAGGAGTAACGCTGCTTTTTGTCTTACGGCCATTGTTGAAGTGGTAAGATGGATTCCACGCCAAATGGCATCGGCGGGCAGGTCACTTTTCCCGGGAGTATAGGCAAATGCAAACCTCGAGTCAAGAATGGGGCGAGGGAGGACCAGTTTTTTGACGACAAAATGAAACCGCCCCTTGCCTTTGTTTACCATACTAAGTATAAGCTTTTCTTCGATAACCGGGGGAGCTCGGACTCACCTGGAAAAAGGTTTTAGCTGATTCACAAGGTGTGGTATTCTAAGCCGCGTCATCGAATCCCTAAGAGAGAGGCTTGCCATGGAGACCACAGCGGCATTCAACCCTGGTGAAATAGTGATCGCAGAGGGCACAAAGGGAACCTCTGCCTTTGTCATTCTCTCCGGTAACGCAGAGGTAATCAAGAAGTGGGGTGATAGAGAGATCGTCATCGCCATCTTAGGCCAGGGTCAGGTCTTTGGCGAGATGGGACTCATAGAAGACCGCCCAAGGTCAGCAACGGTGAGGGCCCGTTCCGAGCTTAAAGTCAGAATCATAAACAGAGATCATTTCAACGAACTGCTGCGAACCAAACCTTCTGTGCTCATTCCCATATTGAAGAGCCTTTTTGAAAGACTGCGTCAGGCGAGCGATTTGATTGCGGAAAGGACCACAGATGCCCATGTGGAGGTTGGGAGGGAAGCCCCTTTTGAGGTGATCATCGAGGGCCAGACGGACGAAGCAAAGAGAGTCCTGGACGATCGCAAGCTACTCATCACCAAGTTCCCTTTTCTTATTGGCAGGTTTTCCGAGAGCCCGGACTCAGACGTCTTCCATACCAATGATCTGTTTATTCAAGAAGAAAAACCCTATGTGGTCTCCCGGAACCATCTGGCCATAACGAACGAAGCTGGAATTATCCATGTGGTGGACAGGGGGAGCTCCTTTGGAACCATCGTGAATGGCAAGGAGATTGGCGGAAGTGGTAATGAAACCCGTGCCTCCCTAGACAGGGAGGAAAATCAGGTCATTATCGGGCCAGCCACATCAAAATTCATTTTTCTGCTCAAAGTCGTTCCCAAGTAACCTTTTTACCCCGCATTAGGTCTCAGATGCCCCATTTTTCTTTCGTTCACACAGCCGATCTCCACCTGGACAGCCCATTTGCAGCGCTTAACGTTGATCATCCAGATCTGGCTCGTCTTCTGCGTTCGGCCACATTTGAGGCCTTTGACAGGGTCGTCCAGCTCTGCCTTGAGAAGCAGGTGGACTTTTTGCTGGTGGCAGGTGACATCTATGATGGGGCGGATAGAAGCCTTCGGGCACAAGTCAGATTCAGGGATGGACTCCAGAGACTCGATGAAGCCGGCATCCGTTCCTTCGTGGTCCACGGAAACCACGACCCCTTAGACGGATGGTCCTCAACACTAGAATGGCCCTCAGGGGTCCATGTGTTTGGAGATCATGTGGAAACCGTGGAGGTGGAAAAAAATGGAACCCTCCTGGCCTGTATCCAAGGCATCAGTTATCCCAAAAGAGACGAAAGACGGAACCTGTCCCTTCTTTTCCGTCGAACTCGTTCTGCTTTTCAGGTGGGTCTCTTGCACGCCAATGTGGGAACCGATACGGGACACGAACCCTATGCGCCTTGCTCTCTGGATGATCTGCTCAAATCAGAAATGGATTACTGGGCCCTCGGCCATGTGCACAGCAAAAGGGTTCTTTCCAAGCAGTTGCCCTATGTTGTCTATCCGGGCAATCCCCAGGGGAGGAATATCAAGGAGACAGGAGAAAAGGGCTGTTACCTGGTCAAGGTAGGAGATGATGATGAGGTGGAAGTGGAGTTTCATGCCACGGATGTCATCCGCTGGACCACATATGATCTCCCCATCCATGACCTCCATACAGAACAGGACCTGATTAATGCCCTTGATCACGTCTGTGTGGGTATCTCCGAAAAGGCCTCAGGTCGGCCTACCATGGCCCGAATTACCCTCTCTGGTCGAAGCCCCTTGTTCAAATTCCTTAAGGCGCCCAACACCGTGTCTGATCTGCTGGAAATACTCCATGAAATGGGTTCGTCATATTCTCCTTCTGTTTGGGTAGAACAAATCCATCTCAGCGTGGGTCCGGACATAGATCCTATGGTGAGGATGAAGGAAAGAGATTTTCTGGGTGACCTCATTCGCTATTCGCGGGAGCTTTTGGCGGAAAGGGATCTTGGGGCGTTATTGAGAGAAGACCTGGCCCCACTCTTTGAGTCCGCCAGAATCCACAGATACCTTGATTCACCAGGGGACCGCGAATTGAGGGGCCTCTTGGAGGAGGCAGAGAGGATCTGCCTGGAAAGCCTGCACGGAGAGGAGGCCCCATGAGAATCAAGGGCTTCTATATTGATGGTTTCGGCCTTTTCCATAACTTGAAGATTGAAGGTCTATCTCCTGGACTCACGGTCTTCCTCGGAATGAATGAATCGGGCAAAAGCACCCTTTTAGGCTTTCTGAGGGCCGTTTTTTTTGGTTTCCCTGACGGACGGAGCCACGAAAACCTCTATCCCCCGCTTGTTGGAGGAAAGCATGGGGGAAACCTCACCCTAATCACCGATGATCAGGACCTTTATGTGGTGGAACGGTATCCTGGACCTCGGGGAGGTAAGGTAGATGTACTTAAACCCGATCAGACGCGGGGAGGCGAAGAATTATTAGGTCGCCTTCTCGGTATGGCCAACAGGGCCCTGTTCAAGAACATCTATGCATTCAGCCTATCGGAGCTTCAAGAATTTGAGACCCTCAATACGGATTCCGTTAGGGAGGCCCTATACAGCGCCGGCGCAGGGGTTGATCCCAACAGCCTGGCCAAACTGAAGACAGGGCTTGAAAAAAGGGAGGGGGAACTCTACAAGCCAGGGGGCAGCAAACCAAGAATCAATGCGGTTCTCTCTCGCCTCAACGCCATCTCCAAAGAGAAAAAGGCCCTGCGCGGTTCTATCCAGGAATACGACCGCATAAAGACGCAGATCTCTCATCTCAAAGAGCAGATCCGTGCGCTAGTCAAAAGGAGGATTGAGCGCACTGTGCAGCTAAAAAGGACAGAGCAATGGATCCATATCTGGCCAGAATGGATAAGCCTTACCCTGGCCAGGCAGAAACTTGAGGAGCTGGAAATTATAGATGATTTCCCTTCGCAGGGGCTCAGTAGATTTGAAACCCTAAAGACGCGAGCAGAAGGCCTACAAGACGAACTTCTGAAAAAAGAGGAAGATCTTAGACGCCAAGAATCTGAGCTCTCGTTACTGAAAATGGATCCGGATCTGCTGAAACATGCACCGGCCATAAGAGAGCTCCAACGGGAACAGGGGCTTTTTGAGGCGGTGGTCCAGGAACAACTGGCCGTCCAGGAGCAGCTCTCCATGGGTGAACGTAAGCTGATGGAGAGCCTTGACCCTTTGGGCCCCGAATGGAGTGAAAAGAAGGTCCTGGAATTTGATATATCCATTACAACGCGTGAGGAGGTGCGCCATTATCGAGAAATCCTTCAACAGGCCAAGGTGGAAGCGCAGAAGAAAAAGGAATTTCTCGAACTCGTGGACACCGGAAAAAAGGAAGCAGAACAAGTCATTCGGAGTTTACCTGAACCGGATGTCAAGGACCCGGAGCGATTGGCACAAATGAGAAGGTCCTGCGCGGAGCTCAGGAGGCTCGCATCTGAAGACCGGCTTCTGAGGGAAGAATTGAGAAACATAGAAGAGCGCCTCCAAGACCTTCAAGAAGAAAAGGGGGCTTTGGAGAGGAATCTAAGACTGCAAACGTATGCCCTACCCCTTTGGGCCATTTTTTCGCTGGTGGGAACGGGTCTCTTTTCTTTGATCTTGTCCGGTCTCCACGTGGGAAGGATGTGGACCTTTCCAAGTGGTGTTCTCTTGCTCCTCATCGGTCTTCTGTTATGGGTTCTAAAATCAAGAGGGCAAAAGAATGAGACAGAGAGAAGCAAAGAAATAAAGCGACGGAATCAACATCTCACGGAAAAATTAGGTGACCTGGATGCGAAAAGGTCGCATCTGTACACCCATCGTAATGGCATCAAAGAGCGCATGTTCGCTGCCTGCTCTGAATTATCCATGTCTCAGGTCCCTTCTGAAGAGGACCTGGAACGAATGGGAGAACAACTCTCAGAGCGCACCAAGGCGCTCGAGCGCTGGATGGGTGCCACAGAAGAGCTCCTGCAGGCTGAAAGGAAATTGCAAAAAGCAAGGCTTGAACTGGGGCATACCGAATCAGAGGCAGAAAAGATCCAGGAGCAGTGGCAGAACTGGCTCAAGGAACGTGGGTTGAGTCCAGTCCTCACCCCAGAAGGCGCCCTGGAAACCCTATCCTCCATTGAATCCTTTAGGGAACAGGCGGGACATTTGACGCAATTAAGGGCGAAGATGGCCTCCCTTGAGAAGAAAAAGCAGGAATTTCTCACCCTGGCCAACAGAGTCCTTAAGGGCTGCAACAGGGAGTTAGTGGGAGATGATGAGATACAAGGCGTCGTTCACAGTCTCGTCAGGGAATTCCAAGAGACGGAGAAAGCGGATCAAAAGAGAGCCTTGCTCACCCATGAAATAAAGGCCAACCAGGATTCCATGGAACGCGTCCAAAAACAGCGCACAAACATTCAAGAAGAGATCCGTGAGCTCATGATATCCGGTGGGGCGGATGAGGAGGAAGGATTCCGGAAAAGGGCTCAAATTTATGAGAAGCGTATCTCCCTGAAGGCAGACGCCGAGAGGCACGAAGAGACCATTAGGCGCCATTCGATCAAGTTAGGGTCTATAGACAGTGTGGAGAAAAAACTATCAGGGATCAGCTTGGAAGAACTTGAACAGGAGAAAGTAACGCTGGAAAATGAATTGAAAGACATGGAGGCCAATCTGGACCGTCTAAACAAGGAGGAAGCAACCCTTGAAGAGCAGGCCCGCCAGCTGGTTCATGACGATAGAATCTCCACTCTGAGAAGAGAAGAAGAAGGTCTCAAAGAGGAATTGTCTCTTTTGGCGGCGGAGTGGAGCACTTTAAGACTTGCGCAGGGACTGATCAGGAGGGCCCGGGAGAGGTATCAAAAGGAGAGGCAGCCTGAAGTCATTCGTGCAGCGGCTCAGTTTTTTGACCGATTGACTCTGGGCAAGTACCCTTCCCTTGTCGCACCGATCGGCGAGGATCGTGTTGAGGTGGTGTGCCAGGATAATAGTCGAAAGGAGATTGGCCAACTCAGTCGTGGAACCGCTGAACAGCTTTATCTTTCGCTGCGTTTCGGTTTTATTAGAGAGTTCTCCAAAACCACAGAATCCCTGCCCATCATCATGGACGAGATATTGGTCAACTTCGATCCCCGCAGAGCAAGGGCGACCGCTGAAACCATCATAGAACTCTCTAAAGAGCATCAGATACTATTTTTCACCTGTCACCCTCAGATGGCCCATTTTTTCAGGGAAATCGATCCCCATTCGCCTGTCCTGGAAATATCTGAGCAGGGAGTGAAAAAACTGCATGGAGTGATGGCCC
>Ga0209427_10005158_pt1 | contig 14990 bp, 13 predicted proteins | sample DeeMarSWOR136_30_FD_187465 | JGI IMG/M metagenome (GOLD analysis project Ga0209427, IMG submission 187465) | Marine sediment microbial communities from White Oak River estuary, North Carolina - WOR-1-36_30 (SPAdes) (version 2) | ecosystem: Environmental > Aquatic > Marine > Intertidal zone >...
TTCCCGTTACGATATCTGCCATTTCCAAACAGGAATAATCGCCCCAAAGCCATGCAGTATTGTAGCCTTTTACATAATAATAGTATTGCCCAACAGGGTGATTGGTGAACGCATAAGATGTATCAGTGATGCCTGAAGATATTGTATCGACATTTGCAAAAAGACATGTTGGGTAAATGTCATCAACCCAAAATCCCATGCCCAGACCACTAGCATCCGTCATTGCGCGAAATCTCAAATAGACCGACTTGCCAACCCAGTTCTCCAATGAATATGCCCTTCTGACCCATCCACCAGAATTACTCGTGAAACGCGTTGTATCTAAATTAAACCACTCTTTGCTATTTTCTGAAACTTCAGCCACTGCCACGTCATAATTTGCTTCCATATCATATCGACACCAAAATGTGACGGAATCTCCGGTCTGAACCAAGTACGGATGTACTGTTCTTGCAGATCGGTTCATACGATCGACACTACCAGAATAAAGGCTATATGAACCGGAATGGGAACTTGTACTCGATCTTCTAAAACCATCAAAGACCCAACGACCGGATCCAGATTCCAGGTCGTCTTCAATAATCGATGGATTTGATAATTCAACCAACTCCCATCGCGTAGGATGATTGTCATTAGTATTCTTCGCATGCCAGTACACAGAGAAATTTTGATTCACTGTACCTAATGGATAGATATCAGGTGGAGGTACCACACCCTCACACAAAAGCACTATGGAATCGCAAAAGTGAGCAAGATATTTTAACGCCTTGAAATTCTCGTGAATAATACTATTGAGATCGCCTACTGGTTGATAAAAAGTCGTTCCCAGCTCGCTCGTATAAGAAAGGTTTGAAAACCCCCCGACATAATGGCACCAACTGTAAAACCAGTCAAGACTCGAACCACTCACTGCATAGAGAATTATGGGAATCTGACCTGGATCATAGTATCCACTGCCCAATTTGTGCACCATGTTAGCCATATGTGTGCCAACCTGGATATGTAATGCATCATCAGGGGTACCATGTGTAGTAGTCCAGCCCCAGCCCCACATGATCAATTCACCATAACTGTGATAGGACATGTACGCATTGCATACATGAGCTCTTGCATACATAGCTAATGCCCTTGTTTCATCCCCTGAATTCGCATAAGCACCACAGAAGCAAATATCTGCAGGGTAATGTTCTGCTCCTCCTTTATCAACTGCGCCCCAGTCTCCTTCAAGATCAGGAGAGCATCCAGGATAATTGCGATTTGGATCAGTACCAATCGCGCCACCAAATGGTTCACGATTCTTACGCCAACTCAGGCCTGTTGGATAATCATACAGATAGCCATCAGCATTAATAATAGGAAAACAGTAAATCTCAGTAGTATTGATGATATCAGTAATTTCAGGTACAACTCCATAAGACGCAAGCATTGAATCGGCAAAGAACATAGCTGTGGGAATACATGCCCACTCGCGTGAATGGTGTAAAGCATCGACCAAAAACCCTGGCTCATCATCTTCTTCAACATGGACATTATCAGAGATTTTTACGCCATACAGCCAATTACCTTGCATTGTTGGGATTGGCAATGAATCTAATTTACAGATCAAAGGATAGTTTTGAGCAAATTGCCTCAGACTATCATTTGTCTCGGTGTAGGATAGATAATCAGCCCGCACTGCATCCTTTTGCTGAGTGATGCTATGTACAATCACCTCGTATGTAAGACCAGATGCAATAATCTTGTCTATGGTTTCTCCATCAGCAACAATATCATACCACTCACCCGCACGCCCAGCCGCGATATCTAATGAATATTTTGGGGAAATTCTCTTAAGGTCATCCCATGATGGCGCATACACCCTTACGATCTTATCCTGACCAAAAGAAAAGCCAATAATAATAAGTATGAGAAGAAATTTTTTCACATCTCCTCCTTTTCTGGTTCAAAAATACTTACACAAATTCCACAAATTGATCATAAAATAGACTTGAATCTACACACATACCTTTGTGCTTCTCTTGCAAATAATAACAAATATTCAATAGATGTCAACTAGCCTGTTTAGTTGAGGCTATTATTTGACGTTTTGATGTCTAGGTATCTTCCCTTGTGTCTAGTTCCTAGTATTTAGTGCTTAGTATGCAAAAGCGCCCTAGCCCTACTCCCTGCGTTCTATTTCTTACGTTTGTGTTCTTTTGAGTATTCAATCAATTCATCTACAAATTTCAAAAGCTCTTCATGCTTCCGCTTCAGCTCAAAATACTTCTGTCTATAATTACCAGTATCTCTCAAACCTTCTTTTAACATCTCTTTTTGCTCCTGCTCTTCTAGCAGTATCCTTTTGACAACCGGAATTATCTGTTCTATGTCATGGGCTAATTTTCCGATTTGAGAACTTGCAATGGCCTCTAAGAACCCTTCCTCAACAAGCCACTTCCGTATGTTCTCAGCTGATTCACCTTCATCTCCCGTTGACCAGATCTCAGTTGCTTCTTTGATATCAGTGATGACATCTGGATACAATTCTTCGATTGCTGATATGTAGTCCAAAGGAAAACCACTATTATTTTTATCATATTCAATAATCTTGTGCTTTTGTCTAACCACTGCAAACTCCTTTTTCATCCACTCATCACCTTTATTATAGTAGATGAGTACTGGTGGAACTTTCATATCTAATTTTTCACATAGTCTTGAAAGAGTACCTTTCAACAAAAGATCTTTGATCAGACGGATATTCGAGATTATCAGATCAAAATTATTCCTGAATTTGCAAACCATCTCAAAAACCTGAGGCACAGAATCAACGCCAATTATTCTTTCTCTGCTCACAAGGTCACTGAGTCTCTTCCGAGCGAGTCTATTCGCTTCTATAAGTAGAATCATGATTGTTAACAATTATAGAAGCAAAAACTTTATTGTCAAGGTAAAAGACGGCTCTGTGTTCTTTCCGACACTTGACAAAACTGGCCATCATCAGTATGATATAATTACTTGATATTGTATTCCGATATCTAATAACGGAGGTTTATGGCAAACTGTCCAAAGTGTGGGAAGCCAATACCAGCGGGGCAAGAAAAATGTCCCTCCTGTGACGGAGAACCGCTGGATCTAAATGTTGGTACTTCGGCTCATATTAACCTACTAAAGAAGAAACTTGAAAAAGATCCATCAAATGCAAAACTCCACATTGAACTCGGGGACATATATCAAAAACACGGTGCTCTCAATGACGCTTTGATCGAGTATCAGAAAGCAGTGAAGATCGACGCCAAGAATTTTGATGCCCAGATAAAATCCGCGTATATTTATCTTAGATTCAAGGAACTTGACAAAGCAGAACGCGCGTACGTCGCTGCATTACATATCAAACCAACATCTATGGAATCCCTCATTGGACTTTTCCGCGCATATTATCTTCAAGACAAGACAGCTGAAGCAATCGTACTCGGTGAGAAAATCGTGAGAGCTAAACCAGATAACGTGGAATTCCACGTGCTAATGAAAAATCTATACAACCGCAAGGGCGATAAGGAAAAAACTTTTGCCGAATTGCAGAAACTGGAATCGCTCACTCCGAACAACGAGAAAATAATCAAAGAGATAGCGCTCCATTACAGAGATGAAAATAATATGAAAAAACTGATAGAATACTACAACAAACTACTTGATATGCAGATTGATGACATCGATCTAGGTTTCCATATCGGAAAATACTATTATGAAAATAATGAATACAACAAGGCAATTGAACATCTAAATCGTCTGCTTAAGAAAAACATCACGCCGGAAATGGCTATCATGACCCGTGCTTACCTCACATTGACCTATTTTAACGCGGGTGACATCACAGAATCCAAAAATCTTGCCGATAAAATACAACCCTCTGAGGCAGACCAAATGGACAGTGATACACAAAAGAAACTCGCCTCGCTTCTCTTTCAGTTCGGCCAAAATGCCTTCCAGGCTAACAAAACGAAACAAGCGATTGCATTTTTCGAGAAAGCTGTCGATTTTGACAAAGAAACCACGGAGTATGTACAAATGTTAAATAAAATAAAAGACGAAAAGACGCTTTCAAACAAGAAGATTGTGAAGAAAATATCAATAATTGCGGTGGGGGTAATTGTAGTATGCATTCTTGCCCTATTGATATGGAAATTCATGCACAACAAAATCACAATAGAGATTAGGCCGGTCGAAGATGTTATTGTTCTCATCGATGATAAACCCATGTTAGCAGAATCTGAAAAGCCCGGGATCGTTTCATCACCTACTTTGTTGGTCGGTAAATACAACGTTGTTGTTGAAAAAGAAGGATACAAGAAGTGGCAAGACACAGTGAAGATAGAATTCGGTAAAAACACCAAGCTAATGGTCGAATTAATCCCTATTTACTATTTCCTGCAGCTAACGTCTTTGCCAGAGAGTGCAGTTGTGAGTATTGACGGGCAAGTAGTCGGAAAAACACCCTTTGCGTCTGACCGGATGTTAGCGTGTCCCCATGTTGTAGAGGTAGGATATGAAGGTTATGCAACTTGGCGCGCTAACTTAACAGTGCAAGAGAGAGACTCTATTGATCTGGGTGTCATTACTTTAAAAAATCTTGCTGGCAAATGGTCAGGAATGGTGGGTAAGGAAGCCTACCGCTACAATGCTGCTTTCAACATGACGATAGAGCAGGAGAATGCCATTTTGGCTATTAAATATTCCCACGAACCAAAAGCGAACCACACCTATCGCGGCAAACTTAAAGGCAAAATAGAAGATAACAAATTCTTTGCCGAAGGTGAGGTAACATACAAATATCTGAAGGTATTCTACTGGGTAACGGAAAAAAAGAAAATCGTAATGCAAGGTGAAATCTCTGACGGCTGGGAAAGAATTGAAGGTACGCAGAATCTCGAAGGCACTGGCGATAAATCCTTTTGGGTTACCCCCAGGCAGTAATCATTTCTCATCCAATATTAGACTCTCGATTTATGACTATATGTGGAATCTATTTGGGGGATCTTTTCATTATGTTTCGCTTTTCGCTCTACGCCAAACGTTGTATCTAGTATCTAGTACTTAGTGCACCTTACGCCCTACCCCTCACGCCTTACTATATTCTTCCTGCTTCCTTCAAGACATACAAGGCATCAACGGTTACCCACTCATTTGGCTTACTTTTATTAACGCCTCCCCAATCAACCAAATCAGCATTACTGCACCTTGCGCCTCCAGCTTTATAGAATCTCCCCTCTGCAGGCCAGCCGCCATCTGTCAACCTTTTGCCTTCGAGCAGATCCAATGCTGCGCGACATCTCTTGTCCTTGATAAAACCTGTTTCAGCCATGACTTTCAAACCAAATAAAATATCATACCTCCAATAGCAAGGATAATGGAGTTGCACGAATTCTCTGTTCATTATCTGCCCATTACTTTCTCTTTTATATAATTCCTTCTTTAGAAATAAATCAGCAGCCTTCTTCACGGCCTTTTTAACTTTGCTTGAATTCATCATTCTTGAATACAGAGATAATGCCCTCAAAGGAATAAGCGACTCCCGAAAAGATGAATGATGCGCATTTGGTTTTCTATCGCAATTCCATCCGCCATCGGGCCACTGCCATTTTAAGAGCAAATCTACCAAATGATCTGTTTTTTCACTGCTAAAACCTAATGACAATGCAGCGAATAATGCATTACTTTGCTGAGATGCACATCTTCTTGCCCGTCCATTAATAATCGGAACTGCCTTATCTTTGTATGCTGGGGTTGGAACATCGCAGATTTTTTCATTTGTAAACACCGGACTTAACCAGTAATCCAAAACCTGATTGACTACAGGTAACAGTTTATTATCACCCTCGGGATAGCCTATATCCGCTAACGTAGCGATAATCCAGTGAGCACCCGTCCATTTCTTATATGGATGATTTGCTGGTTCGATTTGCCCCCTTCTGTTTCGGTTCCTGAATAGAGAACGAACACGTGATGAGTTTTTTACTGCAGCTTGAAGTCTTTTGTTTTTCTTGGAGTTTTTGGCTTCACCCAACACGAAGACTCTTGTCTTGTATCTCACAGACGGTTCAGGTGATTTCAACAGCCTATCAACAATATCCATCAATAGTCCACGATCAACTCGAAAGAATAGCGATATAGCGCTTGTCGCGGAACTGATAATAAAAAGAGACTATGAGATTAATGAACTGAATCAGCTCATTATCTTTTTCCACAAATTCATCCTGCAAATAAATCAAGGAAGCCGCAATAATTATTTTGTCAATAAAAGCTTCGCGAGATTCAAGTAACCCTTTTTTGCTCATTTCTATAAGGTTATCAATACTTGAAAGTACAATTTGAAACTGATCCTTTGCTTTGCGAGACGACGTTTTTTTCGCCACAGCTTCTTTTACGTCTCTGATTGCATCAGTCATTGCGGTCTCGAAGAATTTATATTCTTTGCTAATAACTACTGCATCATTTCCCGAGATATCAAATGGTTTCCAATCAACATTAAAAACACGATTGCTACCATACATCCCGTAGATAGATGCCAAAAATGCTATATGATTGTGTAAATCTCGAGAAATATCATTCTGCAGAAATCCTTGAAGCCATTTCAGTATCATTGCTATACAAACACGGTTCATTATTTTTTCAATTGATGCCCTTTTTTCTGCTTTTAGTCCTTTGTAGATTACTCCGAGCTCTTCATCATTGAGCACAATGTTTTTACCTAACTTATTTTCGAAATAGAAGTAAAGATTATCTGTTCTTAATGAACGTACTCTACTATCATAATCACTGTAAATGCGATCTGCATAATTTTGCACGAGTTTGCGCTCAAGTTTAAATACTTTTTGAGCCTGTTCAGATTCAGCAAGTAATTTAAGATAAGCGACGAAGTTCTCAACGTCACGCTGGGTTATATGTTGTTCAATAGTTGACTTTGTTTTATCATATAGTGTATCAATGACGCTTTCGCAAGAGGTCTCTTTCAGTGTATATTTAAGAATTCTCTCCAGATTCTTTAAATGCATTTCTGTTATTATATTACATAGGAAAATACCAAGGTCAAGACTTAATCAGTAAGTTGAATCATAAATGATTGGAAGTGACCATAGCGGCTGGAACTTATCGTTTAGAACGTTAGTGCCGTTCCGTTGTTCTTCTTCCCTTTTTGGATTTGGTCAATTTGTAATTCGAAATTCGGCATTTGTGACTACTCCTCTATTTCTTTCGCCTTCGCTTACCCTCTTCTGCCTCTTCTTCTCTTTGGTATTTGGCATTTGAAATTTGGAATTTCCCCTTATTGCCCTCTCCTGCCCTCCTCAATATTTCATCTTCAGTCTTGTAATCATACAATTCTGGGTCAATTTGGGTGGGTGGGTTCTCAATCTCCCATTTAATTGTGTTTCTTAAAGCCTCGTTCAGTTGGACTATTTCCCTATACCTCAGTTCATTTCTTATTCTTGTTGTATCTACTGTCAGGTCTTGTTCCGTGCGAAAACCTGCGCGCATTTTTTGAGGTAATTCTTCTTTTGATAGGACAACAACTTTTCCTTGCCAGCCAAAAATATTACCGATTCGCTTAATCCACTCTGATTGACTCAAATTTTCCGGCTCAGCAACATTATAGATTCGATTACGCGCGCTGGAATTAGTAATCGCCAAAACTATAGCATCCGCAACATTCTCAACATATCCAACCGATGAACGCCACTCTGTCATACCCTTTTCCATTATGATAGCTGGTCTTTTATCTTCCATTCGTCTCACGTACGAGTAAAGGCGGTGTTGGTAATCAAGCGGACCATAAACCATGGGCAGCCGAAGCACAGTTCCAGCTGCTTCAGCGTTATCCATAATTATCCGTTCAATCAGAATCTTTTCATAATCGTCAAGTATCCTGCGTGGATCATCGTCTGTTCTCGGCTTATCCTGTCGGTAGGGAAAGAGTTTAGTCCGCACTGGCGAATCTTCATTCATTGGTGTCGGTTCAATATCACCCTCTTCAATTCCCAAGAGCAGACCATAAGCACGGTAGACATCCTGGCTACTAATTGCAACAATACGCTCTGTCAACCCCTTAAAGACTTCAACCACGGTCTGCGCGTGTTTTTCGGTTATCGGTATCATATCAAGAACAACATCTAATTTTAAACCAGAAAATTTGCCACGGAAATCCGCTAAACTATTGCGGTCACCCAGTATATGCGGTATATCCTTTGGGAAATCGACCCGGCTCTTCCCACGATGAAAGAGCGTTACCGTATGGTCTTGAGCATGCAGTTTCCTGACAACGCTCGGCCCAATGAATCGCGTACCACCGATTACCAATATTTTCACGTCATTCCATTATTTCACAATTCGAAATCTAAAATTTACTTTTCAACCTTCTATTTTTTCCGGATACGGACGTTTACCATCAAGTACATCACTAATTAACGCCATGACATTTTTACTTACAGTATCTTTTGAGTCACGTTCACAAGTTTCTTGAATCTTCTTTAATGCCTCTTCTCCCTGTTTGTTGAGCAGTAAGGCTAGTGCTAGATTTGCGTGCAGACCACTATTATCCGGATCTAAATCACACGCTTTCTTTGCATATGAAAGAGCTTTTTTTGCTTCACCAAGGCTTAATGCTTCAAGCGATGCTTCTCTAAACACATCTGAATTGCCTTCCTCGATTTTAAACGCCCGCTCAAACCAACCCAGGGCTGTGCGATGGTGACCCAAGGCCTGATGAGCCTTACCTAATCCCCACATTGCACTCCACGAACCACGCCAGATCTCAATACAACGTGTGAACAGAGGAATCGTTTGCTCTATATGTTTTCTTTCCCGATTACCTATTCTCCCTCGACTGCCAATAAATGCATATTCTGACAGCAAATCGAATGCTCTCTTATATTTGGAATTGTACTCGTCCTGCAGTTCAGGACTGATGTCATCTATATCCACTGTAAATCCTTAACTGTCAGTTTATCCTCAACATCACCAGTATTCACTGTTGATTTTGGCTCAATTAGTATAATATGCGTTTCTTCTTCTGCAACAGGACAATGCTCAACACCGCGTGGAACAATCACAAATTCTCCTGGTTCAATCCATATGTCTTTGTCTCGTAGTTTAATACACAACTTCCCTTTCGTCACCATAAATAGCTCATCTTCAGTCTTGTGACTATGCCAGACGAACTCTCCTTTATGTTTCGAAACCTTTACATAGTTATCATTGAACTCACCAACAATTCTTGGCTTGCAATAATCACTAAAAAGGCTAAACTTCTGAGCAAAATTCACTTTTTCCATGTCACAGCCTCCACCAAATTTCTTCAAATCTCCGATTTGTCCCGTTCAAGAACGAAGATCCTCGCACACGGGGACTGGATATTCAAGCGTCCCGTCTTTTCGCAGAAAGGGCGGGGCTATTTTATCTAGTTTTTAGTACCTAGTACGCAAAGCGCCCTTACTCTACCTTCACAACTCTAATCAGCTTTGAATCGTCCGCCAAAAGCCTGAGAAAATAAATGCCCGGAACCAAATCACTACCGATTCTATTACCTCGATAACTACCCACGACTTCACCAGCGACATCATAAACGACAAATACTTCTTTCTCATAATCTCGAACTGTAATATAGTCCACAAACGGATTCGGATTCGTGCAAAAATTGAGTTTTGAAATTTGGAATTTGGAATTTACCGTCTCTTCCACTCCTGGATTACCTGTTGGATTACGTTTGTAGTAAACCTCCACATTTCCTGAAGGTCCATCCCGCTGATCCCACCAAACCACATGGACTATTGCCCCTGAAGCGGCAATCGAAGGATACAATTGTATAACATTAGCACTTGGGAGTGCAGTGTCAGGGCTCCAGGTTGTTCCGCTGTCAGTCGAGACTTTGTAGTAAATCCTCGGCGTGCCTCGAACGTCGCGCCAGGTCAAATGAACATTGGGACCCGAAGCTGCAAGAGATGGATAAAAGGAATTTGGACTTATCGTAAGTCTGGTGTCTGGATCCCAAGTCATCCCATTATCAATCGAACGTTTATAATATATCTCAATATTGGGAGCATCCCTCATGTCTCCCCATACTACATGAATAATAGAACCGTAGACAGCAATACAAGGGAATGTTTGTTGGCTGGGTTCATTTGTCAGCCGGATTTCCGGTTCCCAGGTTGCTCCGTTGTCGGTTGAACGCCTGTAGTAGATCTCCATATCTCCATGTCTACCGTCATTCCAGACTGTATGGACATTAGCACCAAAAACAGCCACCGAAGGCAGACCCGAAGTGTGAAGACCAGTGAGCGCGATATCTGCTCCCCAGATTGTACCACCATCGGTCGAGCGTTTGTAATAGACATCAGAATTTCCCCCGCGTGTGTCATCCCATACTGTATGAACATATGAACCAGAAACAGCCAGGGAAGGATTCCCTGAGCTTGCTGTATCATTTGTAAGTCGGGTGTCTGCTTCCCAGATTAACCCGCCATCAGTTGATCGTTTGTGATAGATCTCACTGTTTCCGTCGCGTGTTTCTTCCCAGACCAGATGGACATAAGCACCAGAAGTGGCAACAGATGGAAAATGTGATGTTGAATCGTCGATTGGGAGTCGGGTATCTGCTCCCCAGGTAGCCCCGCCATCAGTCGATCGCTTATAATAAATCTCCCCGTATGGTGATCCGCCATCGCGATAATCATACCATACGACATGCACTGTATCTCCTGTTGCTGCAACGCACCAGGCATTGCCGTAAGATGTAGCGCTGATTGCCGGGTCATTTGTTAACCGCACATCACTTTCCCACTGGGCAAAGACATGGGAAAGTCCAGAGATAAGAATACATATAATTATATATTTCATGTTTGCCTCCGCTAAATTTCCTCAAATCGCCAATTTGTTCAGAACAGCACGCTCGAAACAAAGATGCCTATCATTATACAACCGATAACAAACCTCATCAACCCACCGAATAACAGACCTAAAAAGGCGCCGGTGCCCGCTTTCAATGCTTTAATCCCTCTTTTACCGGCGATCAATTCTAACACAACAGCACACAAAAAAGGTAAAATAATAATCCAAATCAGACCGATAAAAATTCCGATGATCAAACCAATTACTGCGCCGATGGCCCCTGCCGTCCCCCCTCCCATTTTCTTCACGCCGAGATAATTCGCAAAAAAATCAACAATGAGACTGAATACGGTCAGACCAGCAAAAATCAGAAGCAGGTCAAAAGAAATTTCTTTAAATCCAGTTAATATTCCATATAAAGCTGCACCGCCAAAAATGAGGGGAACACCAGGCAGCACCGGAAGAATGACACCTACTAATCCCACAAACATTATTATCAAAGCAACAATGAAGATTAAAATTTCTGAAAAAATCATTCTATCTTTTCATACTTTTTTGATTTTATTGGAGGAAATTTTAATCACAAACTCGCAGGTCCGGGCTCCACTGATGATCGATTGCAGAATTTTCACCTGCACTGGTCGTCCAAGGGCTGTCTCAAACAGCTGTTTGTACCATCCAACCCCGCACTGGCAGTATGTTAAGTCTGGGAATTTCTTGCGCGTCTTACTCACCATCCCGCAATAACAACGATCATAACCGCCTATAATTGTGTTTTCATCTTTTAATTTTAACCTGCCACCGCCAAGGTGCTTTTCGTTCAGTTTACTTATAAAATCCTTCAGCGATTTTGATTTCTGCATCAGCTGTTTAGCGAGCTTTCGGGAGTTAGTTCCACAGCACATCATGCCACAGGAGACAAATATGTCCTTGGTCTCCGCAGTGCCGAGAATGCGTTTCATACGCTGCACAGTTTCTCGCACGTAATCCGCCCTTGAAGGATAATCCAGTTTTTTAAATATTTCAGCCCCACCCATGACCTTTCTGGTAACAGATACGCCCGTCTTGGATATCATTATCTTTGTAATTCTTCCAATCCTTCCTGATGTTGGTAGCTTTGAAGCAGATTTTTTGATTTTTATCTTTTCCCTCATTCAAACCTCCTTATAATTGTATGCTATTTTAGTAATAATGCAATAGACAACTTAGCTAATGTCAGGAAATTTAGTGGCAAAAACATATTATTAGTTTTATAGTGATAATAGAAGAAAGAATCTTTTTGAAACTAAAAAGCAAAACCGGTCAACTCATTGACCAATGTGAGTTTACTTCAGTTAAGAAATGTAGACACAATTCAGGGGCTTCACTACTTATTCTTCTTGCGGCAAAAATGTCATCCAGCTTATTGCCAAATAGGCTGGAAGAGTCCCGTTTCTATGAGAAACGAGGATCCTCGCCTTTATAGTCGGGACATCCCGTACCTTGTGACTGTTTCACATATTCACTATGTTCTTAGCTATTCTCGTCATGTAGTATGTTAACCAATCTTTTTCGATTAAATGAAATAATCGGTATTTCGCGACACGCGCATCCATACCATCTGCCCTGCGCGAATATTTCGAGACTGGTTTACCATTGTAATTGAAACATCCGTCTTTGTGGTTGTACATTTCCAGCAGCCATCCAAGAAGCGTCTTGATTGGTCTCGTACTTATGCCAATGTTATATTCTGAAAGCATCAGTAGCTCATTAATCGTATGATGACCATGATAGAAAAATCTTTGTATTTCATCTTTCCTTTTCTTTCCTAAATGTTTAACAAGAAATTCAAGACCCTTATGGATACATCTCTCATATTTTTTCTTTTGAGATAGGTACAGCGCATAGGTTGCATGATAGGTGGCATAAGGACAACTTCTGTCCCATTTTCGTTCTTCCTTATGTTTCTGTAGTATCCAACCACCATCTTCTCTCTGCCATTGTGCAAGAAGGTTGTATGCCTGGTTTACGCGAGCGTCAGCGTTTGCACCGACTTTACCAAGTCCGACGAGAATTACGGCGAATCTGCAGGGCATATTGTGCAACTGGTCAATGGCCACATCATATCTTTCAATGTCGGACTCAGCAATGTAGCCATTGTTGCACTGAAATAAAAGAATATATTCACAAGCTTTCTTTATACGGCCATCTTTCACACTATACCCCATATCTCCCAAGATCGGTAATATCCATGCCGTGGTAACATATTTCGGGCTTACCGGTGTATATCCGCCCTTCGGAAGATATGAAGGCGGTAATGCCCATGCCCCGCCCGAGCACCATGAGCCGTCTTTTCTTTGTTTGGAAAATATCTCAACAACCTGGGCATCCTTATCGACTGCATTCTGTAATTTTCTAACTTCCTCTGATTTCAAATCAACATCTAAAAGGTAACGATGCGTTAGATATTTAACTGGTGGACTCGCATTTTTCACCAGCCATCCAAGGTTTTTGGCTATCTCACTGTGTGACAACATAATTAAGTATGGATTTTTATGAGATCAACATGAAACTCAGCACTAATTCTTCACAGTGAGTTGAAGAATGACCAGATCTCATCACAAGCATTGATATCCGTTGAAGTCTTTCCGATCAATTTTTCAGTCAGGTATTGCCAACCGCCGGGCCAGGTATGACCACCGCCTAGTACTTTCAGTAATACAACCTTCTTGCCGGTTTCCGTGTTCGTATACTCTTCACGGATCACCCGCGTGCCATCTTCAGGGTCCTCATCTTCCAATTCTTCTATCTCGGGACTATGAGAACAACTGTTTCGTGTTATGAATATTTTTATTGTTTCATCGGTGGAGATAATTCTGCCCCGTTTTTTGCGTAGCACCTTCACTTCGCCTCCGTTATACGGAACAAGCGGATCAGTTGTACCGTTGATAAGCAAAGTATTCATAGATTGGGCATCAACGTGGGCATCCTTAGTGTTAAGCGGAATAGCAGCGCAAACCACAGCAACCGCTTTGACTTGATCTGCGAGTTCTCTTGAGACACGAATACTCATAAATCCACCATTTGAAATCCCGGTGACAAATACACGATCGGAGTCTACCTTATACTCTTTTATCATCCTTCGAATAATCTTTGAGAGATAACCAATATCATCAATATCATTCTTATGGGCATAAGAGATGGGATCTTGCCTTCCATCATTCCAGCTTTTTCCGAGCCCCTGTGGATAAACAACCAGAAAACCGTGCTTGTCAGCCAGTTCGTTAAACCTCCCCTTTGTCAACGCGATCATCCCTTTTGCTTTACCTCCTCCACCATGCATAGCAATAATTAGAGGAATCTTGTTTAAGAGTTCATGATGCTCTGGTATGTGAAGAATAAAATCCCGTGTGTACCCATCGTGTTCTATGTTGAGTTTCAAATCCCTCTTTGTCAGCTCCACTCTTGGGATCTTAGAACATGAATTTATAATTGCAATGATTAACGACAATGCAAATAAAAGTCTCACAAAATTCTTTCTATCCACCTTTGATCTCCTTTCCTCCATCCATGATTATTCACCTATTCACCCTACTTTAATCCAAAATGTGTGCGTTGTCAATCTTTGCAGTTTGCGAATCAGAAAACCGCATCTTGACACAATGATAATTAGATAATATAATATTAAGTAAGCGGCTGTATTGGCAGGTTGACATTGTCAATAATAAACGACGAAGGAGGTTTAACATCATGCTGCATCTTTTGTTGATGCTCATAAGTACAGATTTCCCGATCAGCACTGCGTTCGAATCACAGCGCTATCCGGCCGTGTGTTATCAGCAGGATCAGTACTATGCGTTCTGGTGCGACCGACGTTTCTACGGTTTGGACACTACGAACTGCCTGTATTGCACACGTATAACGACTGAAGGTGTGGTTATTGATCCGGACGGTCGATTGCTGGTCCGGGATGACGTCGGCTATGAGCTGGATGCGGCTTTTGATGGTGCTAACTTTCTCGTTGTGTTCAGGAATCATTGCTGAAGTCTGGGAGATATTCTCGGAGTGCGGGTCACTCCTCAGGGTAACCCTATAAATTCGTTTGTCATCGCTGCCGTTTCAGGCGTCCAAACACATCCCTCATTGATCTTTAATGG
>Ga0209427_10005159_pt1 | contig 14989 bp, 28 predicted proteins | sample DeeMarSWOR136_30_FD_187465 | JGI IMG/M metagenome (GOLD analysis project Ga0209427, IMG submission 187465) | Marine sediment microbial communities from White Oak River estuary, North Carolina - WOR-1-36_30 (SPAdes) (version 2) | ecosystem: Environmental > Aquatic > Marine > Intertidal zone >...
TCCTAGATATAAATTTACGGTAAAAGGAAAAAGAAAAGAAATTATTATAGGATTTTCATTAACTATAAAATTAGAAAAAACTAAAGTGAGTGGAACAGCTCCAGAAAATACAGAATTGAGAGTTCCTTTTTATTACGAATTTGGATTTAATAAACCTAGCGATACTCAAATAGAAGAACTGTATAAGGATTGGATTGAGTTTGAATCTGAAGAGGAGGAATAATGAAAGAGAAGAATATTAAATGATATAGACAAAGAATTAGTGTTTCTCAAAATATTAATAAGAAAGGAAAAATATGAAAAAGAAAATATTAGAAAAAAAAGAATTAAAAAAATTAATAAAAGGACTTGAAGAATTAGATAAAGACTTGGAACGATTAATACAAAAATTAAAAGATTCTAAAAATATAAAAAAATGATTAAACTTAAAATAAGAGAACCAATTTGGAAATCTAATTCCATAGGTATAGCTGCGTTTAGAGCTATAGATGATTTAGAGATTACTATAGATTATAAAGATAAATCAGGTAATAAAGTATTTCCAAGTAAATATTATATTTTAAAAGAAGAAATTATAAAATATCCAGTTCAATATTGTGGAAAAGTTAAATTACACATAGTTCCAATAGGAGAATTATTAAATGCGAGACCCAAACAGAATACCTAGAGTATTAAAAAAGGTAGAAAAGTTTTGGAAGAAATATCCTAATTTGAGATTAGGTCAATTGCTGATGATTTTTTCTGAAGGTAACGATTGTTTTTATATAGAAGATAATATATTAGAAAAGAAATTAGATAAAGAATCGAATAAAAAATAATGCTATCATTACCCATACAAAATATATATAATCATGGTAAAACGATTTATTTATTTAATCGTTATGGAGATAAATTATCTATAATGAAAGAACAAACTTTTTATCCTTATTTTTATGAAGAAGACCCTAATGGAGTTTATATTACTATAGATGGAAAGAAAGTAAATAAAATAAAATGTAGAGTACCTGGAGAAGTAAAAAGAAAAAGAAGTAATAATTCTTATGAAGCAGATATTTTATATACTAAAAGATATTTAATAGATAATATTAGGGAAATTGTCTATAGTAATCCTAAATATTTTTTTATAGATATAGAAGTAAAAGCTAAAGAATTGCCTAATTATCTTGCACCTATCCATACAATAACTTGTATATCTTTATACAATTCTTTGTATAAATCTGTACAAACTTGGTACGTTGATGATTTTGAAGGTACAGAAGAAGAAAAAGAAGATAAATTATTAACTCGATTTGTAAATTATATTAAAGAAGAGCAACCTGATATTTTAACTGGTTGGAATTTTATAAAGTTTGATTATGCTTATTTATATGCTAGAATTAAAAAATTATGGAATTTAGAATTTTCTAATTTAATTAGCCCTATTAATGAATCTAGATTTAGTAATAATGAATTTATGTATCCTGCAGGAATAAGTATATTAGATTATTTAGATTTATTTAAAAAAATATATAATAAAGAAGTATCCTATGCTTTAGATGAAATAGCTCAAAAATATTTAAAGACTCCTCCTAATAAAAAGATAGACTTTAATCAAATTTCTGAAGAAATTAAAAATAAAAATATAGAAGATATTAAAAAAATGATAGCTATAGAAAATTTGAAGAATATATTTCCCTATTATGATGAAATTAGAAGAATGGGTAAATGCTTGTGGGAAGATTTAACTTGGCATTGTTTAGATAAAAATACTGAAATTTTGACTAATAATGGATGGAAGAATTATAAAACTATAGACGAATTTGATAAAATATATTCTATGAATCCAAAAACACAAAAATTAGAATTAATAAATATTAAAAATATATTTATTTATAATTATAAAGGTAAAATGATTTATTATGATAATGATGGAAGAATAAATTTCTGTGTAACTCCAAATCATAAATTTTTAATGTATTATAATAGACCAGAAAGGAATAAAACAAAAATAGAATTAAATGAAATTGATTCTATTCCAGATAGAGATGATAGATATTTTTTTATTGGTTCGGAAGGTTATGAAGGAAATTATAATCAATTAACAGATAATCAAATTAAATTAATTGGATGGATTATTGCCGAAGGACATTTTGAAAAATTAAGCAAAGCAATTTCTATTTATCAAAATCAAGGTAAAAAATCAAATGAAATTCAAGAATTATTAGACCAAGAAAATATAATATATTCTAAATACATTTATAAAAATAATAAAACTATTAATTTTAGGATTAGAGCAAAAGATACTGTTTTATATAGAACTTTATTAAATAATAAAAAAGAATTACCAAAATTAGTTTATAATCTATCTATTAAACAAAAAAGATTATTAATAGAGACTTTAATGAAAGGAGATGGACATTGGCAATCTAATAATAGTGGTTATTATTGTTCAAAAAATAAAAATTTAATAGAACAATTTCAATTATTATGTATTTTAGCAGGATGGAACGTTGTTATTGTAGCTAAAGAAGAAAAATTTGGAATTATGTATTATGGTAATATAATAAAAAATAAATTTAAATTATTTCGATATAATTCTAAAAAAGAAATTCAATATAATGATAAAATATGGTGTATTGAAAATCAATATCATAATTTTTTAATAAAAAGAAATAATCAAATAGTATTAAGTGGTAATTCTAAAGTATTAGATATTATGCTTTTAACTGAAGCTAAACAAAAAGGAATAGTATTACCTTCTAAAAATTATGAAGAAAGAGAATCTGAAGAATCAGAATTTGAAGGAGCTTATCGTAGATGTGATATAGAAGATAAAGAAGGTAATTTAATAAAACATTTAAGAGGATTTTATAAAGATTTATGGAAATTGGATTTATCTGGAGCATACCCAAATGCTATTATCAATTTTTGTTTAGATATTTCAAACTTAACTGAAAATAAAAATGAACATAAAATAAATATAACAGATAGAATAACTAATGAAACATTATATACTATTTATATGAAACAAAATGTTAATGCTTTATTACCTACTATTGCAAGAAAATTATTATTTAAAAAAGATATTTTAAAAAAGAATTTAAATTCTTTAGACCCTGAAACCAAAGAAGCAAAAGATTTACAAATCAAATATGATGCTATTAAGGCTCTTGTAAACTCTCTATTTGGAGTTTGTGGATTGAGAGTATTTAGATTGTTTAATAATGATATAGCATCAGCTATTACATCAATAGTAAGAGATTTATTACATTATGTAGAAGATAAATTAGCAGAACAAGGAATAGAAGTAATTTATATAGATACTGATAGTGTATTTATTAAATCAAAAAATAATCCTACAGAAATGATAAATGAATTAGTAAAACAATGGGCAAAAGAAAAACATAATAAAGATAATGTAACTATAGAATTTGATTGTGAAGGAATTTTTGAGAAAATTTTAATTGTAGCCTTATGTCATTATAAAGGATATTTAAAAAAGAAAAATGGAAAAATTAAAGAAGAAATAAAAGGTATAGAAGTAAAGCGTAAAGATTCCAGCAAATTTATGAAAAAATTTCAAGGAGAATTAATAGAGAAAGTATTGAATGAAGAATCCAAAGAACAATTAGAACAGTTTATAGAAAATTCTAAAAAAGAAATTAAAAAAGTACCTTTAATAAATATTGGATTTCCTTGTAAAATAAATGCTACTAAAGATTATAAAAGCCCTCCTATATTTATGAGAGCTTTAAAATATACTAACGAAATAATTTCTTTCAAAAAAGTACCTGGAGATATTTTTTATTACATTTATGTTAAGCCTTTTGGACAAGCAAAAAGAATTTCTAAAAGAAATTTAAAAAATAAAGAAACAGGAAAAAAAGAATTAAGAACTTCAGAAACAATTATTGATAAAAATGTGTTAGCTTTCGATGAAGAAAACTATCAACATATTAAAGAAGTAGATTGGAATAAAATGATAAAAAGAAATATTACAGATAAATCTAAACATATTTTTGAAGCAATGGGATGGACAAAAAAAGAAATTACTCAAGAAGAAGCTTTAAAAGAATTACAACGAAGAGGATTAATTTAATGGATTTATCTAATTTATCTAATAAAGAATTGATGAAAATAGCCAAAATCAAACCTAAATTTGCGGAGGAAGTGTCGAAAAAGACACGTCTTGATTCCATCAAGAAAAGTGAGGTGCAAGACCTCAACTCCGCTCCAAATATTTTAAATAAAGAATTTGAAAAAATACAAGAAAAAAAATTGAAAACTGAAATACTAAAAAATTTTCAATTACAAGATTTAGAAATAAAAGAAATAGCTTTTCAAACTACTAAAAAATATATAAAAGAAAATCATTATAGCCATACAATTAGTTCTTCTATAAGAGTATCTTTAGGTTTTTATTATAAAAATAATTTAATAACTGCTGTAGTGTATGGATGTCCTATTGGTCGTAGAGTTACACAATGGTTACAAGTTAGTGGAGATAATTGTTTGGAATTAGTTAGATTATTTAGTGAAGATGGACTGCCCAAAAATACAGAGAGTTATTGTATAGCTCAATCTTTTAAATATATAAAAGAAAAATATCCACAATATAAATATTTAATTTCATATGCTGACCCTAATCATGGTCATGTAGGATATATTTATCAAGCAACTAATTGGAGATATGTAGGGGTTCAAAGAAGATTATTGCCTGAAAGAAGAATATTTATAGATAATAAAGAAGTACATACTCGTAGTTTAAATGCTAAACATGGTAGTACATCAAAGAAAAAATTAGAAGAAATTTATGGAAATAGATTAAAAATAATTCAAGCTTTAAAAAAACATGTTTATCTCATGTGTTTAGGCAATAAAAAAGAAAAAAAAGAATGGTATACAAAATTTAAAGAATTGCCATATCCAAAAATAAGATGATAAAAAAAATATTTACTAAAAGATTAGAACGCAATTTAGGATTTAAAATACAAAAAAAAGTATACTGTATGGCAGTAGATACTGCTACTAAATCTGGAATTGCTATTGTATTTGCAGATTATAATAAAACTACAATAGAAACTTTTACTATGAAACTTCCTGCTTTACACAAATCTATTATTACAAAAGAAGAAAAATATGAAGAACATTTAAAATTATTTTATAAATTAGTAGTAGAAAAATTAGAACCTAAAACTTTAATCTATGGATACCCTAGTGCTTTATTAATTTTAGAAAATTCTTTCTTAAAAATGAATGTAGTTACTTTTGGTTTTTTGAGAGCTTTACAAGGAATAGTATATGCTAAATTATTTGAAAAATTTGGACTTATTAAAATTATTTTTCCTAAAACAGCAAGAAAATTAGTAGGATTTCAATCTAGTTTATCTAAAGGTAGTAAAAATAAAGATAAGAAAAAAGAAATTATGAAATGGATTAGTAATGTAGTAGAAGAAAAAATTACAGATGATAATGAAGCAGATGCTTTAATGTTAGCATTTGCAGGATTAAAAGAATGATAGAAATAAATAAAAAAATAGCAAATGAATTAGAAAAAAAAGGTATAGGATTTTTTACCGAATTTGGAGCTATTATTGGAGATGAAAGGTTAATATTAGTTTATAAAGAAGGTAAAATTTATCTTGCTCATATTTCTGAATTTGAACAAAAAGGATTATTAATTAGATTAAAGGAGAAAAAATAATGAAAATTAAAAAAGAAATAGTAGTATGTGATTTATGTAAACAAAGAGAAAGTTCTTTACGAAGATGCAAAGTATGTAGAAAACAATATTGTTTTGTTTGTAGTGCAAGTTATGAAAATACTTTTGATTTAGATGTTTGTAAAAGATGTGAAACTTTACCTACAGTAAGAAAATTAATAGAAAGATATTTAAATAAATGGAGAAATGCAGCAGAAAAAGGTAATAAAGAATTACAGAAAATAAAATTAAGAAATGAAAAGAAATTATTGAAAAAGGAGGAATAATGGAAGTTTCTGCTATTGAAAAAGAATTATATGGATTTATTGAAAAAAACATTGAAGTTACTATTGAAACTATTAAAAAACAACTTAGTGAAAAACATGTAGGAGCTTTAGGTAAATTAATTCAAGGAAATAAAATTGAAAAATATAAAAAAAGACAAACAGAAGAAAGTGGATATAGTAAGATGATAACTTATTATGGTCTAAAAAAGGAAAAAAATACAGATGTCTCTACATAAAAGTTTAAAAATAGTATCTCATTCTAAAAAAAGAACTGTAAGAAAAAGACGAGAACGATTAGATAAATTATATGGTACATTATTAAGAAAAGGTGGTCTTACAGATGAGCAAATAAAAATATATGGGCTACCTAAAGAAAAAATATTAAAATTAAAGACTAAAAAAACAGAGAAAAAAGAAGAAAAAAAAGAAATATCCCTTACTTAAAAACATGAATTGGCAAGACGATTTATTAAAGAAATCACAAGAATTAAAAATAAAAGGAGGACAGAATGGTATTTCTAATCGGTCTAATATTAGGAATAATTCTCGGAGCAGGAATAGTACTAGGAACTCAATATCTTCAAAAAACAGAAAAGATATAAATACAGATAAAGGAAAGGAGGAAAAGCTAATGATTACTAGAGAAGCAGCTTTAGATGATTTACAGAAATTAGAAAAAGAAGCAACAGATAAAGTTAGTAAAGTTATTATTGAAGTAGCTAGAGTTATAATTAAAATGTTAGCTACTATTAGGTCAAATCAATTATTAACAGATGCTGATAAAGTTGCAATTAAAAAAGCAAGAGAAGCTCGCAAATCAAAACAATCAGAAAAGGAACAGTAAATAATCGAAGGGGTTTGGAAATCCTACCCCTTCTCATAGCTTATAAGCTATATAAAATATAGGATAAAATCTATTGAAGTGCAAGACTAAATATAAAGAAAAAATTTATGAAATGTTCAATTACAGATAAAAAAATAACAGAAACTCAATGTAAAGAATGTCTCTTTTATATAGAAAAAAGAGATGCAGACGAATATCTTTATATGGTATGTGATTTTGAAAATTGGATAAATTGGAATTATAAAGGAAAGATACAATATGATAAACCAACAAATCTTATTTAGTATTTCAGGTATTTTATTAACTATAACAGGAATATTTGATTCTATAAAATATCATTGGGTAGCTATTAATATTAGAAAAATGGGTACTGCTCAAGGTAGAAGTAGAAAATTTATAAATGCTGCTATAATCAATAATTTAGCAAGAATTTCTCATTGTATTTTAACAAATAATTTATGGGTTGTATTAAGTAGTTTACTTGCCTTATGTTTTATGTTGGAACATTGGTTTATGGTTTATTGGTATTATCCTTATAGAAAAAGGACTCAATTTGGTTTTAAAAGACCTAATATATTTTTATATATAATTAATTCATTATTGCCTAATAAAATCAGAAAAAGACTTTAGGAGTATACATGAAAGTTGTTTATTGCGATTTATGTGGAAGTCCAATTAAACAAATAAAATATTTATTAAAATATTTTAAATACCATGTAAATGAAGAAACAGATTCTCCTAGCAGATTCAATTCTTTTAGTAGTTCAGAAAAAGAAATATGTGAAACATGTAAAGAAATGATAGATAATATTTTTAAATTAAGAATGGAAGGAATTCTTAAATTAGCAAAAGATTTAAAAACAATTTATCAAATGCCTGTTAAAAATAAAAAGTATAAAAGGAAAAAATGAATTTATTAATATTTTCAGATATTCATATAATAGAAAAAGACCTATCAGAAATAGAAGTAATATTTGAAGAACTTCTATTTATAAAAAATAAATATAATATCCATAAAATAATTATAGCAGGAGATACTTTTGATAAAATAAATCCTACCCCAAAAGAATTAGATTATTTTTCTGAATTTTTAAAAAAATTAGACATACCTATAATCCTAATTGTAGCCAAATCCCACGAAAGCATTTCTCCAACTGAAACAATTCTTAATCATTTTGGAATCTTAAATTCCAAATTACAAATACTTTCAGAATATAAAGAAAATGAAAAATTATATGTAGGTCATTTTATAATTAAACAATCTTCTAAAAATCATGGTGGAACAGTTGATAAACAACAATTAAAAGATTATACTAATGTATTATTAGGACATGGACATAATTTTGAATTAATAAAACCAAATATCTGTCAATTAGGAAGTATTAGATTTTTTGATTTTGGAGAAGATAGTTCTTTAGATAAAAGAGTAGCAATTTGTGAAAATTATAATACTAATAATGAAAAATGGCAATTCTTAGCCTTAAATTCTCCCTATCCTATGGTATCGTTACAGTTAGGAAAAGAATTAAAAAATAATCCCATAGCAAATGACCTATCTAAAGAAAAAGTAGCAGGAACAGGCAAAGAAAACGCTTTCTTGGGGGATTTTGAAGCTATTCCAGACTTAAATGCTTATTTGGATGAATTAGACTCTAAAATGAAAGTTCGTATTATATTTACAGATTATGAATTATGGAGAGAATTTTTACCTCATTATAATAAGTATAAAGAGAAATTTTTTGTATTTAGAGATAAAAAAGATTTTCTCATTTCAGAAATAACACCAATTAGTGCTAAAAGTGAAAAGCAACCATTGAAAGAATCTCTACTAAAATTTATGAAAGATAATAAAATAGAAAAGAAAATACAAGATATTTTATTGGAGGAAATAAAATGAATCAATACCATAAAATACATTCTATTTATAAAAGAGACTCTAATACAAAATTTAAAACTTTTCTTACAGGACAATATTCAATACCTGAATTTGAATATCTAAAAGATAATGAATGGGTATGGACTGAAAAAGTAGATGGAACTAATATTAGAGTTATTTATAATGGTAATGATAATGAGATAACTCCTCAAATGGAAGTTACTTTTAAAGGAAAAACAGATAAAGCAGAATTACCTAAACATTTATTAGAAAAATTAAAAATATTGTTTCCTCAATCTAAATTTTTAGGAAAAACTTCAATGACTTTATATGGAGAAGGTTATGGTTATAAAATTCAAAAAGGAGATAAATATATAGGTAATCAACAAGTAGATTTTGTATTGTTTGATATAAAGGTAGGTAATTGGTGGCTTAAAAGAGAAGATGTTGAAAAAATAGCAAAAGAATTAAATATTGCTATCGTACCTATAATTGGAAAAGGTACTTTACAAGAAGCTATAGAATATACGAAAAAAGGATTTAAATCTCAATGGGGAGATTTTATTGCTGAAGGTTTAGTATTAAGACCTGCAGTAGAATTAAAAGCAAGAAATGGAGAAAGAATAATTACTAAAATAAAATATAAAGATTTTAATAATGTAACATAACTTAGTTATAACTAAATTATAATACATATATGAAAAAAGATAAACCTATTAAAATTCGCAGAGAATGGAAAATTAATCCTAAAGAACGAATTAGAGAAGATAAAAAATCTAAAGATATTTGTGAGAAATGTGGAAAATATAAAACCAATCCTAAAGCTTGTATAGATTGTGAATTTGAAGAAATAGAATATTCATAATGAAAATACTAATTTTAGAAGATAATCTAGAAAGAATTGATAAAATAGAGCAATTATATAAAAATCAAGAATTATTTATTTTTGATAATGTTATTGATGCTTTTAATACATGTAAAAAACTTGATTTTAATGTTATGTTATTAGACCACGATTTCGGAGGGCAAATTTGGGTAGATTCAAATAAAGAAAATACAGGCTATCAATTTCTAAAAATGTTAATAGAAAAACAATTACAAAAAGATGCTCTTTATTATATTCATTCAACGAATCCGATAGGTGCTAATAAGATGTTAAATTTATTATTAGATAATGGATATGATGGAATTTGGCATCCTTATTATTTATGGAGAATTTAAAATGACTAAATTTGAAAAATTACAAAAACTTTGCCACGAAATAGCTAAACAAAAAGGATTTTGGGATTCTGTTTTTGGTATTCCTTTAGATATGACAAATGAAGATAGAAATAATGGAGAACTTATTGCTTTAATGCACTCTGAATTATCTGAAGCATTAGAAGATATTAGGCACGATAATTGGAAACATGTAGGAGAAGAATTAGCAGATTGCGTTATTAGGATTATGGATTTTTGTGAAGCAAGACATATTAATTTAGAAAAAGAAATATTAAAAAAAGTTAAAAAGAATAAAAAGAGACCTTATAAACATGGAAAAAAATTCTAATAAAATAAATTATTACATATCAACTAAAAAATGGACAGGAGGAGTTACTATCAATAAAGAAGGTATTATTATAAATGCTTGCCCTATAGCAAAAAAATGGATTGGACAAGATATAAATACCTTGATTGATTACTATAAAAATAAAAATTTATTGTTAAAAGCAATTCCATTAATATGAAAATAATAAATCTTAAATTAAGAAATTTTCAACTCTTCGAAGAATTAGACCTTAATTTTGAAAAAATTAATCTAATTACAGGTACTAATTTAGATGATTTGGGAGCTTCAGGCAATGGTTCAGGCAAGACCACTATAATAAATGCAATTTTATTTGCTCTTTATGGAGATGTTTCAGGTCTTACTTTAAAAGAATTGATAAGAATTGGAGAAAAAAATTGTAGCGTTAATTTAACATTTTTATTAAATAATGAACCATATACTATTAAACGAGAAATTCCTACTTCTTTAACATTATATAAAGATACAGAGGAAATTAAATTTAATACAAATACTCTTACTCAAAAACATATAGATAATTTATTAAATACAGATATTAATAAATTTAAAATGTATCACATTATAGACCAAAATAAAGGAATTAATTTATTAGATTTGGGAGTATTATCTTTAAGAAAACAATTAATGGAATTTGTAGATACTTATTTTTCTGAAATTAGAAATAGCTTACTATCTAAAAAATTGGAAAGAGAAAATTATAATATAGATAAAAAATTATATACTCATTATTTATCTGAAAAAAGAAAACGAATATTGCAATTAGGTTTAGAAGAATTACGAAATATTAGAAATGATTTGAATAGGTCAATTAAAGAAACTAATCAAGGCATTTCAAATACAAAAGGAGAAATGGCAGGTAAACAAAAAATAATTAATTATAAACAATCAGAAACTAAAAAAGCAGAAGAAGGTATTTGTCCTATTTTGAAGCAATCATGTGATAAAATAGGAAAAAAGATGTCTGAAAAAGATAAAAAGAAGCTATCTGATGAAGTAGAATTATTATATAAAGAAATAGAAAAATTAAAAGAATCAATTAAACCTGAACAAGAATATTTAAATAATTTAGAAGAACAATATAAAGATATTGATTTAACAATAGATAGAATAAAAGGAAGAATATTGAGATTAATTAATGCTTTTCAATTTAAAGATTATAAATATACCAAAAAAGATGTTCAACTCTATGCAGATACTATCAAAGTATTAGACCAATTTGCTTCGTATTATGTACAAGAGTGGCTTTCTAATCTTTCACTAATAGTGAATGACCTTTTACAAAATGTGAATATATCTGTAGAATTTAGTACAGATAAGAATTTTATTAAAGTAATTAATAATGAACAAGAACTTAATTATGCCCAATTATCGAGTGGACAAAAAACATTTCTAAATACTATATTTAAAATAGGTATATTATTAAATGAAGGTGTAAATGAAGGAATGTTACTTATAGATGAAGGAATAAATACTCTTGATAATATCAATTTAGAAAAACTATTAGATATTTTAAAAGAACTAAATTTTCAATCATTCATTATTTATCAAAATATAGATAAAGATATAAAAAATGTAAATTTTATTGAATTAGAAAGAAAAGATGGAGAAAGTAAATTACTATGAGATATAAATCTGTATTAGAGATGATTTGGAAAAGTTCTTGCTCTCTTAAATTTAAATTAAGAATGACTTGGATATTTATACTAAAGAGATTTAAAAATGGCTTGTAAAAAATGTAAAATGCAAATCTCAGGGGATTGTATGCTAACTAATGGAATATGTGTTTTCTGTTATTATCATATAACTTCATGGGATAGTAATGGAATTGAAATAACAAAGCAAGAAGCAATTATGGATAGATGTCCAAATTGTTTAAGAAAAATACCAAATCAAGAATTTCTTTATAAACAAGGATGTAAATGGTGTATAGGAGAATAATATGACAAAGGTTGAATATGATATTCATATTGCTAAAGAAAAAGTAAGAATGAAAAAAGGTTATCTTACCAAATCGGAAAGAACTAAATTACAACATATGATAGATAATCCTAATGAATATATTTCTGAAGAAAAACCTAAAAATCTTCAAATAAAACCTATAATCACCAATATTATAGAATTAAAAAAACCTTGTATTCCTATAGAAAAAAATGAAGATATTTCTCAAATAGTTCAAGAATTAAAAGATACCCTATCCACTTTAAAAGGCTATGCTCTTTCAGCTAATCAAATTGGCTACAATAAGCGAGTTTGTTATCTTAGAATTCCTCAATATAATAAAGAAAGTAAAAAAATAGAAATACAAGAAATAGTAGCTATCAATCCTAAAATTATAGAACAATCTATGAAAATCAAATGCCATAAAGAAGGATGTTTAAGTTTTCCAGGTGTAAGAGTTGATACTGCAAGATATGTATTTTGTATAGTTCAATATGAAGATGAAAAAAGAGAAACTCATACGGATATTGTGCAAGACTTAGCGAGCTTTATATGGCAGCACGAAATAGACCATTTACGAGGCTTTATTATATTTGACAGAAAATACAAACGGAAATGAAATATTCAAAACAAAAAAATCAATATTTTGGCAAAAATAATCCTAATTATAAAAAAGGTAAGCCACATTGCCCTATTTGTAATAAAGAATTAAATTATGACCATAAATTTTGTAGAAAACATGTTCCAGGACAATCAAAAAACAAATTAATCAGATTAAAAATTGGGAAATCAAATACAGGAAACCTCAATGGATGTTATAAACATGGATTATATTGCAAAGATAAAAAATGTATAACTTGTAATAAACATTGTAGTCCTGGAGCTATTAGATGCAAGTCTTGTAGTGAACATATTAAAAAATTAGGAAAATTAAATCCAAATTATGTACATGGTAAAGGGCATTTACCATATACTAAAAATTTTCCTAAAATAAGAAAAATTATTTTAGAAAAAAATAATTATATATGTCAGATATGTTCTAAAAAAGGAAATATTATTCATCATATAGATTATAATCCTCAAAATAATCAGCATACTAATCTCATAACTTTATGTCATAAATGTCATTTAAAAAGTAATGCAAATAGAGATTATTGGTATGTTTATTTCAGATATATAATGGAGATTAAATAATGGCAAATCACGAACCTAGACCTAGAATAGATAAAGTACATTTACTTGTAGCTTTTCAAAGAAAAAAATTAGGAAATGACAAAGCCAAATGCATAAGAGTAGTAATTAAAGATTATAATTTAGATTTATTTTTGTTAGAAGAAAAATGTAAAAAACTAGGAGGAATTTGGAGAATTCATCATACAGTTAATGCAAGAAATACCGAAAAAGCTAGAATGTGGCTTATTCATAAATTAATAGATGTTCCTGAATTTGCTGGATGTATAGATTCTATATGGAAAACAGCATTATTACAAAAAGAATGTAAAGCAGAAAATAGATATTTATTAGATATTGATACTGTACATTCTGATGAATTAATAACAATAGCTGGTTTGATTCCAGAAAATAGAAAAAGAGAAAGAATAGCAACTCCTAATGGTTGGCATTGGATTATTGAACCTTTCGATGCTAGAAAAATTTGTAAATTACCATATGTTACTCTAATCAGAGATGGATATTATTTTATAAAAGAAATTGGAGGAAAAAATGAAAATATCATATACTAAAATTTTAGATTTTTGTGGATTATTAATAGTATTATCTAGTACTATTATATTTATTTGTACAGTTATATTTGCTATAAAAAATATAATATAAAAAGAATTATTTATGAGATTTTTTATTAGTCTTATATTAACTATTTTAATGCACGAAACAGCTCATTTAATTGCTGCTAAAGCTTGTAAATGTCAAGTAGATATTTTTAGTGTAGGATTTGGGAAAGCTTTATTTAAAAAGAAAATAGGAAAAACAATATATCAAATAGCTCCCATCCTTATTGGAGGTTATTGTCAATTAAAAGACGAATTATGTTACAGCAGGAGTAAATATGCTTTTACTAATTTACCTTATAGAAAAAAACTTATAATTTCTTTAGCAGGAGTAATTATTAATATAATAGCTGGTTTGATTTCTTTATTTTTTGGAATTACCTTTGGAATTGATTTTTTATATTATTTTGGAGCTATTTCTTTTGCATTGGGCATTACTAATGCCCTACCAATTCCTGCTTTAGATGGGAGCTATCCGATTTTAGTATGGCTAGAAAAAATATATGGTAAGAAAAAAGGATACGCTAAAATGAATAGAATCTGTAGTATTGGTTTTATGATTTTGATGTTATTAAATATATTATGTTTACCTTATTTATTTTATTTAATTAAAATTGGGAGGCTATAATGAAAGTATTTCAAAATTTAATAAAATATACCATAGGCTTGCCTTTGATATTAGTTTTAACTATAGTTTTTATTTTAGTTTATTTAGAATGTTTTCTTTTTGATACTATTGTTTATGGAGATAGTACCCCTTCTAATATATTATTAGAACTGATAATAGATTTATGGAGACCAATACAATGAAAAATTTAAAAATTAAAATAACTAATATTTTAGCAAGTATAATTCCTATTTTAGGGGGATTATTAGGAGCATGGGCAGGAGCAGACCAAACTTCTAAAGCATGGAGAAGATTTGCTATTCCTGTATTAATTATGGGATTGGCATTTTTAAAAACAGAAAGTATACTTACAATTACTATTATGTTCATGGCATTTGCTCTT
>Ga0209427_10005160_pt1 | contig 14988 bp, 14 predicted proteins | sample DeeMarSWOR136_30_FD_187465 | JGI IMG/M metagenome (GOLD analysis project Ga0209427, IMG submission 187465) | Marine sediment microbial communities from White Oak River estuary, North Carolina - WOR-1-36_30 (SPAdes) (version 2) | ecosystem: Environmental > Aquatic > Marine > Intertidal zone >...
GCCCCAGGCCACAATTCAGCTTCCCCCTCAGGGCATTCAGGATGAGGCCGATCTCGTCCGCCTCGATCCCCGCTATCTTCTTCTCTTTGTCCTCCCCACTGTATCGGATCTCTATAATCGGTATATCCTCGACATAGACATGTAGGACGCCCTCGGCTATAGCGGTGACCTTGAGAACGTTGTCGGCGATGAAGCCGATGATCCGGGCTCCCGAACAACACCGCCTGAAATCCATCCATTTCTTAAGCAGCACCGAGATCCCCGGGGCCCGTGTGCTGGGTTCCCTTGGGGCTTCCGATGGCGGGCCCCTCTCCGACAGGGCTTCCTCGACCCTGTAGATGAGCTGGTCCAACGTCTTCTCGTGCTCCCTGAGGAAGTTGATCACCATGTCCAGGACGTCAAACGCCTTGTCGTCCCTGTCAGAGCCCATCCTTTAGTTTTCCCACGACAAGCTAAACCGCATATCTTTTAAATTATATAGAAGGTAAAATTAGGAATGACTCTAAGGAGCGTTGTTCATGAATAAGGTTATGAGTAGTTTGCTTTATTTCACGCTCGAATCCTTGTCTTTTAACAGCTCCCCCAAATCTACATCGTCTGATAATACCTCACATTGCTCCAAATAACTCATCATTTTCTCCCCCCTCAGGGTAAAGTCATACGAAGTTTTTATTCGTTTGTCACTCCAATGCAATGTTTTTACTTCCTCTACGAATCCCTGAGAGATAAGGGAAGTCAACATCTCATTCAATTTATGCCAAGAGATATTAGCGGCACGCATAATCCACGTTTTTCTATTGTTACCACTTTTAATAGCCCTCAAGACATCGAAATAAATCTCCAGCCTTGTCCTCTTATTAGGCATTCGAATTCAACTCATTTCAATGCTTACAGAGGCTTTTTTCCTTTTATTACTGTTTTAATTCCTAACATATAAGTTAGATAAACTTTATGTATAAGAGTCTTTTGTATGAAACTCGTTATTTTGGGGGGCTTCCCTCCCTTTTTCACTGAATTATAGGTCATTTCCTACGATCAGAGTGATTATAGAAGGCGCGCGCGGTGTTTATAGGGTTAAAGTGACATATATTTTTTAATATATATTTAACAGATACTTGCTATGACCTTTTAATTATTTATTTGATGAATCTTACTCCAAGTCTTGATATACAAGGCTAAACCATTTGTTATGCGTTTTTCTCTTGTTATTCTGCGATCTGAAGAAACACTATGGTTTCATGAGTCTGGTCGCCAATATTTATCTTTTCTTTGACGTTCCATAACGTGATTCGATTGTACAGAAGAAAGACGATCTATTTCGAGGAGGGAGGGTTTGAGCACACGGATGCTACTATTGACCTCGCTTACGATGCTGCCCGAGAACTTGGTATCGAGAAGGTAATCGTCGCGAGCACAACTGGCGAATCAGGTGTCAAAGTCGCAGAAAGGTTCATTGGATCCGGTGTGGATGTCATCGTCGTAGGGTATCAGTTTGGATATCCTACTCCTGGGAAAAATCGTTTCAATCCGGAGAATATGAACAGGTTGAAGGAGCTTGGCGCAAGGGTCTGCTTAAGTACTGATGTGCTGACGACACCTATGAGACAGAGGGAAAGGCTTGGGCCTTCGCCCCTAAGCGTGATTACTCAAGCTTTAATCATGATGAAGATCAAGGTAAACGTGGAAGTAGTGGTTAAGGCTGCCGATAACGGCATTGTTTGTCCAAGGGAGCGGGTCATCTCACTGACTGGTTCTCACTCGGGACTGGATACAGCCATAGTCTTTGAAGCTGAGTTCCAACATCCTCGATATACAGTTGAGGGAGATTATTACTATGCCACTCTCACGCCCAAAGGCAAACGAGGAGTATATGAAATCACTCAAAGCTGAGAAGAACAATTGACATACGATCGTGGTTACGATGCATATATTATTCAATCTTCTAACTTCTCATAATAAAAATATCTTAGATATTACATTCAATGATGTATGAAGAAGTATTTGTTATCTTAGTACTCAAACTATGAAATAAATGTTGTCGGTGGATTGAACAAATATAAGCAATCAACCTACGTTGATATCTTAAGTTGAATAACGATATCTTCTTCGAGCAATAAATTCCTTATATTGAATAAAGGGTGCGCCCTTTTTAGAAAAATCGTTACTGACAAATGTTACTTTAAGTTTTAAATATGTTGTTTAATATAATTAATATTGCGAGTGAAAGGGGACACTCGCGACAAAACCTCTGTGCGGATTCGTGGTTTGCGCGAGATCGCTGGCGACTCGGTACCACTGCACAGGGGTATTCCCCTTTTTTTATGCGCGTGAAAAATGTATGTAAATTTACATAAGTTTGTATATGCCCGAAAGATTCAGGATGACGACATCAGATTCGATAAAGTCGTTCTCGAATGTCTCGGTCATACATCTGGAGATCGCCCTTCGGGTTCAACGAATACTTGATAATAAGAGAATTATTACGTATATGACGTTAAACATGAATGAATTTTTACTTGATTATCGTACACGCGTTTTAGTACCTTATTGCTCTTCTCCTTCCTCTAATGGGAGGGTGGACATGTAACTGTGCTTCATTGTAGGGCAGAGAATCTTCAGCTCGATCCTCTTCATCGTCCTTTGTCCAATTTAGTTTAATTATCCTCGCTCTGTGCCTGGACTCACTAATAGAGGGTATCTCCTCTTCATTTATCTTTTTTAGGTCATTCTTCTTTATTTTAGGAATCATCTTTCTGTTAGGAAAAAGATTGATTTTTTCTTTCTCCTTATGTAAATTGATGAGTGGAGCTTGAATAAATATGGGAGGAGCAAACGTCGATTTTATTTTTGGACTAAAACTTAACATGTTTAAACACCTCAAATTTGATCGTATGCGCTTATCTGTAGTATGAAAAGCCATTTAGTGTAACACACTTGGTTTCTTCTGAAAAAAATACGCTGCAAAATCGTCACCTCAAAGAACTTCTGAGAATGTAATCGTTTTCAATTCTTGAGGAATGATTGCGATAAACCAATTTACTCATGCCTCTCGTTAATTTCTTACCCAAGTGCCCCAATGGTCCCACAACTTTCATCAACATACTCCCCTTTTCTAGCTTATTTCTGAACATAATTTAGATATAAGGATTCTCTAACATTTTCGGGTAAAATTTTCCATAATAAAGAAATTTGGGTTATTTTTTTCCGTTTTTGGCTTTATTACCCCAAATTGAGAAACATGTTCCATTTATGGAAAACAATCACGCTCGCGTAAAATAAAATTAAAATCATCCTATTTTTACGCTAATCGTAAGAGAATAAGCCTTGACTGCCGTGCTCGAGTTTTTCTAGACTACCGCTCTAGGACGAATTCTGGGCCGTGGGGTACGAATCCCTTGATCTTTTTTATTAGCATCTTCTCGCCCAGCCTGTTCCCTATGCCCAGGGGCTCGAAGGCCTTGGCAAGCTTGACGGCGTTCTCAAGGCGTGTGGACGTCTCGGCGTAGATCCTGAAGAGCGAGTCACCTGTTGAGACCTCGTCGCCCATCTTGTGGTTCAGCACCAGACCGGAACCCTTATCGGATGGTGCCCCCGCCTCCCTCGCCATCTGGGCTATGGCCCTGTTATTGATGTAAAGTACTCTCCCATCTCGCTCGGCCTCGATGTCGAGCCAGTGCTCCCCAAGCATGAGGTCCTCTGGCTGGATGTCGGGGTCGCCGCCCTGGGCCCCTATGATCTGCCTCATCTTCTCCTCCGCCTTCCCGGATGAGAGGAGGTGCATGGCCCTCTCCTTACCATCCTCCTCCCCCGTCATCTCAAAGAGGATCCCGGCAAGCGTAGTAGCCTTGTCCACCAGGCCGTGAGAGCCCCTGCCTTCTAGGGCCTCCAGGGCCTCTCTCGCCTCGAGGTTGGGCCCGACCGCCCTCCCGACGGGCTGCTCCCCCTCGGTTATTGCGCATTCGATGCTCATTCCAAGGCGACGCCCCAGCTCGATGAAGTTCATGGCCAGGTGGTCCGCCTCGCTTATGGTCTTGATCTTCGCCTCCCTGCCGGTAGGGATATCGACGACCACGTGCGTCGAGCCCATGGCCTTCTTCTTGCTCATTATCGACGGCAGGAGGAGGGGGTCTATAGAGAGGGGGTACTCAACGCGGATGAAGAGGTCATCCGCCGGGGCGAGGTCGATGGCCCCGCCCCACACTATGCACGCCCCGATCTCTTCCACGACCTTCACGATCTCCTCGAGCTTGAGGTCCACGGGGCAAAGGGCCTCCATCCTGTCCGCGGTCCCGGCCGGCGAAGTTATGGCCCGAGATGAGGATTTCGGTATCTTGTAGCCCGCCGCAGCCACGATGGGGACGACGAGGAGGGTCGTCTTGTCACCCGGGACGCCCCCGATGCTGTGCTTGTCGAGGATGTGTTCCCCCTTGAAGCTGATCGTCCTGCCTGCCGTGACCATGGACCTAGAGAGGGCCTCCACCTCCTCCATACTCGTCCCGTGGATCTGAAGCGCCGTCACGAAGGAGGCCAGCTCAATGTCGCTGAAGTGGCGCTCGACGACATCCTTGACGATCATCTCTATCTTCCACTGGGGCAGCCTCTCTCCTAAGATCTTCTCCCTTATGAAGCCGAGGGACTCGGGCCTCTCAGCGGGCCTAACCTCGACCTCGTCTCCATCGCTCAGCTCCAGCCTGTCCTTGACCTCGCGGTACACCCCGAGGAGACCCGACGGGAACTCCGAGGATATGTTGAGGATGACGACGACGTGGGACTCTTCGGCGCTAAGCATAACCCTGTCGGAGGAGATGACCCCCAGCCTCTCTGCGTCCACAGCGCTCATCACGACTATGAGGTTGCCGCCGGCCTCGATCTCTAGGCTCCTCACCCTCAGCTTCACTTCGCGCTCCCCCCAGAATACGATAAGTATAATGAAGACTATATGTAAAAACCTATCAGAGGCTTGAACATGCGATACATCGACTTCGTAGAGCTGGGCCATGAGCCGTCGGAAACGGACCTCGCCTGTGACTTCCACCTGAAACCGAGGGACATCCTGATCGATGAGGCCGCGGGCGGGGTCGCCGCCGAGAGCTCCATAGGCACATGGACCGAGCTCACCACAGTCGAAACCTACATGATGAAGCTGCACGCAAGGGTGTTCGCTATCGATGGGAACGATGTTAGAATAGCGTACCCTGTAGAGCTCTTCGAGGCAGGGAACATGCCCAACATCCTGAGCAGCGTAGCGGGGAATGTCTTCGGCCTCGACGCCATAGAGAGCCTAAGGCTCAACGACATCCACCTCCCAGAGGCGCTTGCAAAGAGCTTCCCGGGTCCTAAGTACGGGATGAACGGCGTACGCCGATTGCTAGGCGTCGAGGGACGACCCCTTGTCGGAACCATAATCAAACCGAAACTTGGCTTGAAGACGAGGGACCACGCGAGGGTGGCCTACGAGGCCTGGTCGGGCGGTTGCGACATCGTAAAGGACGACGAGAACCTCAGTAGCCAGAGCTTCAACCCCTTCGAGGAGAGGTTTGTGGAGACCATCGAGAGCCGGGACAGAGCGGAGGAGGAGACAGGGGAGAGGAAGGCTTACCTGGTAAACGTGACGGCAGAGGCGGATGAGATGCTAAGGAGGGCCGAGTTCGTCGAGGACCAGGGAGGAAGGTACGTCATGGTCGACATAATCACTTGCGGCTTCTCAGCCCTCCAGACTCTGAGGGACAGAGGCCTCGGCCTTGCGATCCATGCCCACAGGGCGGGCCACGCCGCGTTCACCCGCTTGGAGAGCCACGGAATCAGCATGAGGGTCGTCGCAAAGCTGGCGAGGGTCGTGGGCGTCGACCAGCTGCACGTGGGGACCGCGGTCGGGAAGATGGCGGAGACCGAGCCGGAGGTGCGCGGGAACATTGAGGCGCTTAAGCAGGACATGCACGGCGTTAAGCCGGTCATGCCCGTAGCCTCGGGCGGCCTTCACCCCGGCCTCGTGCCGAGCCTCGTCAAGATCTTCGGCCTCGATCTCGTCATCCAGGCGGGGGGAGGCATTCACGGCCACCCTGGGGGCACCTCGGCAGGCGCGAGGGCCATGAGGCAGGCGGTGGACGCCGCGGTCGAGGGGAGGCCCCTCGACGAATACGCCGAGGGGCACGGGGAACTCGCAGCCGCCCTCAGAACCTGGTCAGGTTCCTGAGGTGCCGAGGATCCACGGGTAGCGCCTCCGGACCGCCTCTAGGATGGAGTGGGGGGAGATGAGCCCCTCCTCGCAGACGATCCCGTGGATGTACTCCCTGCGGGTCACGTCGAAGGCCGGGTTCCTTATCGAGAGCCCCCCGGGCGCCCCGGGCCAGATCTCGTCGGTGGGCCTCTCCTCGATGGCCTCGTACTCGCCGTGGATGGTCTGGGGGTCGAACTTTAGTAGCTCCGAAGCGACGTAGAGTGGGGTTCTCGCCTCCTGGGCCGCGAGGGCAACGAGGCTTGTGCCTATCTTGTTTATAACGTTCCCCTCCGAGGTGATCGCGTCGGCCCCGACGAGGACGAGGTCCACCCTGTTCATAAACGACCTAATGGCTGAGTCCACTATCATGGTGGCGTCGATCCCGGCCTCCAGCATCTCCTCGGCGGTGATCCTCCCCTGGTATCTCGGTCTGGTCTCGGTCAGGATTACCTCGAAGTCGGCTCCAGCCTCCTTCGCTCTCCTCAATATCCCGCTCACGGCTGATGAGTGGCAGTGGGTGAGGATCTTGGATCCGTTCTGGATCCTCCTGGACCCCACCTCGGTTATCCTCTGGCGGGCCCTCCTGAACTCCTCCAGTAGGTCGTCCGCCGTCCCTCTGATCAGTTCGTGGAAATTCTCAGGCCCATCCCACTCGGACTGGGAGGCCCTCCACTCGATGAAGCGGATCGCGTTCCTCATGAAGGGCTCAGTCTCGCGCGACTTGAACAGTATCTCCCTCGCCCGGGCGATCTCCTCCAGTGCCGATGCGTGATCCCTCGCCTTTGAGAGCCTCATCTGCTCGACCAGAGCCTCAACGGCGGCAAAGGCGACGTTGGTCGCTCCCTGGACCTCGAGCCTCCTGATCCTCTCGGCTGTCTCGACTACCTTCTCCATCTCTGTGTAGGACATAGGGATGACTTGTTTTATTAATTCACCCTAAAAGCGATGAAAAATCGGTGAATAATTGTTTTGAAATCACCAGCTTATTGCTTCCATAAATTCTCTGGTTGAAGGATGGTCGCAAAATAATCTGGATAAAATACTCTGGTGCTTGGGATGATATCCAAGTTGATTAATATGAAACCGGAGATCCCATGTATAATATTAAACGAAAGATGACGACAGGATCTGGGAGAATGGCTGAGACCTTCCTGATGAGCCTGAAAGAGATCCAGCCTAGTCAGCTGTATGTGAGCAGCGAGAAGCTTTCTAGAGTTTTGGAGGCCTATAATTCTGGTGGCTCCGGCTCCCTCGAACCGATCCCGGTGAACGTACTCAACGGCGAGATCATCTCGACCGATGGGCATACGAGAGCCCTTGCATTGCATATGAAAGGGCACTCGGAGGTGGAGGTCGAGTGGGAGGACACAGAGCTAGACTGGGAGGCCTACGAGATCTGCGTCGCCTGGTGCAAGGAAGAGGGCGTCTTCAGCATCGCAGACCTGAGGAACAGGATCGTGGAACCCCCGGAGTACATGGTGCTTTGGTTGGACAGGTGTAGGAAAATGCAGGAGGTGCTAGAAACCAGGAGGAGCGAATCTAAGAAGCTTTCATAGAAGAATGAGCGGGCGCGAGCGGCTGGTGTGTCTACGAAATAAACGCGCTGAGTCGCGTGGTATTACTTTAATATTTAAGGTTCCCGAACATTTGATAAGTAAAAAGAACGTTGGTGAAATTGGGGGGGACGGCCACGAGAAATTCATTTGTCATTTGGTTGGTGGCGGTTCTCGTTGTATTATCTGGTTCGTCTGTTCTCTATTATGTTGAGCCAAGATTTCCTGTAGCGGTCCTAATGGTATACATTGTTGAGGTTTTTCTGTATGCAAACCTGTTTATTTACAGTATTAAACTTAGGAATGCCAGTCCCTCCGAAGGTAGAAAAATAGAAGACCTTTTCCAAATCGAGAATGATGCATGACGAAGCATATACGCGCTCATATTCATGACGCTGCGCGCGCCGCGCGTCAGTAGCTTGTCAGAAGGAAAATCTGGGAACATGATGATTTTTCAGGGTCACTTTCTTTTGCCTTCACGTGAATTTACTTCTATGCGGATGCTTTTTCTCAGTTGTGTTTTGAATCCGTTTCCTTTGTTCCTGTGAATTTTTGGGTCAGTGTGGGGTTGTTCGTGGCGTTGGAATTTCTCGCATATCCTCGTAGGACCGAAGCGAGGCTCAAGTCTGGATTCGATGCCGTTTAAACGGGCGATTTCCTTTCGGTAGAACCATTACCAATCATCAACGAGTTCTAACGCCGTTTCCTCGACCTCTTCCTGTGTGTACCACATCATGAGCCCTATCAGTGCGTCCTTGGAGGCCTCCTTGACGGTGTCCTTGGAGTACATGCTCATGTATGGACCATTCTAATGTGGGAGCGCTCGGTTTGTAGAGGGTTTGGAACCCATTTTTGGAGGAATTGAACTTCATGGCAGTTCATGAGGATAGGATAATCATAAAAGATGTTGTGCGTTCATATTCAAAATTATTTACCTGCTAAAAAGGCGTATGTGTGGATAGTATAAAATTATAAATCATTAAAAATGTATTATAATCGGGCTAAAATGGCTAGTTGCCCTAGATGCGGAGAAATGGCAGAGGCCACGGGAAAGGAATTTGAATTCGGTGTTTTCAAGGGAAAGCAATTCCGATGTGAGTCATGTGACAAGTACTTTAATGCCTTCTACCGTGATGGCGAACTAAAATATACGGTTCCCAAAGCAAAATGAGAGAAGCCTTAATTTCCCCTCTTTTTAAAATTCCATATTCGTTTATCGTACATACTTTTTTATTATTTCTACTATTCATCTATACCTCGAAAAGGTACACGTGTAAAACCGCTTGAAGAGCAAATAATGAAGATGGTTCCTGTGCGCGCTCATCCTAAGTCTTTTCGTTTCCCGAATTTCATTAATGGGTCGCTTGATTTCTGGTCAAGTATTAAATCTGCCAGAATGTCACGGTGACAGGAATATTTCTGTTCCTTCGTCGGCTTGGCATATTTCTCCACGCCCATCAACGCAACTTTTCCTGATTTTTTCAGATGCTCGATAAACTCACTGAACTTTGTTTCGGTATTCACATGCCATTCGTACCATTGTTTAAGGCATTGATGGCTTAGAGCTCCTTCTTTATATGGATCCTGAATTATGTGGGGAATCCCGTACTCAGGGCGATGTTCATATTCGATGTCGTTTCTTTCGAGTTCACGTTTTAGGACGTTTCCACTGAAGTCAGGGTCGTGTTGATAATCCGAGGAGTAACGTACATCCATTAACAGCTCTATGTCTTCCTGTTTCAAAGCGTCAATGAAATTATCGATGTCCCGATCCTCGCATCCTATTGTGAAGATGGTGTCGTTAAGAAGCTGGCGTCTTATTGCCCCTGCCTCACTGATGTCGGTAACACCCCTCTTCAAGACTACGCTCAGCAACAAAGGCTGCTCTTCGAGGGGGATGCTCCCTATTACGGACGCCACTGAAAAGTTAATTCGCCCATTATCGAGTGCCTTGGCCACTTCTTCATGCAGTTCGAGGGCAACCCGTAGTCTTCTTCCAACCCATTTGCTCTCCACGCTGAGCTTTCTGGCGATTTCACTCTGGCTCCACCCGTACCTCTCCATGATCCTACTCAGAGCCCGCCCTTGCTCCCTTGGCGTCAGCTCCTGCCTGAGCATGTTCGTCTTCAGGGAGAGAAGGTCGGCTTCCTCGTCCGATAGCTCCCTTATATTCGCTTCAATCTCCTTCAAGCCCGCCTTTACGGATGCCTTGAGGCGATAATGCCCCGCTACGAGCTCGTATCTGCCTCCCTCCATTCGGCGGACAATGATGGGATGCCATTGACCATCGTCCAAGAGGCTCTGGGCCAGTTGCCCCAGGTACTCTTCATCCATTTCATCTCGAATAGAGAAACGCCCGACATCGATCTTATTTACATCTATTTTCACTCGGTAATCCTCCAAGTTAGCCTCTTTTTAATCTAGTTCGGATTAAACCTATATCTTCTTCTGATCGAAAACCCACATGTTATTGTAGGCCTAAGAAAGAAGGATAAAAAAATTTTCCATTTTCCAAGGAATGATCAATATGTACTTTTTCCGAGAAAGTTGCGTGCGCGTGATCGAAGAGCGTCTTCTAAATTTTTCCTCAGTAAAATCTAAATAGCATCAATAGAGAAGGCTAACCAATTCAGCGGGTGTATTGATGACCAATATGACCATCCATACAATGTTCTTCACGTGGAAAGTAATTAGTTTCAGGGGTTTGTGTGGTTAGATGGTGGAATGTAGTCTCGGTTATAGGCTGACTGATTCAGACGGAAACGAGTTTGAGGGCAGTGAGGAAGCGGAGGCGAGGCTGACGGAAGAGGTCCTCCGCATAGAACCGACCTTCGGTGAGACTTTGTCCGTCCCCTACAGGGATATGCTGGAGCTGTCCGGGTCCGAATACAGGATACGCGTGTCCCTGAATTCGGGGGATACCCTCACGCTTTTCAACCTCGGATACCGCTACGAGGACTTTCTCAGGGAGTTCAGCGGGCTTCGCAACGCCATAATCCTGAAGGACATGCTCGTCCAAGAGAAACCCAAGCGAGCGGGCATAGAGGCCGTCTTCTCGTACATCGGCGAGAACGGCGAGGAGAGGCAGGGCGGCGGGTGCGAGCTCCGCTTCTACGAGACCGCCGTAGTCATAGCGCCCGAGATGGGGGAGATAGTCAGGGTCCCCCACAGCTATATCCGGGGGATCAGGGAGGACGATTACACCCTCATCGTCGAGACGGAGTTGGGGGATGAGATCAGGCTATCCATGATGGGGGCCAGGTACAACTCGGTCAAGAACGCCCTCAACAAGATGATGCACGAGCTAATCACCAAGAGCCAGACGACACTAAAACAGCTCCTCCCGGGGGCGAACCCCATGGTGATAAGGAAGGCGGCCCTCGTGATGAGGGAGGGGAAGGCGGCCCGCAGGGTCGACATCGAATCGATAGCGGGAGACCTCTGGAAGGAGCTGGAGGGCAAGCTCTCGTCCCTGGGCGTCAATGAGGAGTACGACTACCTAAAGTCCCTCTCCCAGGAGGAGAGGATAAGCATCGGCTTCAAGAGGGACCTGATGGGCGAACTCACCGGAGAGTATGTCTGGTTCCTGATCCCGATCTACGGCACCGACCCCCGTAAACCGGGGAACGCAGTCGCCATGGAGGCGGCCTCAGGTGAGAGTGGGGGAAAGGCCACGTATTTCTTCAGGATCGTGGGGAGAAAGGAGTACCCTGGCTACCAAGACATCCGGGACCTCCACGACGTCTACGATGAGCTACTCAAGACGATAAACAAGTGCATGCTCGAGATAAACTTCAGGAGGGAGCCGATATACCTCCCGGACGAGAGCCTGAAGGACCCCCGCTACGCGAGGTATAGGCACGCCGTGGATAGGATGCCCTCCCTGAGGACCCTGAGACGGCTCTTCATCGGAAGGGTGAGCCACAGAACCCGAGAGCAGTGGCGGGAGGACGTGACGGACCTGCTGAAGTTCAACGTCGAAGCTAAGGACGACGACCTCAAGTGGATGAAGGGCGGCCGGTGAAACTAGTACCTCTCTGGCTTTTTTTACACCGCTTTAAATAATTCAAGGATTGCGTGCGAACACATCTGTTGAATATTCTACTTAATCCCACATTCTAATTCGTACATATTGGTAATCTCGGAAAATTACCCCGATTTTGTATGTGTGTGCGTGTCTGTGCGCGCGCGTCTGTGCGCGCGCTTATATTTACTTTCGCATAAATTTTGTTATGTAGCCGCCATGAAGGAAGAAGAAGAGGAAGAGATGGAGGAGCTGATCAAGAAGCTCAAGATGTTACAGGGCATGGGCGGCGGAACGGCGGGGGGAGGATCAGTAGCGGGCAGCATGGACTTTGAAGAGATACAGAAAATGGTGGGATTTATTCAAGTCGCGCGCCACGGTTAGGTAAAACCTGTAGCTGAAGCGATACGCGATGGTTAACTCAGGACCTTCCCTCATCAGCTCGTGATCAAAGCTACTCCAGTTTTTTTACCCTCATCTACTTTTTCAAGTTTCTGAATAATCCGTCTTCGATCGCACTTGAATAGGGTAATCATTTATACTCTATTTCACATATAAAATGAGGTTTATACATGTTAAGTTACAAACAGCCTTGCCGCTACTGCGATCAGCTGATTCCCCCCGAATCGAACGTGTGCCCTTTCTGCGGCAAGGTGAATCCGCTGGGGCCTCTGAGGTGCCCCAAGTGCAGGAGCCCCGTGAGCAAGGGGTACATGGCCTGCAGCAACTGCGGGCAGTCCCTCAGGGTCGCCTGCCCGAGCTGTGGGGAGACGACGTTCTTCGGGGACTACTGCGAGCACTGTGGCGCGCACCTCGTGGTCACCTGCCCCCACTGCGGGAAGGAGCAGCCCCCGCTCGATGAAAAATGTATTAAATGCGGAAAAAAACTAAAGTAAGAGGGATGATATAATGAGTATCCAGCCCTTCACGAGGAACTACGAGGATCACTCCAACGAGACGGGGTTCCAATTCACGTTCTTCTGCGACGTCTGCGGCAACGGGTTCAAGACCAGGTTCACGGAGTCCAAAACCCACAAGAAGAAGGGGCTCTTCAGGGGCGTAGGGAAGGCCCTCTCATTCGCCTCATCGATAACGGGGACCGATATCGGTCACCACCTGGGCGACGGTGCCGACACTTACTCCGATAGATTCAGCGGCATGACGGCCGACTGGCACAAGGAGCACGAACAGGCGTTTGAACTCGCCATGAACGAGGCGAAACAACGTTTCAACCGCTGTCCCAGGTGCTATAAATGGGTCTGCGACCTCTGCTGGAACGAGCAGGAGGGGCTCTGCGTCGAGGACGCCCCCCGCGCCAGCGTCGAGATAGCTGCTGCGAGGTCGGAGAAGATGGTGCAGGACATAAAGGACTCCGCAGCGAGGACGGAGGTGTTCACCGGGAAGATAGAGAGGCAGCAGACGATCTGCCCAAGCTGTGGGAAGCCAGCCGGTGAGGGGAAATTCTGCGTCAACTGCGGAGCACCGCTTCAACTCCAACGCTGCCCGAAATGCGGCGCAAAGAACCCGTATGGCCAGAGATTCTGCGGAGAATGCGGCACGAGACTTGAGTAGTAAGTATATTCACTACTTTCCCTTTTTTTTAGATGTATGATTCCTCGCAAGGCTACTTGAAGAAGTTCGTCGCGATAGTCATCATAAGCGCGCGAAGAAGGAACGTAGTTTATGTGTGTCTTCACGGAAGTCATTTTTGAGGATGCTAAACTGGAGTCCGGAAGCCAATATATGGGTCGAGATCGATCCTGTCAGGAAGGCTATCGCGCGCGAAAAACATGGTTGTGAAAGCCAGAGAAAAAATCGAATACTATAGAGGATTTCGAATAACTTCTGATTTTCGCGTCTTCTAGTCCCCCTCGGTTAACCTTTTATCGCGCTTCACTCATCAGACAAGCATGAAGTCGTTCAAATCCTACCTGTTCAGAGAAGCCTACAAAGAGGTCCGCAAGCTGGGCGACAGACTGGCCAAGATCGAGCCCCTCATCGACTGGGAGGCCTTCAGACCCCTCATCACCCCTCTATACGACAACAAGGACCCCAAGGGCGGCAGACCCAACCTGGACGAGGTGATGATGGTGAAGCTCCTCGTGCTCCAGCAGTGGTACGGCCTCTCCGACCCGGAGCTGGAGAGGCAGGCGGCCGACCGCCTCAGCTTCCGCCGGTTCCTCGGGTTCCCCGAGAGGGTGCCCGACTCCACCACGGTCTGGCTTTTCAGGGAACGCCTCGCAGAGACGGGGAGAGACCGGGCCGTATGGGCGGAGCTGCAGCGCCAGCTTGACGAGAAGGGCCTCAAGGTGAGGAAGGGCGTCGCCCAGGACGCCACGTTCATCACGGCCGACCCGGGTCACGCCCCTGCCGAGGAGCCCCGCGGTGAGGAGGCGAAGACCAGGAGGAGCAGGGATGGATCATGGGCTAAGAAGGGGAGCAAGTCCAGCTTCGGCTACAAGCTCCACGCCAAGTCGGATACGGACCTCGGCCTCATCAGGGACCTGGAGACCACCACTGCCTCGGTGCACGACAGTCAGGTGGACCTCTCCCGGCCCGGGGAGGTGGTGTATCTGGACAAGGCGTACTTCGGCGTGGAGACTCGAAGGTACGCGGCGGCGATGAGGCGGGCCACCCGGGGCCACCCGCTGGGCATCCGGGATCGGCTAAGGAACAGGCGCATCAACCGGAAGCGGGCGCCCGGAGAAAGGCCGTTCGCCGTGTTGAAGCGTGTGTTCGACGCGGGCCACGTGCTGATGACGACGTTGCCCCGGGTGCACGTGAAGATGGTTTTCGCATGCGTGTGCTTCAACCTTCTTCAGCTGGGTACCCTGGGGGCGGGGCCGTAGCGTGGGCTCTAGATCTTCCGCTGGAGAAGGGATGAATGCTGGTGGGGGTTGGTGGTTTGGGGTTGAGAAAAGGGCTGTGAGGGCCTCAGGAGTGATTCGTGGTTGACATGGGAGGGATCTAAGCCGGGGTTCGTGGGTGGGTTTGAAGCCGTTCCACCCTCGGCCCGGCGTAGATCCAGACTTGCTAAGAGAAAACAAGGTTAATCGGAATCCTCTGAATTCTTTAAGCCATATTCTTGCTCCTTTAACTTCTCCAATTCCCTCTCGAGGAATGCCCTGTAACTTTCATAGAACTTAATCTGGAGCTCCCTCGACCCCTCTGACATTCTATCCTTCATCATCTCT
>Ga0209427_10005161_pt1 | contig 14988 bp, 17 predicted proteins | sample DeeMarSWOR136_30_FD_187465 | JGI IMG/M metagenome (GOLD analysis project Ga0209427, IMG submission 187465) | Marine sediment microbial communities from White Oak River estuary, North Carolina - WOR-1-36_30 (SPAdes) (version 2) | ecosystem: Environmental > Aquatic > Marine > Intertidal zone >...
AGTCCAAGCGGCTCGCGCTCAGCGCCTCGTACGCCGTGAAGTGCCGGCCCAGCCTATGCATCTCAGGAACCTCAGCCATGTCCTCCGGCCACAGCACCGGGTGCTCATGGAGATCTACGAGCACCGTCTTCTCCATTAGCCCCTGGAACCTCTCCTCTTCTCCCTTGCTTAGAGGCACATAGTAGGGCTCCACCCGCGGATGCGTTGTGAGCCTGAACACTTTGTAGTCGAACCCAGGCTCAAGGTAGCTGAACGCCCTGTAGCCGTCGTAAACCTTCTTGCCACCCATATCCATCCTGAGGAAATCGGATTATGGCGATAAAAAACATTCACAGAGAAGATGATGGAGCGCAAGCCGTCCAACCATTTACTTTATAGACTTCGATCTGATAATCAACTTTAATCACTGGTTGTGGATCAATGAACCCAGTCAAAGTAGATGGAAAAAACAAGAAACCCAAACTATTCCTGTATACGCTGAGCACTTGCGGCTGGTGCAAGAAGACCAAGGAGTTCCTCAAGGACAAAGAAATGGCGTACGAGTACGTGGACGTCGACAAGATCACCAAAGACGAGCAGAAGGAGGCCATCGACGAACTCAAGAAGAGAAACGCCCCACTCGCCTTCCCAATAATAATAGTAGACGACCAACAGGTGATCTCGGGCTTCAAGAAGCAGGCCATAGAAGAGGCTCTCGCCCAATGATCAGCGTAGACGACGTGAAGAGACGAGCACAGCAGGACGCAGAGTCGAGAGGCATACGGCTCACACCCGACGAGAAGCTGCTCCAGAGCCTCCTGGAGGGGCTGAAGACCAACGAGGAAAGATACGGCTACCCCAGCTGCCCCTGCAGGATGGCCTCCGGGGACTTCGAGACCGACCGCGACATCATCTGCCCCTGCGACTACAGGGACTCCGACGTAACCGAGTACGGGTGCTGCTACTGCAGCCTCTACGTCGACGACGAAACCCATGAAGGCAAGAAGCAGGCACACGCGATACCCGAGCGCCGCCCCTACGATAAACAGATGGCTGCCTTATGCCCAGTAGAAAAGGAAACCATGGAGGAGGCGATAGGAGAGATGAAGAAATCCAGCAGGAAGCTGCTCTACTGTAAACAGTGTGGATACATGGTCTTCATCGAGGAACCGCCTTATGTCTGCCCAATATGCAAAGCAAAGAGGGAGATGTTCGAGGAGATCGTCACCGTGTCGGGGCACTACACGAGGAAGCTCGAGTAGCTACTCCTTCTCTATTACTACGGCCGTCCCTGTAGCCGAGATCACGACAACTCCAAGCTGAAGTCCCAAGTCGCTGGTCTCCAGGTCAAGCCCCACGACGGCGTTGGCTCCTAGGCTCATCGCCTTACTCCTGACGCGGCGTATGGCGTCTAACCTAGCCTTCTCCAGCTCGCTCGTGAAAGCCGTGACCTCCCCTCCGAACATGGACTCGAAGCCGGCCACGAACTTGCCAAGGATGCCCCGGGTCCTCGGTGTGAGGCCCGTCACGACGCCCATCACCCTCGTGATCCTGTATCCTGGCACCGTCGGGGTCGTCACAATCATGAACTCGGACGGCCCCTCGTCAACAGTCTCTCCGCACTTTGGGCAGAACTTTGCATCCTCAGGGATCTCTGATCCACATAATGCACACTTCATCTCTATCCAATTGAAAAACGGGGCCCTGATTAAAAAGGTGTTGAAGAGTCAGCCCACAAGGGCGTTGAAGAAGACCTTGAACGTGGCATCAGTCAGAGCCCTCATCTGGGGCGCGAAGCCGTAGAGCACCACGCTGCCCTCCCCCTTCCTTGCCTCGATGAGCGCCGCCTTCCTAGCGAGATGCTTCTCCCCGATGAGCCACCCGCTCTGCATCATGTCCTCCTCGGGATACGTGATCACCGCACTATAATTCTCGTTCCAGTGGCCCCCCTTCACCGCGTAGGCGTGGTTACCCCTCAGCAAGATCAAGCCCTTCTCTGGCATCCCATACCCCAGCGGGTGAGTGTTATCGATGTTGACCCGAATAGTGGACCCCGGGCAGTGGAATTCCTCGGGCTTCAGATCCTTCACCGTGTTCCTCACGGGCACGCCGAGCTTCTCGATGGCGAACTCACACGACTCGTAGAGGGCCAGTACACTGCCTCCTTTCTCCACGAATTCCTTCACCTTCTCGACACCGTCCTCACCGATCCCTGTCTTGTACTCAGGGGGCAGCACTGGCACCGTGTACGCGCCCTTGAACCGCTTCTCGTACCACTCCTCTACGCCCTCCCCCGTTATGAGGGCAGGCGGGTCACTGGGGAGGATGAACACGTCGTAGTCCTCCAGACCCTCCTTAACCTCCTTGTCCCTCACGGTGGTGTACTCGAACCCATACTGTTCTAGGAGCCAACGGGTCCAGCCCTCGTCCATGTTCCCACCCCAGCCCCTCTGGTACATGGCGATCCTATGCGGCTTAACGGGACTATGACTGAACCCGGGATCGTCCTTCAGCCCATAAAACCTGAGGTAGGTCTCGCTGGCAACCTCTTTAAGCTTAGATTCCACGCCTCTTTTCTTAGGGACATAGAATGCTCCCGGCGGTAGAGTTGTTTCGCCTAATTCAACTACCTCATGGACCCTGTGGACCTCGACGCCCGCCTTTTTTAAAAGGTTCAGTGCTTTGAAGCAGTCGTTAATCTTACCGTCGAGGATGTACCCGATCTTCGATTTCTCAACGACACCCTCATGCTGCTTAGCCTCCTTTAGCTCCGTGAAGGCTCCCCCAATAGGCTCCTCCGCCTCGACTACTTCCACGCCCTTGAACTCGGCCATTGTCTGTGTGGCGAAGTCGTAGTTCATCATGGGGGCGCCGTCCTGAGACCTGACCCACAGGTTATCCCTGTAAACGGTGCGGCTCAGGAGGCTAATCAAGAAGGGGCGCGCGGTCTGTCCCGCGAATACGACGTACGTTCCCTCAGGATAAGTGATGTCGCCCACCCTTATAGGCGAGGTGGCCTGGTGCACCTCGACGCTCATGTCCATGAGAGTCTTCAAGAGCCTGTGCGCGGTGTTGGGGTCCGCTTGCCCTGGCGGAATTAGGAAGGCGTACGGCGCCTCCGTTTCACCCTTTTCGATGCTCCTCTTGGCCTTCGTGTGCATGTTCCTGAGTATCATCTCACGGTTGTTCGCTGCCACCTCCAGAGTAGCCATAGCCGCCGCCATCTGACCCTTCAGGATGTCGCTGAGGCGCCACCACCCTCCTTTCCAGGGGTCGTTGAAGTTCACAGAGGCACGGTACTCTGGGCGGCCCCGGGGATGGGGCTGCAGCTGGTGATAGTGGACGTACACCGGGGTAGCGAACTTGACGCTAGCCGACTCGGTGAACATGCCGCATATCTGGAACCACGGGAACACCAAGCTGAACCCTGGCATGAAGTCGGCGGGGAAGACCGCTGCCTGCTCTACCCCCGAGACCCCCTCAGAAGCCATCCGTATAGCCATCTGAGCACCATAATGTTTCTGCTCCGTCCACACCAAGGGGTCAGCCACCTCGTTGAGGGGGTTGCTGTTGGGCGGTATGAAGAACCGTGACCCGTAGAACCCCATCTGGTGGTGATCCACGTAGGCCTGGGGAAACCACTCCTTGAGGAGCACCCTGTTCATCATCTGTGTCTCCACTTGGGTAAGGGTCAAGGCATCCCTGTTGTTGTCGTGGCCCACGTACTTGTGGTAGAGCCGGGGCAAGCCGCATCCCTCGTACTCGGTGTCCAGCCACTCGTAGTACCAGTCCACCGTCATGATCTGGCCGTCCGGGTTGGCGCACGGGAAGAGCAGGAGCACCACGTTCTCCCTTATGCGTAACGTCAGCTCGTCATCACAAGTGGCCAGCCTGTACGCCAGGTCCGAGGAGACCTGGGTCCCGCCGACCTCTGAAGCGTGGATGCTCATGGTCATAGCCACCACCGCCTTTCCGTCGGCGACGATACTGTCAACCTGTCCTTGGGAGAGGCCTCTAGGATGGCTTATTCTCCAGCTCATCTCCTTTATCTCTCCCAGCCTCTCCAGGTTCTCGGGAGAAGAAATGCAGGCGAGTATCATGGAGTTACTCTCGGTGGTCTTCCCCACCTCCTCGACCTTCACCATGTCTGAAGCCCCGTCAAGATACCAGAAGTACTCCACGACCTTGTCCCATCTCACGAGCTTGCGGTCCGTGCCTGGCTTGAAACCGTAGAACTCTTCAGGAGACAATATTTCGCTCAAACGAATCACGGCATCAAATACAATCGGCTGTTATTTAAACTGCACATCCACCGTGGAACACGGTTATTGCTTTATCCCTGCATTTTCATTTATATAGTTTAAATACTCCTATCACGCCTATTAAAAGGAATGTCATGAAGTTTGTCCAGCTGAAATCAATCAGGGACATAGTCATGCTTGTCGCCTCCTCCCCTGCTTCAAACGTGATACAGCATATGGAGAACGAGGGTGATCATCTTTACTTCGTCATCGGCGGGACCTTGAGCGAGGTCTTCCTCTACTTCGTCAAGACGAAGGATGTCCTCGAGGGAAGCTTCATAACTTATAACAGCTACTCGGGAGAGATAGGATACAGCGACAAGGTTATGCATGAGCCTAACATCAGTACCATACCCGTCGTTGAGATAATCAACCAGGATCTGCTCAACGAGGACGTGCTGGAGAAGGTAGGCAAGTTATAGCTGGCAGCTTCGTAAGGTGTGAAAGAGAATGGATGTAGAGAGAAAATTGGAAGAGCTAGAGTCCGATGTCGATGTGGAGCAGAAAGATCTTGCCATAAGCATCGAGAACGTGGTAGCCTCAGCCAGCTTGGATCAGAAGATCGATCTTCTTGCCATAATGAAGGTATTCAGGAACGTCGAGTACAGGCCCAAACAGTTCCCGGGCCTCGTCTTCAGGCTCAAGAGGCCCAAGACGGCTACCCTCATCTTCGGCTCAGGCAAGATGGTATGCACGGGGGCCAAGAGCGAGAAGATGGCCCGCAGCGCCGTGAAGAAAGTTGTGCGGGAACTCAAGAACAACGGGATAATCATCCTAGGGAAGCCCAAGATCGTCATCCAGAACATCGTCGCCAGCGCCAACCTCCACGGTAAGATCGACCTGGAGACCGCGGCCGACATCATGGACAACGTGATGTACGAACCCGAGCAGTTCCCCGGCCTAATCTATAGGATGGGTGAACCCAAGGTGGTCATGCTGTTGTTCGCCTCAGGGAAGCTAGTCTGCACCGGAGCAAAGCACGAGGACATGGTCCGAGAGGCAGTGGAGAAGCTCCACGAGATACTAGAGGACTATGACCTCATCTACTACGAGTAGCGGTGGTAGACAGTGCCACCGAGGAACAGCAGCGTAGAGCATAAAGCCCTTAGACTAATCTACGACTCGGGAGACGAAGGGCTCCTACAGAGCGAGCTATGGAAACTCCTAGACGTGAGTAGCAGAGAAGGCTCACGGCTGGCGAAGAAGTTCGAAGAGAAGGGCAGGATAATCCGTGAGAAGGTCCTCAACGACGGCCGCTGGACCTACAAGCTGTTCAGTAAGAATGAGCCCGTCACATTGGATTCGGTGAGGGGCTGCCCTTGCCTCATATGCAGCGAGGTGGAGAAATGCTTTAGAGGTGGAACCCAGGACCCGGTGTACTGCTTGCTGCTGACCTCCTGGATAGATCCCAGAATAGAAACAGATGCCTCACAGTGATCGCTAGATAATGGATGACGGTACTAAGGAGATACTCCGCTACGGCGCGACTTTCATCGTTCTCATAGCCGCCTTCTATGGCGGCATGTATCTGCTCAGGAACACCCTCGGCACGGAGAACCCGATGATGGTCGTCATATCCCAGAGCATGGTACCAACCTTGGGTGTAGGCGACTTCATATTCATCGAGGCCATCGACGACTTCGACGAAGTGGATGCGGCTTCTCCACCTGACGGGGACATCCTCGTGTTCATCAGACCGGGGTTCGAGGACGAGTACATCGTGCACAGGGCAATCGATAAACACGAGAACGATGATGGATGGGTCTACACCACTAAGGGAGACAACAACATGTTCCCAGACGGGGTCCCCGTGCCGGAGCGGCTCGTAGTTGGCCGCGTCATCAACAGGCTGCCCGTCGTCGGATACTTCTCGTTGTTCATAAAGACCATGAAGGGCTTCGCCATGGTCGCCTTGCTGATGTTGATAGCCTTCTTCTACGACGGCTTTCTGCCTAAGAGAGATCAAAAGAGGCCGGGAGGGAGGACGCCATGGCTTTCTTTAACCCCTTTCTCGGTTGCTCTATTGATAATAATTATGATTTACTATAACCCGAGAAAAAACAACGCTCTCATCGAGTTCGTCGCCCTTGGAGCCTGGTACGTTGGCTCAGCCATTCTGCCCCTCGCTGTCGACGACGACGACATGGGGATAATGGTGTGGCTCTATCATCTAGTGCTTTTGATGATACCCATCGCATGCGACCTCGTCTGGTACACCATGCAAATCACCCCAAGCAACTGGTGGGATTTCCAGGGCAGCATAGTGCCTGTGACATGGCTGCTTATGGAGGAGAGCGCAGCCTTCAACAGAGCGTTCAAGAGTATAACGCTATACCTTTTACCTGGGATACTGATCTTCCTCGGATTAATGTACCTAAAACGTAGAGGCGTGGAGCCCTTCAGAAGCATCAGTTACAGGCTTCAGCGATTCGATGAGAGTTTTACAATAGAAGAAAAGAAAGTTAGAGACGACCTTAACTAGTCTACTCTATCACCATGACTGCGCTATGGACGGCCGGAACTTGACACTCGATGGCCAAAACCGCTCCAGCTGACGGCCTGAGCTCGATCCTGAACTCCTCGTAAGGGTGAGCGTACAGGTTAGGCCTGTTACCTGCAGTGACCGCTGGGTCGACGCCATCTATTGCTAGTTCGGTGAAGTCGATGACCACCTTAAACTTCTCACCAGCCTCAAGCAGCGAGTCTCCGTCGCTGTTTACACCGGAGACCGTCGTGATGGTACCGTTGGAGCTGTAGATATCGCCGTGGCACCTCTCGTTGGTGTAGGTCACCACCATCACACTATCATCTAGATCGATAGGCTCGTGACCTTGTGATAGCTTCAGGTAAAAAGTCAGCTTAGTGAGACAGATATCGCTCTGGTCGTCAGTAACGTTCACGAACTGGCCAACCATGCCGCTGTCCGTCAGTAACGCCGAGGCAGCCTCGCTCATGCCTGAACTGATCACCGACTGGGCTTTCTCCGCAGTCAGGAAACCCATGTTCAGGACAACGAATGCGAAAGCAGCAGCAGTTATCACGAACGCGACCAAGATTATGGCTGTCTCAAGGCCGGTCATACCACGCCTTTTCTTTATCATTTTTGCTTGGTACACGTCTTGTTTTTCCTCCTTCTCCCCTTTGGAGAAGACCGGCGAAAAAAAACGCAAAACGTCATATATAGAGAGATGTTTGGGTGACACTCATACCTACAACTAAGAGAAAGACAATGACCCAGATCCTGTACAGATGAAATTTAGCGATTTTTTTAGTAAACTATAAAGATGATTGAATTAGTTTTACCCTGACTCAAGTTGAAAAACGTTAAAGTCGTATCATACGGAATCGGGGTAATCGGTCGAAGACTGGCAACACATCTTCTTACAAAGGAAGGTATCAAGATCGTTGGGGCCGTAGACATTAACCCCAGCATCGTTGGAAAGGATCTGGGGGAAGTCCTCGGCGGAAAGAGGATGGGAGTGATCATCTCCAACGACGCCGATAAAGTGCTCAAGGAAACCAAGCCCGAGGTGGTGTGCCACACCACCATGTCATACCTGAGGCAGACCTACGACCAGTTCGAGCAGATTCTGAAGCATGGTGTAGATATCGTAAGCACCTGCGAGGAGCTGGGTTACCCCTACGCTACAGAGGAGGGGACCATGTACGCCAACCAGCTTGACGAGGTCGCAAAGAGACATGGCGCCACGTTACTTGGAACGGGCATCAACCCAGGCTTCCTCATGGACACCCTCCCGACTTTCCTCACTGGCCCATGCGAGGAAGTCGAGTCTATCTACGTGACCAGGCAGATGAACGCCGCTACCCGCCGCATCCCTTTCCAGAAGAAGATCGGCGCCGGCATGACTAAGAAAGAGTTTAGGGAAGCCATCGACGGAGGGAAGATCACTGGGCACGTCGGCTTAGAGCAGAGCATACAGATGATCTCCGACTCGCTGGGATGGGAACTCGACGAGATAAGGGTTGACCCACCCGAGCCCGTGATCTTGGACCACGACGTGGCCAGCGACGCCATCAAAGTCCCCAAAGGCAAGAACGCGGGCACCAAGCAGATGGCCTACGGCGTGATGGGTGGCAAAGCCATCATAACCATGGACTTCAGGGCCTACATAGGGGCGCCTGAGGAGTTTGATAGCGTCGACATCGAGGGAGTGCCTCCTATCCACCAGAAGATCAGCCCATGCGTGCACGGCGACCATGGCACCATCGCCATGACCACCAATATGATCCCGCTGGTAATCAACGCAGAGCCTGGCCTCAAGACCATGGTAGACCTCCCGGTCGTTCACGCTACGCCCGTTCACTTTGGTAAATACATCAAGAAGAAGTAGGGGATCTCCTCACTTTTTTCTAAACTATCTTTTTCTGAGGGTCTTCCCTTCGTGTGCCCCGGTATAGCTTCCTTTCTCTATAGTGACTACGCCGTTCACCATGACGTAGTCGATGCCAAAGGGGAACTGGTGGGGCTCCTCATAGGTGGACTTGTCGATGACGGTCTCGGGGTTGAACACCGTGATGTCTGCCCACATGCCTGGTCTAAGAATCCCCCTGTCTAGTAGGCTGAAGCGCTGGGCGGGAAAGCTAGTCATCTTCCTCACGGCTTCCTCGAGCCTCAGCGTCTTCTCCATCCTGACGTATCTGCCGAGTATCTTGGGGTAGGTGCCGTAGTGCCGGGGATGTGGCTTTCCTCTCCGGAATGGTCCCTCGATGTTACAGCAGCCCGCGTCGGTGCCCACCATGTGGAGTGGATGTTTCATGATGTGCTTTACGTCCTCCTCGTCGCCGTAGAATATCACCATCCCGGCGGTCCCTTCCTCCTCCAACAGGAGCTCGTATAGAGCCGTGAACTCGTCGGAAGCCCCGCGGTGCTCTTTGACCTCGACCATGTTCATGCCCTCAACAGCCTTGTTCTCGTCGGTCTTCACCGAGGTTACGTAGACGTTACTCCAGCCTAGCTCACCGGCGAAGTTCTCCCAGCCGGGGATACCCTCCTCTATTTCCCGTCTCATCCTTTCCCTCTGATCAGTGTCCCTGAGACGCTCGAGGGCGGCCTCGTTTCCACCGCTGTGAACCCATGGGGGAAGAAGAGTCATGAGTCCCGTCGAGCCTGCCTTATACGGGTACTGGTCGACGGTGACATCGACGCCGCGGGCCCTGGCGTCCTCGAACATTTTCATGGTCTCCCGGCTCTTGCCCCAGATGGACTTGCTAGCTATCTTGTGGTGGCTGATCTGCACGGGGATCCCTGCCTTTTCGCCTATCTCCAGAGCCTCATCGAGGGACTTCATCAGGGTTTTTCCCTCACCCCTGATGTGGGAGTCGTATAATCCGCCATAATCGGCTGCTACCTTAGCCAAGGCTATGATCTCCGGTGTCTTAGCGTAGATGCCAGGAGGGTAAATGAGGCCTGTGCTGAGTCCAAAGGCTCCCGCCTCCATGGCCTCCGCTGTTAACTCCTTCATCTTCTCAAGTTCCTTGGGCGTCGGGTCACGCGCCTCAAGGCCCATGCCGGCCGCCCTGACGGCTCCATGCCCCACGAGGTGGGCGACATTGGTACTGAGGCCCTCCTTCTCCTCCTCCTTTAGGTACTCGTCGAAGGTGTCCCAGGTGAGCTTCAGTTCTATTCCATCGGGGAGCCTGGCGTCGACCTCTTTCTGGGTCTCGCCACGGATCTCGTCGCTAAGCGGAGCAAGGCTGGAGCCGCACTGACCGGCAACCACCGTGGTTATTCCCTGATGGACGACATTCTCCATGTCCCTGTAGACGAGGGTGTTAAAGTCGCCGTGGCTATGGGCGTCGATGAAGCCTGGGCAGACGACGAGTCCCGTGGCATCGATGACAGTCACAGCTTTACCTCGTAGCTTTTTCGAGATATTATCGATCTTCCCGTCTTTGACCGCTACGTCTGCGAAGAACCAGGGGTTTCCTGTGCCGTCAAAGATCTTACCGTTCTTGATGATGATATCATACATAACTATACACAGAGAGTACTTGTTCCGACACGATATATTTTCTTCCAGAGTTGAAAAGGGATGAGACTAAATTTTTTTCTTCCAGAGGGAGCAGATATTGAGGCGCTTATTGGTGGTGGCCTGAACGGCATTCGTGAGAGACATCCTCAGCATCCTGTCCTCTATCTCATAGATGCCCCTGGTGATCTAGGTAGTTGGTAATCGCGCCTCCTATCACGCCTGCGCCTAACAACGCTACTGTCTCAGCCACTTGACAATATATATTACACATAAAAGTTAAGATACCCGACCGGGTAACGCGTATTTTTACACTTTTTTTAAGCTTGTTGGAAAACTTTTATGCATGAACCAGACCATGATGCTCTGAGCGGAATGGCGGAGTTCGATGCCGAATCATTCATAGAAGGCCAGATTAAAGCAATAAGGGAGACTCTAGGGGAAGAGAAAGCCCTGGTCGCCTGCTCAGGAGGGGTTGATAGCACGGTCTCCGCTGTTTTGGTTCATAAAGCAATAGGGGATAACCTGGTCTGCGTCTTCATCGACGACAACTTCATGAGGCTGGGTGAGGCAGAGCAGGTGAAGGCTCTTCTGTCCTCCGAGCCTCTGAGTCTACCTGTGAGGATCCTGAATGAGAGACAGAAGTTCATCGAGGCTCTTTCAGGGATCCCAGACGCCGAGGATAAGAGAAAGGCGTTTAGGCAGAACTTCTATGCGACGCTTAGCGAAATAGCTGCCGAGGAACAGTGCAGATACCTTGTGCAGGGAACCATCAAGGCCGACATCGATGAGACGTCAGCAGGCATCAAGACGCAGCACAACGTTCTTGAGCAGATCGGCATCGACCCAGTGGAGAGGTACGGATTTACCATCGTCGAGCCGTTGAAGAACCTGTATAAGTATCAGGTGAGGGAGGTAGCGCGAGCCTTGGGCACTCCACCCGAGCTGGCTACGCGTCAACCCTTCCCGGGGCCGGGTCTCAGCATAAGGGTTGTCGGCGAGATCACGCCGGAGAAGCTGGAGGAGATAAAGAAGGCGACTTTCATCGTGGAGCAGTCATTCGAGCCACATAATCCCTCCCAGTTCTTTGCGGCTATATTTAGCGGACAGTCTCCCAAAGACCTTAAAGTGCTCAAGAGAGACGCAGCCGAGATCGTTGAACTTGACCCCATGATGATAAAGGCGGGGTTCCTGAACGAGAAGGCCACCGGCTTGATTAACGGTAAACGTGCGTACGGCTCTGTCGTCACCCTCGCCTTCAGGGACAGCTCGGACCGCCCCTTGGAGCCGAGATATGAGCAGCTTGAGAAGACGCTTCACTACCTTCAGGACAACTACCCTGAGGCCACGCGTCTCCTTTACCTTGTGGATGAGAAGGATGGCAACGGGTACGCCATGTCCATGCGGGCCGTGAAGACGAGAGACTTTCTTACAGCTGAGGTGATGAGGCTCCCATGGAACACCCTCCGGGAGGCAGCGGCTAAGATACTGGACTCGTGCGTCGATGTGACCCACGTATACTATGATGTGACACCCAAGCCGCCGGCGACTATAGAATACGAGTAAAAAGGGGTTATTTTTTGATTCCCAGTTCCTTGAACTGGTTTTGTACGCCCATCCTCATGTAGATGAGGTCGTTCCCCACGGTGACCAGGTTGTACCCTCTCTCCATGCGCTTCTTGATGGTGCTGCCGGAAGCCTGGTGTATCCCTGCCGCGAGGCCAGCTGCCTTCGTGGCGTCGTACACCCTGTCGATGGCCGTCTGAACGTCGGGGTGACTCATGTTACCTAGGTGCCCATAGCTGGCCGAGAGGTCGGCTGGACCTATATAGGTCGCGTCGACGCCTTCCACGCTGCAGATGTCTTCTATATTGGCGACTGCCTTCTTGGTCTCGATCTGGACGACAACGGCTATCTCCTTGTCAGCCGTCTTGAAATAGTCGGGGTCGAACATGGCTGCTCTTCTGGGCCCACAGCCCCTGAGTCCATCTGGGGCGTACCTCGTTGCCTTGACTGCCAGCTCCGCCTCTTCTTTGTTATTGACCCATGGAACCAGAACCCCGTAGGCGCCGACATCTAGGGCCCTCTTGATGGCGACGATGTCGTTCCACCATACCCTAATGATTGGCGTTGTCTTGGAAGTTGAGTGCATTGCCTGTATGAGCGTCTGCGCCGTTCTCATGTCGAGGGGTGCGTGCTCGGTGTCTATTACAAAGTAGTCGAAGCCGAGGGTGCTCATCATCTCTGAGACAATGGGGGCTTCCAGAGTGATCCATGTACCATAGAGCTGTTCATCGGCCTTGAGCCTTCTCTTTAACTCGTTCCTCAAACGATTCACCTGTGATAGTTCATTTAACTCGACGGTGCAGAGTATAAAGAATTTCTCAGGATGGCTTCATTCTATTTTTGAGAGCATGTCTAGAATTCCTTTGACCCAACGGAGATAGCTGTTGACGGCCGCTCTCATGGCCGTGGTGTCACTTGCCTCCATAATTATGGATATCCCGTCCACGCCTCTTTGGACATCTGTGCTGGATCTCTCGGAGGAAGGCGACTCGACCTCTGGGCTCAGAGCGTCCAAGACGGCTTCAACCACTTCCTCGGGCACCATGACATGTATCTCTGCTGATGTTTTTTCGGTGAGTCCCTCTTTGGTCATTTTTATTTAAAAAAAAGGTGTAAAAATTAGGCTTGGGCGCGTATCCTGTGTGAGGCCTGTCCCAGCCTGGTCGATGGGGTGTAGGCTCCTCCGGCGAACTTGTAGCCGCATTTCCTGCAGCTCCAGACGCCCACGCTAACGCGTCTCACGGATGGGTTGGCGCAGCTGGGGCACTTGTGGTACGCCCTAACAGTCTCCATTATTCTGCCGTAGCGTTTACGGAGAGTGGCTCCGCCCCTCGTCCGCATCCCGATGTTCTTTCTCTTCTTCCTTGCCATTACTCGCCCGCCAATATTACAGCCCTTATCTCTGCCGCCTTCTCCGACGCGATATTTATGCATTTCTTTATCTCGTCCAAGGTGAAGCCGATAGGGCCACGTTTCTGTATGGCGTTCAGGTTACCGTTCTCGTCGACGGTGATGGTTATCCTGCCGTCTTTGACCTCCTCCTCGTCGTATGTTGGGTCGACGATGAGGGAGTCGCCCATCTTGCACACTGTGACGGAGAGGGGATGTGCTCTCAGCTTCAGTTTCTCGGTCTTATCAGTCTTCTCGATCTCGCCTTTCTTCGATACCTTGAACTTCTGTGCCTCTGCTGTATTGAGGGCGGCTAGTGCCCCTGCGGAGCATGCGTCGATTAGGTTTCCGTCGTAGTTCAGCACGTATAAGTCGACGAAGATCATCTGGACCTTCTCGCCCGAGACGAGGCCGAGCTTATCCATGTCGATTATCTCGGCGGCCCTCAAGCCCCTGTCGACTACCCGTGCAAGCTCTATGGCGTCTTCTGGTGGTGGGCCAGGCTCCCACGTCGGGTGAGCCACGGGCGTATACTCTGCGTTCACCATCATGACGCCAGCGTCGGGGGTGTCCTCGAAGGGGTGGCCTATTCCAACCTTAACTCCAACCACCACGTGGGTTTTTCCCAGCTTAACCTCTGCCGATCCCGCGGACTTTGCGAGGAAGTTGGTTTTTATCTCCCAGTCCCTGTACTGTAGGAGCTCTCTGCCGTCCATCCTTTTCCCTGTGGCGATGACGTCCGTGATCTTCTTGCGCTTAAGCCGGGATACTATGTTGTTGCTCATTCCTCTTCAGCCTCCTCGGCGGGCTCCTCTTCTTCAGGCGCCTCTTCGGGCTCCTCCTCTGCTTCTTCTTTTTCCTCCGCACCCTCGACCATGCCATACTTCTTCTTCAGTGCTTCCTTCTGGATCTCGTATATCTGCTTGCATCCTTCGATGGCAAGCTCGATGCACTTTTCTGTCTCCTCTTGGGTCATGATGCCCTCCATCTGTAGCAGGGTCACCTGGTCGATCTTGGGCAGGTACGCCACGGGGATGTCTGACTCTCCCTTCTTGTCCTCGTGGTCGCCGAGGTCAAGGATCAGGTTGCCGTCGTACTTGCCTGCAGCACACGAAGATACCAGATCCTTCATGGGGATGCCCGCGTCGGCTAAGGCTACCGCGGCTGCATTAATGGACGCGCACCGTGTGCCCCCGTCTGCCTCTATGATCTCTATGAAAACATCTATGACGCTCCGCGGGTACCGCTCGAGAAAGAGCGCCGGCTCGATGGCGTCCGTCATGACCATGCTGATCTCCTGGTCCCTCCTCGAGGGAGCTGGCGACCGCCTCGGGTCAACGCTAAAAGGCGCCATGTGGTACCTGCATCTCAGTATCCCCATGTTGGGCTTGCTGAACCGTTTAGGGTGCATCTCCCTTGGACCGTAAACTCCCGCAATGATTTTGTTGCGGCCCATCTCGATGTAGGCGGAGCCGTCTGCGTTGGGAATCACTCCGCTCTCAATGTGTATGGGTCTGAGTTCGTCGGGTTTCCGACCGTCCACTCTCGCCCACTGCTTTTTAGAGGTTTTCCTCTTAGTGGTTTTCTTTTTAGTCGTTTTACTCAATTTCTATCCTCCTTAATCGTTCTAAGGTACTCCTGGATCCTGTTTGTGAGGCCCGAGGTATGGGCCTCTGTCTCGATCTTATGGATTACCTTTACAACTAGCTCCTCGTCCTCCCGGTTCCGGCCGTTGATCAATATTTTTCCGTTTTGACCTATGG
>Ga0209427_10005162_pt1 | contig 14988 bp, 12 predicted proteins | sample DeeMarSWOR136_30_FD_187465 | JGI IMG/M metagenome (GOLD analysis project Ga0209427, IMG submission 187465) | Marine sediment microbial communities from White Oak River estuary, North Carolina - WOR-1-36_30 (SPAdes) (version 2) | ecosystem: Environmental > Aquatic > Marine > Intertidal zone >...
TGGGTGGTGTAGTACGGGTTAAATCCACGCTGGGGGAGGGGAGCGTTGTCACCATCACTCTTCCACTTACCATGGCAATCATTCCCGCGATACTGGTCACAAGTGGTGAATCCATCTTTGCAGTTCCTCTCTCATCGGTCAGGGAGGTCATCAAGGTCAATAAAACAGACCTGCGAACAGTACAACAGCACAGCGTTATCAAATTGCGGGAGGAGGTTCTCTCCGTCGCAGACCTCAAGGAAGTGCTAAAAATAGATAATGGAAGCCCTGGGAATGGTTACAGGGATATACCGATCGTTATTGTCGATTATGCGGGTAAGAAGATCGGAATTGGAGTAGAGAAGCTTCTCGGCAACGAGGAAATCGTCATAAAATCACTGAGCAGGCACTACAGAGAGATTGACGGACTTGTGGGTGCCTCGATCCTTGGAAACGGTAAGATTGCACTCATTCTCGATGTTGAAGCGATGGTCAGGCGTCACTATGTGGATGATATCAACCCACACTCTTCTGATTCTTCCCGCGAAAAAGTGAGAAAACGGAGTGTGCAGAAAAGATCTGAAAGATCGAAAAGCCCCGGACCAGTGGCAAGCGCTGGTTTGACGCAGAGCGTCAGCACGGAGGAAACCTCCGTTCCGGGGGAGACGGAAGCAGACTCAATAGATGAGACAGAAAACGTTGCAGAAACAGACTCAACCGGCAAGCAGAGCCCTCGGCTGGTGCAGAGCGCCAGCAAGGAGCAAAACGCCGGCATGAAACAAGGTATCGATGGGCAGGATACCGGGATGGAGGTGGAGGAAAGCCTGTTGGAGGAAACTGATGCTGAAGAGGGAATCGACCTTGAAGAAGAGCAAAGGTACATGCTGGAAGAGATACATACCGATGGCGCCATCAATGCGTCCATGTCTATGAGCGAACTCATGCACCGTGATATTCGGGTAAGTTTTCCTGAGACGAGAATAGTGAACATTAGTGATGTCACTCAAGAACTTGGAGGTGAGGAGCCACCTGTAGGGGGTATCTATGTGAAACTAAAGGGAGATGTGGATGGCGGGATTCTCATCGTTTTACCAATGCCCCATGTGTATGGGTTCAGTGATCTCCTGCTTCAACGGGAACCTGGAACCACAGAGAAGATCGGGGAAGAGGAGGTATCGGGACTCACCGAAATGGGAAACATCCTATCCGCTTCATTCATTCGATCCACGTCCGATAAGACAGGGCTCCTCATAAGCCAGGAAGTGCCGGAGTTCACCGTAGATATGTGCCTTTCGGTGATCGACTCCGTTCTCGCACGATTCAACCAGCCAGGACCGAATATTATGATTACAAAAACCGAGTTGTACTATGGAGATACAGAGCAGGCGATTTGTCATCTTCTGCTCTTTCTGGAGCCCGAATCGTTGAGGAGTCTCATCGATTCACTCAAGGGTGGTATGCATGAGGAAGTTGGGGGGTGAAAATGTCCGAGCAAACGGTACTGGTAAAGATGGCTGAAATGGACATTGTGGAAAACAACGGTCGGGGGGCGATCAAGCTGAAAACAACTCTGGGTTCCTGTGTGGGAATCATTCTATCAGACAAGATGAAAGGGATTCACGGCCTCGCCCACATCATGCTTCCAGAACGCACCGGTCGGGACAGTGTAGTGGGGAAATATGCGGATACGGCAATTCCTCTGCTCCTCGATAAAATGGAGAAGCGGGGGAGCAAGCGATCACAGATCAGTGCTTATGTGGTAGGTGGGGCCTGTATGTTTGAGCCTTACAAAGACAGTGGAATTGCAACCATAGGGGAGAAGAATGTGGAGGTGAGTAAAAAAATGCTCAAATCTCTGAACATACCGATCGTGTTCGAGGAAACAGGCGGAATCAAGGGACGAACCATTATCTTCGATATTGATTCCTGCACCATCAATGTCAGAGCGCTGGAAAAAATTACTCTCCGAGGAGTGAAGAATTGAATGACAAGCTTATCCTCACCATGACACTGCCCCCCCTTTCCGATAGTACCTTCCGCTCTTTCATGGAGCTCATTTATCGTGAGACAGGAATTTATATGCGGGAGAGCAAACGTATTCTGGTTTCGAATCGGCTTCGAAAGAGGATCCTCGCCCTGAGGATGCTCAGTTATGACGATTACTACCGGTATCTGACCGAGACCGTTGAAGGGAAAAAGGAGCTCCCTAATTTCATCGATGCGGTGAGCACGAATGAGACCTACTTTTTCCGGGGTGACAATCAGTTTCAGGCGTTGAAAGACGTGATACTTCCCGAGCTCTTCAAAAAAAGAAAAAAGATAAAGGTGTGGAGCGCTGGATGCTCAACCGGTGAAGAGGCATACACCATCTGTATAATCATCCTGGAGGCCGCAGGAGTGCTTTGGAACGGAGATATAGAGGTTTTGGGATCGGATATCAACACCGAAGTGGTGAGAAAGGCTAAAGAAGCCTCTTACTGCGGGAGAACCCTCAGGTTTCTTCCCGAAGTGATTTTGAACCGCTATTTCGTTGAAATCAGCGATAATATCTTCACGATTCAACCCAGGGTGAAGGAGAAGGTGTATTTTCAGGTGCACAATCTGCTGAAAGATGAGCCACCGGGATATTCTTATGACATAATATTCTGCAGGAATGTGATGATCTACTTCGACAAGACGACGCAGAAAACTCTTGTCGACAAAATGTTCGCACGCTGTATTCAACCCGATGGATATCTGTTTATCGGGCATTCCGAGTCATTGCTCGGCTCGAGTGAACATTTCAGATATGCCCATATTTTCAAGGCGCCAATTTATCGACCCAACTGAACATGGAGAGGAAAAGGGCATGATCAGGGTTATGATTGTAGATGATTCACCGTTGGTAAGAAAGGTTGCGACCGATATCCTCACAAGCGATTCTGAGATATCCGTGGTGACAACCGCATCGAATGCTGAGTTTGCACTGAGAAAAATAAATTCTGCAGCCCCTGATGTAATCACCATGGATATTGAGATGCCCGGTATGGGTGGTATTGCGGCAATAAGGGAAATCATGGCGCACAGACCCACACCGATCATCGTGCTGAGTGCCTTTGCCAAGCGGGGTGCAGAGCTCACCCTCCATGCACTCGAACACGGAGCCGTCGATTTCATAGCAAAACCTGCGGTCTCACTCTCCGGGGGAATCAACGAGATCGCGACGGAGCTCATTGAAAAAGTGAGGCACGCAAGCACGATAAGGGTGAAGAAAATAGAGCTTGAGCTGGATACCGAGCTGGAAGGTAAGCAACTTGAACCAGAGGAGGAGCCGAGGAAGAGCCCGAGAAGGGAGTACAGCCCCGGTCGGTTTGAAATTGTCGCGATCGGTACATCCACCGGTGGCCCGGTTGCGCTTAAAACGCTTCTGATGGGTCTGCCGGATGATTTTCCTCTCGGTGTCGTGGTGGTACAGCACATGCCCCCGGTGTTTACCACGGCCTTTGCGATCCGGCTCGATTCCCTCTGCAGTATATCTGTAAAGGAAGCCGAAGACGGCGATCCCATTCTCCCGGGTCATGCACTCATTGCACCGGGTGACTATCATATGACCGTATCTAAATACGGTGAGAGACCGCGAGTACTTCTTCACAAATGGAAACCCGTGTCTGGTCATCGACCATCCGTGGATGTGCTCATGCACTCTGTGGCAAAGGAGTACGGAAACCATGGAATCGGTGTGATTATGACAGGAATGGGGAAGGACGGTGCCGAGGGACTCATAGAGCTTAAAAGAGAAGGGGGGTATGTGATTGCCCAGGACAAGGAGTCTTCGGTTATCTATGGAATGAACAGGGAGGTGATCATAAACGGAGACGCCCATGAGGTGGTTCCCGTGAATGAGATCGCTCAGAGGTTATTATCCCAGGTTTGTATAAAAGAATTCGTGTAGAGAGGAGTTCAATATGAGACTACAGGAGAGGTACAACCTTGATAATCTGTTGAACAGGAGCGCTGAGCTCGTGTACGAAAAGGTTGAAGAGCTTCTCGCATGCAACAATGATTTCTGCCATTGTCAGGAATGTGTGCTCGACCTCGTTGCCTATACCCTGAACCACGTGACTCCCCTGTACAGAACCTCCCTTCTCGGTCCATTGCATTCGAACATGGACGTAGAGAAAAAAGTGGAGATAGAAATCGAACTGGCAATTAAGGCGGGAATGAAAAAGATCACACGTCATCCTCATCATGATGATGTGCAGTCCGTTGAGACCGGTTGAATTGGGGTACGTACATGCGAGACTCTCTGTATGATCCTGATACTCACATAATGAATGAGAGTACGTCTATCGACCTGGAAGCGCTTGATCTTCCAGGTCTTCCCAACATACTGATCGTGGATGATGAGGGCAGCATCATCACCCTCATTTCTTCCATCCTGATCACAAACGGCCTCTCGTCAGAAAAAGCACAGAGCTTGAAAGAAGCCTTTGCAGCGCTGGCAAAAAAGGCCTACGATATCGTGTTTCTCGATCTTGGTCTTCCCGATGGATCGGGATTCAGTGTCCTCGAAAGGATAATCGAATCCATGCCAGATGCCCTTGTTATCGTGATTACCGGATTTCACGATCTGGACAAAGCGGTGAAATCAATCAGGCATGGAGCCTTTGATTACATAACCAAACCCTTTTCGGTAACCCTTTTTCAGGACCGACTGTACTCGGTAATAGACGAGTGGAAGACAAGGACCTTCACTCGGGCCTACCAACGGTATCTTGAGCGGCTGGTCGGCGAACGGACAAACGAACTTCGGAATACCGTGAACCAGATAGAGCATATTCATGACGTCACTGTGTATGCCCTCGGTGCTGCCCTGGATTTGAGGGACCCGGAAACCGAGGATCACTGCAAGCGGGTTTCTGAGAACAGCGTTCTCATCGGCGAAAAACTCGGTGTGAAGGGGGAGAAATTGAAGAAACTGAAGTGGGGATCCTACCTGCACGATATAGGAAAAATTGGAATCCCTGAAAGCATCCTCCTGAAGCACGGTCCGCTCACCGATGAGGAGATGATTGTTGTGAAGAAGCATTCCATGCTCGGTTACATGATGATTAAAAACATCGATTTTCTCATGGAAGCAAGCGAGGTCGTGCTCTACCATCATGAGAAATATGACGGGAGCGGATATCCTTACGGCTTGTTCGGGAAGGATATACCCCTCTTTGCGCGGATATTTGCCGTTGCAGATGCATTGGACGCAATGATTGCTCCGCGTCCTTACCGGGACTCCGTATCGATTCAGGAGGTGTTCGGTGAGTTGAAACGATGCGCGGGAACTCATTTTGATCCTGAAGTGGTACACACATTATTACAGATACCTATTTCTGCGTTGCACTATATAGAATTATAACGAATAAGGAGGTAATAATCCGTGGAAAATCAGAAACATTCTCACACACTGACCCGTGATCAGGATCAGCTGATCAGTTTTGTAGTTGGAGGAGAGGATTACGGTATCGACATCCAGAGAGTGAAAGAGGTAATCAGGATCAGAGAGATTACCAAGCTCCCGAAATGTCCTGTTTTCGTGAAGGGAGTGATAAACCTCAGAGGTGATGTGATACCAATCATCGATCTGAGGGAAAAGTTCGGGCTTCCTCACGAGGAGTACACAGATATGACAAGAGTCATAGTGGTGGAGGTGGATGAGAAATCCATAGGGATGGTGGTCGATAGCGTGAGCCATGTGATTCGTCTCAGTGAAGATGAGATAGAGCCACCACCTCCTCTTATCGGAGGATTGTCGAGCGAATTCATAAGAGGGGTTGGTAAGCTTGGAGAGAACCTCATCATACTTCTGGACATTGACAGCATCCTTACGACTGAAGAAAAGTTAGAGCTCGAACAAATGGAAGAGCCTGTGCTCGATTGATCGGATTCTCAAACCGTGGCAGGAGATAATGAAGGGGTGACAAGCACCCAGCGGGTGACAAGCACCCAGCGGGTGACAAGCACCCAGCGGGTGACAAGCACCCGGTGGGTGATACTCACACGGCGGACATGAATAACCGAGGGGCAACAGTTACCGGGAAGCTATCTCGGTCCTAATGGACCGCCAGACCGCATGGTCCACCGGCCCATATGGACCGCCGGACCGTATGGACCAATGGTAGTATTACCTGCGGGAGCAATCTACCCCTTATTCAGACTTTGGGGATACATTATGGAACCAATTATCGGAATCGATTTCGGGACGACTTATTCTGCCGTTGCTATGTTTCAAGGAGGGACCTTCCATACCATTCCGAACGAATACGGAGATAGGGTAATTCCTTCAGTGGTTTACATTGCAGAGACAGGAGATATCTATGTGGGAAGGCCGGCAAAGAACGTGGCAGTGCTGCACGTCGATTCTGTGGTCCAATCCGTAAAGCGGGAGCTGGGCAGCAGCTTGCTTTACCACATCAATGGTCAGAGTTATACACCGGAGAGGATCGCATCATTCATTTTCGGAACCCTTCGGTCTATCGCTGAGAAACAGTATGGAACCCCAGTGAAGAAGGCGGTCGTAACCGTACCAGCCTATTTCGATGACTGCAGGAGAAAGGCAACGAGAAAAGCGGCTCAGATGGCAGGACTGGAAGTTCTTCGACTCATTAATGAGCCGACGGCCGCGGCCCTCGCCTATGGGTTCTCCACAGAGAGGGAGGGGAAGGTTCTCGTGTACGATCTCGGTGGAGGAACCTTCGATGTTTCGATTCTTGAGATTCGTGAGGGAGTTTTCGAGGTTATTGCGACCAATGGGGATGCCAGTCTGGGCGGTGACGATTTCGACAGGAAGATTGTGGAGGTGCTTGTCGAACAATTCAGAGAAGAAAACAGGATTGACCTGAAGGAAGATAGATTTGCGCTTCAGAAAGTGTACGAGGAGGCGGAGAAAGCAAAGCGCTTGCTCTCAGAACAGCGTATGATCGAAATCGAGATTCCCTTCATTGCTGCAGATAAAAGGGGACCGCTCCATCTCACCTCGAGAATGACGAGGCTATTTTTTGAAGAGCTCATATGCAGTTTTCTCGACAAGACCATACGGCTCGTAAAAGCAACCCTGAAAGATGCAGGTTTGAAGCCGGAGGACATTGACCGGCTCCTTCTGGTTGGGGGTTCTACGAGAATCCCTCTGGTGAGAAAAATGCTCGCTGAAACCCTCGGATTGGAACCGGAAGGGAGCATTTCACCGGAAGAGGTGGTGGCAATGGGAGCAGCCGTACAGGCGGGAGTTCTGTCTGGACAAACGGCAAACTGCGTACTTGTAGACGTTACACCCCTCGGACTCGGAGTGGAGAACCAGGGTGGGTTGATGCACGCGATGATCCCGCGAAACACACCTATTCCGGCCAGGGCATCAGTAATATTTACCACTGTTCAGGATTACCAAAAAGCGGTACTTATTCACATCATTCAAGGTGAACGCAGAAATGTGAAGGATAACTTATCTCTCGGATCGTTCAGGCTCGAAGGAATTCGCGAAGCTCCAAAGGGTGAACCGAGAATAGAAGTCATTTTGGAGATTGATACCAACGGTATTGTTGATGTGAGTGCGGAGGATCTCGATACGCGGTGCAGATACTCGGTCACACTTGACAATACCTTCAGACTCTCGGAAGATGAGGTTTCATCGATGGTCCTCGATGCACAGGTATCCGCACTCGATGACATGCATCTGAACTGTTACTCCAATTCATTGGTAGAGGAGGAACGACTGTGAAAAAGTACGAACTTGTTCGGAGTTTAAAGATACTCGGTGTGGATGAGAACGCGAGCTTCTGTGATGTTCAGACAGCCTACAGGAAGCTGGTTCTCAAGTACCATCCGGATGTGAACCGCAGGCTGGATGCACCAAGACGCTTTCGAGAGATAGTGGAAGCCTACGGTCTAGTTCTAGAAATGATGGGGAGTCAGGCTACAGCAGTGGGCGCGAGACTCATCGACAGCGTGCTGAAAGACCGTATGATCAGGGCGATGGATGCTGAAGAACTGGAAAAGAGGTTCAGATATTCCTCATCTCCAGATGTGCGTGCCTCTGCAATGATCGCGCTTGTGCTCCATGGAGGTGAAGGTTCCAGGAGGATTCTCTTCAAAGCGCTTCGGGATAGTGACGAGCGCGTTCGAGTTGCAGCGCTTCAGACAGCAGGCACGCTCTGCGGCATGAAGGATGTTCTAAGAATCTTCGCCTCTCTGCTCCTGGAGAGGAAATTGGTTGTCTGGAAAAGAGCTTTTAAAGAAATCAGTCGAATTCTGCAGAGGCGCGTGGTGGATTTTAATTCGGAAGTAATGACGGTCTCTGCCTCGCGTTCGCAGGGATGATGTATCCATAAAAAAAGGAGTTGCGAGATGAGAGACCTCGGGAAGATGCTCAACGGCATAATATCGGAGGAGGCGATTGGTGAGCTGATGCTCGCAAAAAACGCCCTTGAGGAGAAGTATGAGCTTATCAATGAAAAAGACCGGATGATTCAGGATCTGGTTACGAAAAACAGAGTGATAGAAGAACGGCTTAAAGAAGTTGAGCAGCTGCTTGAGGGGGTGGAGAACCAGATTGAAGCACACACAAAGACTTCCTTCGAGAGGGGAGCTGAATCGGTCATAAAAGATATCGTCTCAGTGCTTGTAAACCATGAAAGATTAAAGAAACATAAGGGTGTGCAGGATGATCCGGTGGAGAAAATTCTTGAATGTCTTGAGAAACAGTACGGTCTTAAACGTATAGACGAACAGCCCCGGAGTATCGACCCTACGATACACAACGTGGTTGAGGTGGTACAGCAGGAGGAGGGGGAGGAGCAAGAGACCATTGTTGTGCTTTCCACTGGTTACATGCTAAAGGGGAAGCTGCTCATGCCTGTGAAACTGCGGGTAATCAGTGGTGGGAAAAATGACGATGAATCACCGAAAAATGTTTCACCTGCGGTTCGGGAATCACTCTCACTCGTCGAAGGTGGCCGCAAAATAGACGACGAACCTAAAGGAGCGGCTTGATGGCCGATGCAACCCTGATAGAAAAGGCCCTGCCTTCATTAGGTGAACAGGAGGTTCCCTCGGCGGAAGGTCTCATCACTGTTCACCGAGTTATGGAGGCTTACGGAACCGATACACAGGGATTAGATCTTCTACGAAAGAACCTCTTTGATAGCAGGAATAAAATTGCGCTGTCCGCCCTGGAGGTGCTGGGAAGGTTGAAGGACAGGGGGAGCGTTGGCTTCATTACCCGCCTCTTTAATCATGCAGATGAAGAAATACAGTGCGCATCCGTGAAGGCGATCGGAGAGATTGGACAGAAAGAAGATTTCAGGGTTCTTCTGGATTTTTTTAAGACGACTCAGAATGAGAGATTGAGAAGCGAGATTCTCAATGCAGTCGCCAAGCTCGCCGCGGATGAACCGGAGTTTCTCCACCTCTTGAGAGCCTATGAAAAATCCCCGATGATCAGTGCGGATTCTAAAGCCCAGGCGATCGGGCTTCTCATCCAGGTGGATGAAGAGCTGGATTTGAGGAAAGTGCTCGTTGAAATACTGTCCGACAGCACGGTGCACACAGAGGTGTACAAGATCTTCGAGGAAAACAGAAGGGCAAAGGAAGCGCTCATAGAGTGCGCTGCTGATGTATTCAATCGACTTTCAATTGAGAACAGGATACAGCTCATCACGGTTCTCTCACCCTTCACCCATTCAAAGAGTCGTCAGATTCTGTTCGATTCTCTCAAAGATATAAATCCGGAGATACGAAGGGCCTGTTACAGCGTAATCGGAAAAGAGGAGGAGCAGAGAGCACTCTTTGAAAGCCTTTCGGAGTTTCTTTCTGAGCGTGTTGAGAACAGTCCTTCTCTTGAGGAAGAAGTCATCTGTACGATTAGGCGTATGGAGGAGTGCATAGTACAGAACGGTGAACAGATTCGTTTACAAATTAAAAATAAGATACTCGGCCAGATTAATGACCTTTTTACCCAGATGAGATCTGAGGGGAGAAGGGTTGTGAGCGATAGCCATGAACTGGGTTGGATAATTGTCCACGCAAAGGAGTACCTGGAATTCTATGCCGATGAAGACCTCAAACAGGCGATTGTGCGCTATCTGAAGGGAAGCGGAAACTACAGCACAAATGATCTCCTGCGTTCCCTTAAAAATTCGGCGGCTAAGGTGGAGGTCCGCCACTTTGAAGGCTACAACTGTCTTTTAGACGTGATCAAGAACCCGAAACGCCATGGCATCGTACTGGTAGCGAGGGAACTCGCGCTTGCAAAGCTCGGTATGCGCAAGATTATGTACCAGATCATCAGAAATCTTCACCTCACACGCCTATTCGATCTCCAAGGGAAATCTCTCCCCTTCTTCGAGATCTATTCGTGGGCAAAGGACTCTCAACTATACCGCCTTGCAGAAGCTGCGCTTTACGCACTGGCAAAGGTCAATCCCTTAAAAACTGAGTCTGCATGCATCGAGTGCATGCTTCCTCCAATACAGAGCAAGATTCTCACTATCGCCTCCATCAGGTTGCTGCAAGACCTGAAATGGGGTCAGGTGGAACCCACTGTTGTGAAGCTGATTGGCGATACCCATGAGCCCTACCTGCTGCTCAATCTCATCGACGCCCTTTCAGTGCTCGATATTCCATTCAGCACAGACCTCACTCACGCACTGCTGAACAGGCTCGTCTTCGATACGGATGAGGAGATCGTTTCGAAGGTGGGTGTGCTGTTGGGTGAAAAGGCAGATCCCTCAATATTTGAAAACCTCATCCGAATATTTTATCAATCTTGCGAATTTAAAAAGCTGTTGATCCTTCCTGCGATGCGGAGTATCGCCCAACGTACCGGTATGAAACCGGATTTGGCCCTCAGTGAGTTTCTCTACAGGGTGCTCAGGGAAGAGGGTATCAAGATCGCGGTCCAGGCTTCTACTTTGCTGTACAGGCTCGGGGATGATTATTCTATTAAAATACTCAGGGACCTGATCGAAAAGGGGTCTCACGAAGAGAAGATCCAGGTACTTCGCGACCTGAAGGGAAACATCAAACCGGATATTGTACCAGCCCTTGTGCCGTTATTGCGGGAAGAGAGCGGGAGTCTGCAGGAGACTCTAAGGGAGACACTGTTCAGCATCAGCGATTCCGACGTACAGAGAGCAGTCGTCCAGGCCTTCTTCAGCGGGAAAAGAGACAATGTTCCTTCGGGTGAAATGGATGGAGGGGGTTCTGGTTCTGAGATTCGCATAGATTTCTCAAGACAGAAGAGCGCCTACAAGTTCGAACGGGAACATATTCAAAACTGTGCCGTGTTTTTTACGGATATAAAGGGATACACCAAGAGATCTCAGGAGCTGTCCTCCATGGAACTTGCAACGCTGATTCAAGAATATGAGGGGATGCTCCTCCCCATTATCCATTCCCATGAAGGTGCACTGATCAAGCGAATGGGTGATGGCCACCTCTTTATCTTTGGAAAACAGCTGAATGCTGTGCTAGCCGGAATTCGACTTCAGAAGGCTTTAAAAAGGTACAACAGCTATCGTGAGGAGAAGTTTCGCATTAACATACGCGTTGGCATACACTGGGGCGACGTAGTTCGAAAGGAAGACGACGTGCTCGGCTCAACAGTCAACATCGCTTCTCGCCTGGAAACGAGTGCAAAAGAGGGGTCTGTATACATCTCCTATGAGCTCTATGAACCGGTACAAAAGTATGTACACTGCAGGGAAATCGGGCCCATTGAGGTAAAGGGGATCGAGAAGCCGATTATGGTGTACGAGCCTTACGAGCTTGCCTTTGACCTGCCGGGAGAGCTCGATCCGCTTAAGAGGAAGAGCACAGGACACAGCGAAAAAATTAAATCCGTTGCTGGTGAAGACGACTCAGACTCTCAGAAAGCCAAATTGACTTCGTCCGGCATGCATCCAGCAGGGGCTCGACCATCAGGACTGAGTGCAGGTACGGTGAGCGGGCAGTTTCTCATCAATTTGAAGGAATCTTTCATCACTCTTAACAATATATGCATAAAGGTCGAAAACGGAGAAGCCCCGGTCCTTGACATACGAAAGGAACTCAAGCGTCGCTGGCACCTACTCATGCGATCCTTACAAAGCTCCTGAGTGGGCAAGCCGCTCAAGCACATTGGTACAAAACCATAGGTGCAACACTTTTGGTGTTAAGTGCCTGAGCAAAGACGTTCACATGCTCAGCAGCCTGAATGTGAAAATACTCTGCCGCTAAAGCACATGTATGGTAAAGCGATCAACTTTTCACTCCTCCTCACTCCCGTAACCCGCACTCTTGCGTACGTGGTCGTAAATAAGCTCCCACTTGTAGCAGCTTTCATTGGGCATTTCAAAGCGGGCGATATCTTCATCAAGCACTAATTGGAATATACTGTTCCGCTCAGTAGACCTCCCGCGGATCTCTGGGAAGTGGTAGGAGTAGATTTTATTATTCTCCCTGCAGATGAAAAACAACCTCCGGTTCGTGAGATGTAGGAAACCACACCCAACCCGCTCGAGCTTTGGATAGAGAGGTTCATGTAAGAGTATGACCTCCTTTGAAGAGAGGAAGAGCTCTTCCTCGGCACCAAGCTCCCCTTTCACCCTCTCATCCTGAGGCATGAGCGGATGTATTTCTCTATCATCGAATACCTGATCAGCGTACTCCTTTACCGCTTTCCAATCCCCAGAACCCTTTTCCCTCATAAAGCAATGGAGGTTGACCTCCCACTCACTGCTGCAGCGGGTGCACACAAGGGATATACCGTTCACCTCTTTCAACCCCTCCATTTCTCTGCAGGAGGGACACTTCCACAGGAGTCGGGTGAGCCCTTCTGCCGGTTTCTTTCCCCTTATCCGCTCCACCTCAGTATAGTTGTCGTTGTTGTAGATCCCTTTCTGAATGTAGTCTATGATCTCTTCATCGTGTGCTGATTTGTCGAAGCTCACCGGTTTGGAGTAATAAATAGTAATTGGACACCTTCTTCTTTTTTTAGCCCAGCGGGGAAATGCCAGATAGTTCCCCCTCGATATGACCGTTACGAGGGGAACCTTAAGCAGACGGACGAGTTTAACCGTTGACTTTAAAATGGGAAGGGTTTCACCATCCCAATTTCTTCCGCCCTCTGGATATATCACCAGTGGGAATCCCTTCCGTACGATCTGGATGGCGTACTTTATGGATCTGAAATCGACGAATCCCTTCTTCCTTGGAAAGGCTCCCATGGCCCACATAAACCGTCGCATGAGTGGCTTCCTGAAGAATTCATTGGTTGCCATCTGAAACACGGGTTTTCTGATAAGCGCCCCTATGAAGAAAGGATCGAGCAGATGGCTGTGATTGGCTACCATGAGATATGGGCCCTCTGCTGGAAGGTTGTCCAGGCCAACCGCCTTTAGTTTGAAGTACCGAATATAGAAGGGCTGAAAGCCCCAGAGCACAAGCCGGTACCAATAGAGCTTCGGCGTCTTGAAAAAGTCGAGGAGCAAGGATTTTAACCTCCTCTTCTCCTGTGATCTGATTTTCCGTTTATTGTATATAATATTCTCCTTAATGTAAACTGCGAATTGCAAAAAGACGCGAGGATCTGGTAGTCTGTATCTGTCTGAAGATTGAAGGGAAGAAAGTATTTGACACTACTCTCGAGTATGGTAGAATAGTGACTGACTGTTCAGTCATAAAAAGGAAAGGGCAATGGGCAAAGAGATGGACCTGAATGAAAGAGAGCTGAAGCGAAGTAACATAATGAATGCAGCGCTTAAAATATTTTCAAAAAAGGGGTATGGTACCACAGCCCTTGATGAGGTTGCCCAGGAGGCCGGAATCGCAAAGGGAACGCTTTATCTCTATTTCAGGGATAAGGAGGATCTCTTCTGTAGCACCCTGCTCAATTTCGTCGAAAATCTCGCTGACTATCTCAAGTCCCATATAAATGAAAAGATGGGACCCCTTGAGATTCTGGAATCCATTGCATTTAATGAATTGAATTTTTTTTCTCAGAACAAGGATTGCTTCGGAATCTTCCAGACCATCCTGCACGAGAACCTGCTCTTCAGTCATGAAAAACTGTTCACCCTCCTCCTCCAGAAGAAGCGGGATCTTATTAACTATGAGGTTCAAGTAGTGGAAAAGGGGAAGAAAGAGGGATTGATCAGAAAGGATATTGACACAGAAGACATTGTCATCAGTTTTGATGGAATACTGACGAACGCGATTCATCAGTTTGGGAGCATGGGAGTCTTTACTCCACCAGAGGATGTTCTGGGAAAGACCCATTCAATGATGAAGGTACTTTTTAATGGTATTCGCACGGGGTAAGCGGAGTTGTCAAAGACGATACGGAATGGAGATAATGAGGTGGTCTATCAAATCGAGAAAGGCTTATTATTATGAAAAGGAAGGTGTTTTTTTTCTTCACTCTTGCGCTGTTATTGAGCGTTACAACCGCTTCATTGGCAGAAACTATGCAGCTGAACCTTGAGGAAGCGATCGGCCTCGGACTGAAAAACAGCACAACCCTGAAACAGAAGCTCCTCGCAGTGAACGCAGCTCGCGCCGCGGTTCAGGCGGCAAAAGCCTCCTACTACCCCAGCGTGGACCTGAGTGCGACCTACCTCCACCTCTTCAAGAATGAGAAGACTCAGGACATCCCCCTCAACGGATACACGCTTCCTGGCTTCTACTCGACGAGCTCCGACCCTGTCTCGATTTCTGCAGATCTCAGCCAGACGATCTATACGTTCGGTACATTGAAGAGTTCAGTAAAGATTGCAGAGGAAAACCTCACCCTCGTAGAGATGGAGTTGGAGGAGGAGAAGAGAGATCTCATCGTTAAAATCAAAAGGGCTTTCTACTGGTATACACTGGCAGGGGAGGTTCTGCGGGTTCAGGAAGAGACTCTTAACTACAAGGAGGAGGCGCTCAACGTTGCGCGGAAAAGGTACGATGCCGGGCTCGTACCCGATTATGAAGTGCTAAGTGCAGAGTCCGACGTGGAAAACTTCA
>Ga0209427_10005165_pt1 | contig 14985 bp, 12 predicted proteins | sample DeeMarSWOR136_30_FD_187465 | JGI IMG/M metagenome (GOLD analysis project Ga0209427, IMG submission 187465) | Marine sediment microbial communities from White Oak River estuary, North Carolina - WOR-1-36_30 (SPAdes) (version 2) | ecosystem: Environmental > Aquatic > Marine > Intertidal zone >...
TAGAAAGCTCACTATCGTGGAGAGCAGGTTCGAGGGCTCCAACGGACTCATGTCGGAGCTGTATGCCTAGTTTTTGGAAGGGTCCTAGAATTCTTCCAAGCCTGCTGCCTAAGCCACCTGCAGGGTTCAAATCGAGGAGAAGAATTCCCGTGTCTTCCATCAATACTTCTCCCTTATTTGATACCCCGCGGCTTACTTTTAGACCTCATTAAGCCGGGGGCAGGGTTTGTTTTTTGACATACTATCAATGGCCATCTGTTTTGATGCCCTTACCCAGAAGCCGGGATCTCCTCCCACGAGACCCGTGCTTTTTCCCCCGCTCCCTACTTGATTCAATACTACAAAAAGATAAAAAATGAAAACCCTGTTTCAGTCGATTATCGCAAATAAAATCTATCTTAAGACTTTCAAATTTATTTTATCAATGAATTCAAGTACTTAAGCCGTATAAAACCGTATATCGTATTCTTGAGTTCAAAAATCTAAATAAATCGCAGATTTTCTTAGAATTTCTCTTATTTTTTCACAAATTCACAAAATCTGGCTGGGATAGATTTCAAGGCGGGATTATTGAAACTATAAGCAAATGAGGGAAACTAAGAACTAGAAAGGCTCAGGGCCGAAGGACGTAGATCTTCATGGCCCGATACTCGCCCCCGGACGGATCTTTTAGGGATAAGCAAGCTATTGTATCATTACGCAGGTGCAGTCAGCCAGATGGCAGACCTTATGGGAGGCGCTTCCGAGCATGAACATTTCTACCCTGCCTGCTCCAAGGCTTGCCATAATTGTCATATCAACGCTATTTTTTCCGGCATACTCATCCGAACAAGGATCTCATAAAGTCCAACCAATCCAGCGGCGGCAAGGATAAATCCTCATTCTCCGCACAACACCCCTTCTCATCCATCAATAGGATCATAGAGCTTAACCCAGAATGCTCCTAAGCCTTTCAACCCTCCTTTATCGAAGGGAGGGGGCGGTGGTTCTTGTTTGACCCCTCGGGTGAGAGTCAGCGGAAAGACAACCTTATTACTGATGTTTCCGCCCTTATCCCGGATGTATACGGTCAGCGTGAGCTCCGTCCATTCGGCCACCGCGGTAACTGGGGAACTGAAGGAACAATTGAGATATCCCAACAGCCCTGCCCGGTTGCCCTTCTTGATGACGAAAGATCTGAAGCCGTGCCCAGACCCCCCATTGCTGATGCTGTATACAATTCTTCGCATATCTCCATCCGGGTCGTTAGCTTCCAAGTAGACCTTCCAAATGTCGCCGTGGGATAATTTTTCGGCGGCAAAGGAGTGTGTGATGACAGGAGGGCTCCCTGCTTGCTCAGTCTGCCTTTCGGCCAAACTCGTGCAACCGACCATCACGAAGAGAAGGGCCATGAGACTGAGGATAAGAACAATTTTTACAATGGCTTTCATCGTATCCTCCTTTTCTATGCAAATGATACTCTTATTAAAATATACATCAAAATCATGAGGGATTGCTTCTTATTCCCTTGAAAAAAGAGAAGATGATTGCTATAATGTAAGTAATCACTTACTAAGTTGAATAAACGGCATGGGAAAAGCGACCAAGAAAAATGGGCGACTGAGCGGTGAAGAAAGGCGAAAACAGATAATAAATGCCGCCCTCACGCTCTTTGCCGAAAAGGGGTTCAGTGGTACCAGAACCAGGGAGATCGCTGAACTGGCTGATGTGAGCGAAACCCTTATATTCCAGCACTTCAAGACTAAGGAGGACCTCTACCGCGCGGCGTTAACGGAGCTCTTCAGCCAGTACCCGGTACCGCCGGAGGTCGAGGAGAAGATGGCGGAAAAAGATGATGTTGGGGTCTTCAGAACGTTTGCCCTGCACGTCATAAAGCATGGTCTGCAAGATCGCAGGATCGTCCGGCTTGGTATTTTCAGCGCCCTTGAGGGTCCCCGCTTTGGTGAGATATTCCATCACGGGGGAGAGGCGGGGCCACCCCTGCCTCAGCTCTTGGCTCCTTATATACAGCAGAGGATCGAAGATGGGGCGTTAAAGAAGGTCAACGCCCAGATTGCTGCTCAACTCTTCATTGAGACGGCAAATATGTATCTTGCTGACCAAGAAGCATCCATAAGCGGACCACCGCTCCCGTTCTCGGCTGAGGAAGTTGTGGAGACCCTCGTGAGGATCTTCTTAGACGGGCTTAAAATCTAGGAGGGATCGTACAGCAGATGACCCCCTCCTTCAACCTAACCTTTTGAACCGGATGCACGAAGAGGAAAGGAACAGATGAAACCCAATCTGCACAGTTCATCCGCTCTCTTGGCGGGTCTTCTCACCCTGGTCTTCGTAGCCGGCTGTGGCCCCTCGGAGGGTAAGGTCGCGACGAAGAACGACCAGCCCCAAGCCAAGTCCGTTCAGGTGTCCGTGATTACGATTGAGCCGACTCCTATCAAGGACGCGCTTCTCCTACCAGGCGAAACCGAGGCCTGGCAGGACGTCCGCCTGGCCTCGGAAACAGACGGAGTCGTCGAATGGATAGATCCAAGGGAGGGCCAGGCAGTTAAGGAGGGGCAGCTCATAGCCACCATTGAAGTCTCAGCCCTCAAAGCCGCTTTAGATCATGCCCAGGCCTCCTTCGACCTGGCCGATAAGCTCTATCAGCGGCGCAAACTCCTCTCCGAACGCAACGTCATCGCAAAGGAGGAGTTAGACCGCAGTCTGAACGAACGGACCCTCGCCCTCAGCAATCTGCGCAGGGCCAAAGTCGAGTACAAACGGGGATTCCTCCACTCGCCCATCAACGGCTTGGTCAACCACCTCCATGTTGATGTCGGTGAGTTCGTGGACAGGGGCAATCCCGTTGCGGATCTTGTCAACGTGGATAGGATTAAGATCAATGTCAACGTTCCCGAGCTCGATGTCCGGTACCTGCGCGTTGGGCAAAAAACCATGGTTTCGATCGACGCCTTCCCGGGCCGCCGGCTAACCGGGAGTATTGACTTCGTGGCCTACAAGGCCGACCCAGCTACCAAGACCTTTCAAGTCAGGGTATTAATCCAAAACCCGGACCGCCAAATTCGGCCAGGCATGATCGCCCGGGTTGCCTTTCTTCGCAGGATTATCCCCGACGCCTTGGTTGTCCCCCTGTTTGCCCTGGTGGATAAGGGCGGCGAGCGTATAATCTTCGTGGAAAAAGATGGCATCGCCTACGCCCGAAATGTCTCCATTGGTATCATTGAGGGAGACCGGATCCAGATCACTGAGGGGTTGGAAGCCGGTGACCACGTCATTGTGAGCGGTCAGGCAGAGGTCGAGGAAGGGATGCAGGTCCAGGTTCAATGATCGTCAATCAGATCGCTCTCAAACGTCAATCCGCAGTTCTGGCCCTCATGATCTTCATCGTCCTCGCCGGGCTCTACTGCTACGTAACCCTGCCACGGGAATCATATCCGGACATCACCATTCCCTACGTCTTTGTAACCACGACCTACGAGGGCGTCGCCCCCGCGGACATGGAGAAGTTAATTACCATTCCCATCGAGCGAAAGCTCAAGGGGCTCTCGGACGTTGAGGAGATCCGTTCCACCTCGGAGGAGGGCCTCTCCACAGTGGCGGTCAAATTCCTGCCCACGGTAGATATCGATGATGCGCTCCAGAAGGTCAGGGACAAGGTCGACCAGGCCAAGGCTGACCTGCCTGCTGATCTCCCCGATGACCCGGTCATCAAGGAGGTTAATTTCTCAGACCTTCCCGTCATCCGGGTTGTCCTGTCCGGGCCGTTCAGCCTGCGCCGCCTCAAGACCTTCGCGGATGAACTCCAGGACCGCATCGAATCCGTCCAGGGAGTCCTCGAGGCCAGGATTACCGGCGGCCTGGAGCGGGAGATTCATGTGGAGTTTGACCTGGACCGAGTCGCGGCTTACAACGTTCCATTCTCCAGTCTGATTACTGCAGTTGAACGCGGGAACGTCAACATGCCCAGCGGCAGTATGGACATCGGCCCAACCAAGTACTTGGTCCGGGTACCCGAGGATTTCAAACACCCATCGGAGATCTTTTCCATTGTTGCTTTCGTCAATAACGGCAAGCCGGTGTATCTCCGTGATCTGGCCTTCATCCGGGATAGCTATAAAGACCCCCTTACCCGGAACCGCATCAACGGGCAGCAGAGCGTAACCCTCGCCGTGCTGAAGCGCAGCGGTGAAAACATCCTCGAGGTGGTGGATGGAGTCAAGCGGGCTGTCGACGAGATGCGCCCCGTGTTGCCCCCGGCCCTGAAGATTGATCTGACCTCGGACATGTCCAAGGATGTCAATCTCCTGGTGGCCGATCTCGAGAACAACATTATCTCGGGCCTCATACTGGTTCTCACCGTTATCTTCATCTTCATCGGCGGACGCTCGGCCGTCTTCGTCTCCCTGGCCATCCCTTACTCCATGTTGATGACCTTTCTGTTCCTCACCGGGGGGGATATCACCCTGAACATGGTCGTCCTCTTCTCCCTGATCCTGGCGCTGGGCATGCTGGTGGACAACGCCATCGTCATCGTGGAGAACATCTACCGTCACATGCAGGAGGGTGAACCCCGCGTTGTGGCCGCCCGGGCCGCGACCAACGAGGTGGCCTGGCCGGTTATTACATCAACCCTCACCACCCTGGGGGCTTTTTTCCCGTTACTCTTCTGGTCGGGGGTCATGGGCGAGTTCATGCGCTTCCTCCCCCTCACCCTGATATGTGCCCTGAGTTCGTCCCTTTTCGTGGCACTGGTCATCAATCCGGTCCTGTCGGCCCGTTACCAGTCGGTTCCGTCCGAGGGGCCAAAGCAGGACAATCCAGGGCGACTGCCGCTGGTGAAGCGCATCTACCTCAGGCTTCTCAACTGGGCCCTGGACCACCGTCTGATCGTGATTTTGATTGCCTTTGTCCTTCTGGTGGGTTCGATTGCCGCCTTTGCCTTCTTCGGTAAGGGGACGGAGTTCTTTCCCGACGTTGAGCCACGACGTGCCTACATATATATCAAGGCCCCGGAGGGAACCAATCTCGATGCCTCAGACAGATTGGTGGCCCAGGCGGAAAAGATCGTCTCGAAGTATGAGGACATACGTTATATCATTGCCAACATTGGCTCCATAGGCGGCGATCCCTTTTCCCAGGGCGGAACCGGGACGCACATCAACCGCGTTGCCCTGGATTTCAAAGACTTCCACGACCGCTCGCGTCCCTCCTCCGGGATCATCAAGGATATTCGCCGGAGGGTTCTTGCCGCCATCAGGGGGGCTGAGGTTCAGGTGGAAAAGGAAGAGGAAGGCCCACCCACTGGGCCCCCGGTGAACATAGAGATATCGGGAAAAGATCTCATGGTCCTTGGTGATCTTGCGGCCCGCGTTAGAAGGGAGATCGTCGATATCCCCGGCCTGGTCGATTTAAAGGACAACTTCGTCAAGGGAAAGCCGGAGATCAGGGTGCGGGTGGACAAGGAGAAAGCTGCCCTTCTCAGTCTCGATACCCTTATCATCGCCTACACGGTCAAGGCGGCTGTCAACGGTATCAAGGTTGGGGTCTTCCGCCAAGGCAAGGACGAGTATGACATCTTGGCCCGGCTCCCGGAAAGAGATCGGCGTTCCGTGGAAAGCCTTAAGCGCATCACCATCTCGGGTCCCAGCGGGAAGCCCATTCCCCTGACCAGCGTCGCCGATCTCTCCCTGTCGAGCGGCGTGGGAGCCATCATGCGCCTGGACCAGAAGCGGGTGGTCACCGTTTCCGGGGATGTTTCTGGACGTTTGGCCAATGACATCATCCGGGATATCAAGGCTCGCCTCGCCAATTTCCACTGGCCCCGCGGCTACACCTACCGCTTTACCGGAGAGCAGCAAGAACAGGCAAAGGCCCAGTCATTCCTGACCAAGGCGTTCATAGCCGCTATCTTTCTCATCTTCCTGATCCTCATTACCCAGTTTAACTCTTTCACGACCCCCTTCATCATCCTGACCTCGGTTCTCCTGTCGTTGATCGGGGTCTTCTTTGGCCTCCTGGTTACCGGCACGGCCTTTGGCATCATCATGACGGGTGTCGGGGTCATCAGCCTTGCTGGGGTGGTGGTAAATAACACCATTGTCCTGATCGACTACTACAATCAGCTCATGCAAAAGGGGCTTTCCTCCCGGGAAGCCCTGGTGAAGACCGGGCTGGTCCGGTTCCGACCGGTCATGTTGACGGCCATCACCACAATTCTCGGACTTCTGCCCATGGCTACGGGGGTCAGCTTCGATTTTCGGAAGTTGGCCTGGAACATTGGGGGCGAATCCTCCCAGTGGTGGGGCCCTATGGCGGTCGCTGTTATCTTCGGCCTGGGTGTGGCAACCCTGCTAACCCTGATTGTGGTACCGGTCCTCGCCTCCCTGGCCCATGGTCTCCATACCCGGCTTAAGACCCAAACCTGAGGACGGGACGATGTCATTCTCATACCCGTTCTCAAGCCCTCGTGGATATCCGTCTGGCGAAAGATGGATTACCCTCGAATGATTGCCTTGCCTCCTTTGGGACCTCGTGCTTATCCCGGTTGTACCCCCTTTCTTGAGTCAGAGGTGACGTAATGTGCATACGTACCATTCCCCCACCATCTTTTTTCATTTTTTTTTCATTTTTTTCTTGACAAAGGGAAAATGTTGTGTATTATTGGTAGAACAACATAGGCTTTAGGGAAGAGAAGCTCCAAAAATGATGGACAGAATAAGTAATTTCAAAAACTTTTTTAGCTTTTATTATTTTTGGCGACCATTCTGCCCATCGCTTAGGAGGATAGAAGCGTAAGAGAGATTAAATAGAGAAACTAAGCCATGGGTAGAATGAGATGCTGCCCATGGCTTTTTTATTTCTTTACCGGGCCATGGGGGCAAAGGTCACCATGGCCCTTCTTTTTGGGAGTGGGTGAGAAGTGGTTATCGTGATAGAAAAACATGCCACGGAGTCTCAAATAGAGCATGTCATCGAATGGGTTGAGTCAGTAGGCTATAAGGCGCACCCCAGCCGCGGCGTGGAGCGAACCATCATCGGTGTCGTGGGAGACGACCGAGGCAAGGCCCAATTAAAGTCTGCCGAGTACCTTCCGGGAGTGGAAAAGATCGTCCCCATCCTGAAGCCTTATAAGCTAGCCAGCCGGGAGGCCAAGGAGGGGAACACGATCATCCGGATCGACGATCTGGAAATCGGTGGACCCGAATTTATCGTCATGGCCGGCCCCTGCTCGATTGAGACTGAAGAACAGCTCATGGAAAGTGCCTATATTGCCAAAAAGGGAGGGGCCCACATCCTCAGAGGCGGGGCCTTCAAGCCGAGGACGTCGCCTTACAGCTTTCAAGGGTTAGAAGAGGAAGGTCTGAAACTCTTAAAAAAGGCCCGGGAAAAGACGGGCATGCCCGTTGTCACCGAGGTCCTGAATACAACGGATGTGGATTTAGTGGAAGAGTACGGCGATATCCTCCAAATCGGTGCACGGAATATCCAGAACTTCGCCCTTCTGAAAAAAGTGGGGCATTCGCGGAAACCCGTCCTCTTAAAACGGGGAATGATGACGACCATAGAAGAACTCCTCATGTCGGCGGAATACATCATCTCTTCCGGTAACGATAATGTCATTCTCTGCGAGAGGGGAATTCGCACTTTTGAAACGGCAACGCGGAACACACTGGATATCAGTGCCGTACCGGTTCTCAAGGAATTAACCCATCTGCCCATAACCGTTGATCCCAGCCACGCCGCCGGCCATTGGAAATATGTACTCCCTCTATCCAGAAGCGCCGTGGCGGTTGGCGCAGACGGGCTCCTCATTGAAGTCCATCCTGAACCGGAAAAGGCCTTTTCCGACGGCATACAATCGCTCAAACCGGAAAAGTTTTACCAACTCATGGAGGAAGTAAGAATCCTCGAAAAGATCTCGAGACCAGAGATAGGGGTGTTCCAATGAACAAGATTAAGGTGAACCTCGACAAAAAAACATCAGCCTCCTATGAGATTTACATAGGGGAGAACATAGTGGATCGCATGGGCTTGATCATGGCTAAGAATAACTGGGCCTCCCGCTATGTTATGATAACGGATTCCAACCTTTCTCCCTCACATGGAGAAAGGATTCAGGCGACCCTCAGGGAAATGGAACTGAAGGTTGACTTGATAGACTTCCCAGCGGGGGAGGCCTCAAAGAATTTCCAAACCAATCTCCGCATTGTCGACAGGATTATCGACCTGGGCGCCGACAGAACATCGGCCTTGATCGCATTAGGTGGTGGCGTTGTGGGTGATATCACCGGTTTCATAGCCTCCGTCTACATGAGGGGCATTCCCTATATTCAGGTCCCCACGACCCTTCTGGCCCAGGTGGACAGCAGCATCGGGGGAAAGACGGGGATAGACCTCCCCGAAGCGAAGAACATCTTGGGAACCTTCCACCAGCCCAAAGGGGTCTTCATCGACCTGGCGTTTCTGAAAACCCTGACGCCCCAGGAATTTAGATCCGGTTTAGCTGAAATTGTCAAATACGGCATCATCGATGACCCTGAACTGCTAAGTTCTCTTGAGGGGGAGGCAGAGGCCATCAGGAACCGGGATATGAGCCTCCTCGAAAAGATCATTGCGAGGTCATGTCAGATCAAAAAAGGAATCGTTGAAATCGATGAAATGGATAAGGGGATCCGCCGTATTCTCAATTTTGGCCATACAATTGGGCACGCCATTGAAGCAGAATCCGGTTACGCCGTCTCTCATGGAGACGCCGTATCGATCGGCATGGTGGCGTCGGTCCTCATATCGGAGAGATTAAAATACCTTCCCTCCGAAGACCGGGAAAGGATCATATCCCTCATCAGGGCTATCGGTCTCCCCGATCGTATCCCCAAAAACCTAAGTCCAACCGGGATATTATCCCGGATTAAAAGGGACAAGAAAAAAGAGGGAGACACCATTCACTTTGTCCTCCTTAAAAGAATAGGGATGCCCTTTGTCAATGGCGGCGTACCGGAGGGACTAATTGGGGAAATAATCGAGGCATTAAAGAAATGAAGAAGACATCTCTAAAAACCCTCAGAGAGGAATTAAGAAAGAAGGACCGGGAGATCGCCAAACTCCTCAATGAACGGGCAAAGCTGTCTATTGAGGTTGGAAAGGTAAAGAATTTCAATGGATGGCAGGTCTATGACCCCTCACAGGAAAGCAAGGTTTATGATCACCTAAGGCAGATTAACAAAGGCCCCCTGCCGAATAGCGCCTTGAAAAATATCTTCAGGGAGATTATCTCTTCCTCCCGTGCCCTCCAGGCGCCGACAAGCGTCGCCTATCTGGGACCGGAGGCATCATTTAGCTATCTGGCCGCCCGATCGCACTTCGGCGAAAGTACCCAATACTCCCCACAAACAAAGATCTCTGAGGTCTTTGATGAAGTGGAAAAGGGAAGGGTCCACTGGGGAGTGGTCCCTGGAGAAAACTCCGTGGAAGGATTCGTCAAGGCAACCCTGGACAGGTTGATATCAACCCCCTTGAATATCCGGGCGGAGATTTTTCTGAGGATCTCTCATTGTTTGATCTCTACCTGCGAAAGGATGGAGGAGATAAAGCGGGTCTATTCTCATCCCCAGGCCCTTGCCCAGTGCCAGGGCTGGTTGAGGAAAAACCTGCCTGATTGTCCCGTCTTTGGACTAGACAGTACAGCACTCGCCGCCAGGAAGGTTCTGGAAGATAGGGAGGGCGCTGCCATCGGAAGCCTCCTCGCCGCAACCACGTTTGGGCTCAAGATCATTGCCGAGGGAATCGAGGACAATCTCTCGAACACGACACGATTTTTCGTTATCGGGAAAGGTAAAAGTACGCCGACAAGGAGAGATAAGACCTCGGTGCTCTTTGGAACACCCCATGTACCAGGTGCTCTTCATCACGCCTTGGAACCTTTTGCCAGAGAGGATCTCAATCTAACGCGGATCGAATCTTACCCCATGAAGGATAGGATGTGGGAGTATCTATTCTTCGTAGATTTCGCAGGTCATAGAGAAGAAGAAAAGGCAAAAAAGTGCCTCGCAGATATGGAGAAGGTGACCAGCTTCATGAAGGTTCTGGGTTCTTATCCCAGGGGAGATGAGTCGTGATGATCTGCATTCCCATTACTGCCAGAACCCATGAGGCCGCGTTGATGCAAATGGAAAGAAGTTCCCCGCTGGCCGACGTCCTGGAGCTGAGAATCGATCAGATCAGGAACACCGATCTGGAGAAATTGATGAGCGGGAAACGGGGGAAAATCCTGTTCACCAATAGGCGGAGAGACGAGAGAGGTGGATTTTCCGGTACCGAGCGCGAAAGGGTGCAACTCCTTAAGGAAGCCGTTGAGCTTGGCGCTGACTATGTGGACATCGAGGTCCGGACAGAAGAAGCACTGATCGAAGAACTCTCAACAAAGATAGGGAATCACCATGGCCGTACGAAATTGATCATCTCTCATCACGATTTCAGCGGAACCCCCTCTGAGCGGGTGTTAAGAAGGAAATTAGATGAATGTAAGGGGACAGGGGCCGATATGGTTAAGATCGTCACTTACGCCAATACGGTGGAGGATAATCTGAGGGTTCTCGGACTCATTCCCCATGCACGGAGAAAGGGTGGGGAAATCATTGCCTTTTGCATGGGGGAATTGGGACGAATCAGCAGGATCATGGCACCCCTTTTAGGCTCTTATTTTAGCTATGCTGCCTTGGAGAGAGGGGCGGAATCGGCAACGGGTCAATTGACCATAGAAGAGACTAAAGGGGTATTCAAGATATTGAATGGAGTCGGCGCAGACAAACACTGAATTCATAGCGCTGAAAGCAGGTCAAATATCAATATGGCACGAAATTCTTCAAACATCTATGCCGTATTTGGCAACCCGGTCGGACACAGCCTCTCTCCGGTCATGCATAACGCCGCGTTCAAAAGGATGAAGATCGATGCCCACTATGTCCCCTTTTGCGTAAAAAACGTGGAGGATGCGGTCCGGGGGATCCGGGGACTGGATATTCGGGGAGTGAGTGTCACCATTCCCTTTAAAACCAGTGTGATGCCCTATCTGGATGAGGTTGATGAAAGTTCCCTCAGGATAGGGGCCGTCAATACGATTTTGAACGATAGCAACGGCAGGCTGAAGGGGTTCAATACCGACTGGATCGGGCTTAACCGTGACCTGGAAGAATCCCTGGAGATTAGAGGCAAAACCTTCGCCATCCTTGGGGCTGGTGGGGCAGCAAGGGCCGCCGTGTTCGGCATTCTGAAAGAAGGGGGCATCCCAGTCATCTTTAACCGGACTACCAAAACAGGCGAAGGGGTGGCCCATGAATTCGGCTGCCCATTCTATTCTCTTTCAGAAATCGAGAAGATCAAGGCGGACTGCCTGATCAATACCACATCCGTCGGGATGGCACCAGATATTGAAAAATCGCCCCTTATGAAAGAGAGCCTTATCAATTTCAGGTGGGTCGTGGATATCATCTATAATCCCCTTAAGACAAAACTCTTGAGGGAGGCCGAAGAGGTTGGATGCACTGTCCTGGACGGTGTCGGAATGTTCGTCCACCAGGGGGCCGAGCAGACGAAAATATGGATGGACATGGAACCCCCCAGGGCGCTGATGAGAACGGTTGTCCTGAAATCGCTGAAAGAACATGATGGAAATTAAACCGATCAAACACCTCAATGCCACGGTGAAAGTACCCGGCTCGAAGAGTTATACACAGAGGGCATTGATCATAGGTGCCCTGGCAAAAGGGAAATCTTTTCTGCGAAACGCCTTGCTATCCGAGGATACAGAATGCTTGATCGAGGCCCTTGGGTCTCTCGGCTCTGAGATCTTGAACAAGGATGATGACATAATCATCAACGGGACGAGCGGCAATATCACGAACCCAGGCAGGCAAGTCTATCTGGGAAATAATGGGACCGCTATGAGATTTCTCACGGGTCTGGTATCTCTGGGAAAGGGCGTGTTTACCTTGGCAGGTGACCCTCGACTCTGTGAAAGGCCGATAAAACCCCTTCTGGATGCCTTGAAAATTCTGGGAGTGGATGCCCGAAGTAAGAATGGACGGAATTCTCCCCCCGTGGTCGTTCATGCCAAGGGCCTTCGGGGGGGCAGGGTCACCCTGGCGGATATCGACAGCAGCCAGTACGTCTCTTCCCTTCTGATCTGCGCCCCCTTTGCCGAGAAAGATACCGTAATAGAGCTTCAGGGCCATATCCCATCTCTGCCCTACATTGATATGACTATGGAAGTGATGAAGGAGTTCGGGGTGGAGGTAATAAGTAAACCTCCGAATCGCTATTCCGTTAAGAGCGCCCAGCGGTATGAGGGAAGGAGATACCGGATTGAAGGAGATGTCTCCAGTGCCTCCTATTTCTTCCTGGCTGCCGCCCTGTGTAGGGGAAGGGTTCGCGTCCACAATATCAATCCCCGGACCCTGCAGGGAGACATCGGGCTCCTTCCGATCATGGAGAGGCTCGGTTGTACCGTCATAAGGGAAGATAACTGGGTTGAGGTTGTAGGAGGTGAACTGACCCCGGGTGAACACATCTTTGATCTGGGCGACATGCCCGATATGGTACCTACCCTTTCGATATTGGCCGCCGTTCGGCGTGGCCGCACTGTCATCAAGAACGTATCCCACCTCAGAATCAAGGAGAGCAATCGATTGGAGGCGCTGGTCACCGAACTGAGAAAAACGGGGGTGAGGACAGAAGAAAGGGATGATGGCCTCGTGATCGATGGGAATAGGCCCCGTGGCGCTGAGATAGAGACGTATGATGATCACCGGATCGCCATGAGTTTCGCAATACTGGGTCTTGTGATACCCGGTATAAAAATAAGGGACGGAAACTGCGTCAATAAATCCTTCCCGGGCTTTTGGGAGGAACTGAAAAAAATGGAGTAAACCATGAACATTGTCTTAATTGGATACCGGTGTACGGGAAAAACATCAGTGGGAAAAAAGATATCGGAAAGGTTGCAACTTCCTTTCTACGATACGGACGAACTCATAAATAAGCATACCGGCAAAACGGTGAAAGAAATCGTCGACAAAGGGGGTTGGGATTTGTTCCGTAGAGAGGAGAAAACGGTCATCAGAGCACTCTCCTCTTTGGCTGAGACCGTGATTGCGGTGGGAGGCGGTGCGGTAATGGATGCCGAAAACAGGGAAGCCCTGAGAAGAAATGGGCTTTTCCTCTGGCTCACCGCCGATGTGCGCACGATCATCGAAAGGATGAGAAATGACAGGACAGGAGAGGAACGGATGCCACCCCTCGCCAGCGATTCTGCGGAAAGGGAAACCTCGGGGATCCTGGAACAGAGGATACCAATCTACCAGGGGTTAGCCGATTTCACGATCGACACTTCGGAAAGGGGGATCGATGCGATTGCAGACGAGTTCTGCAACCTTCTTATCCGTCGAATTCTACCTTACGACTGGAAAAGTGCTCAACTAATCTAAACATCCTGTCCAACCTCTCGCGGTGCACGAAACAAGGGAATAGATATGTCAGGTAATTCAATAGGAGTCATCTTCAGGGTCACCACCTGGGGCGAATCTCATGGCAAGGCCCTTGGTGTGGTGGTGGATGGATGTCCCCCCAACATCGCTTTGACGGAGTCGGATATACAGAAAGACCTGAAGAGGAGAAAACCGGGCCAGCTCAAATCAGCATCTCCTAGGAGGGAGAAAGACCTGGTAGAAATCCTTTCCGGCACCTTTGAAGGCAGGACCACCGGAACTCCCATCTCCCTCATCATCAAGAACAGGGATGTCGACAGTTCGGCCTATGAAGAACTCAGGGATATCTTCAGGCCGGGGCACGGTGACGTTACCTATTACAGGAAATATGGCATCCGCGACCACCGGGGGGGCGGTCGCGCCTCCGCTCGGGAAACTGTGGCCCGTGTGGCTGCCGGAACCATCGCAAAAAAAGTGCTCTCCTGCGAAGACATCGAAGCCATCGCCTATACCAAGGAGCTGGGTGGTATCACCGCTGAACGGATTTCCCTTGAGGATATTCACCGGAACAACCTCCAGTGTCCCGACCCCAAGGCAGCCCAAGCAATGGAAAAAAAGTTAGAGGAGGCGAGGAAGAACGGGAACTCCCTCGGGGGGATCGTGGAGATCCTGATCAATGGGTGCCCGGTGGGTCTTGGGGAGCCTGTTTTCGATAAAATCGATGCTGATCTCGCCAAGGCCCTCATGAGTATCGGAACCATTAAAGGCGTGGAGATCGGCGCCGGGTTCGGGGTTGCCAGAATGACCGGCTTCGAATGCAATGATCCCATCACACCGGAGGGATTTTCAACAAATCATGCCGGTGGGATCCTGGCGGGTATCACCAACGGCGACGAAATCGTCATCAGGGTGGCCTGCAAACCCATTCCATCCATCGAAAAAACCCAGAAGACCTCCGATGTTGACGGAAACCCGGTGGAGCTATCAATTAAGGGAAGACACGATGTATCCGCCATACCCCGTATTATCCCCGTCTGCGAGGCCATGGTAAGTATGGTCCTGGCAGATCATTTGCTAAGACAGAGGGCTAATCAGGTAGGTCAGGGGGGCTTGTGAGATGAAGGATATTGAAATCGGGATCATCGGTGGCACCGGCGGGATAGGCAGGTGGTTTGCGGGTTTCTTTAAGAAGGAGGGATATACCGTTCTTGTATCAGGAAGAAAAACCGGCCTGGATATCCCCACGATGGGTAGGAAATGTCAGGTGGTTATCGTGAGCGTCCCGATCGGCATTACCCTTGAAGTTATTGGGCGGGTTGGACCCCACATGAAAAATGAGTCCCTCTTGATGGATCTCACCTCCCTCAAAGGAGAACCGGTCAAATCCATGCTTAAATCTTCCGTCTCAGAGGTCATTGGCCTCCATCCCCTCTTTGGAACGGCTGCTGATTCCATAGCTGGACATAAAATTGTCCTCTGTCCCGCGAGGACGAGAAAATGGCTC
>Ga0209427_10005167_pt1 | contig 14978 bp, 29 predicted proteins | sample DeeMarSWOR136_30_FD_187465 | JGI IMG/M metagenome (GOLD analysis project Ga0209427, IMG submission 187465) | Marine sediment microbial communities from White Oak River estuary, North Carolina - WOR-1-36_30 (SPAdes) (version 2) | ecosystem: Environmental > Aquatic > Marine > Intertidal zone >...
ACCTCGTCCGGCGACGACAATAATCTTGTCTATTGAATAATCTGACCAGTCGAGAATGAACTGGTCGGTCTGTGGTGAGCGCATAACTGGTTTTCCTTTAAATGAGAGTTCCGTATTCAGAAAGTCGAGCGGATTGTTCTTGTAGTAGGCAATTAAGTCATCAGTAAATGCTGACGTCTGTAGCTCTTCCTTTTTCTTCATCTGTATCAATTGTTGATACAATTCTTCAACGTTCTCGCTCACCTGCATCACCTTCTAAATCGATAATCTTGTATTCTTCATTGTTGAGTATCTTTTCTCGATTCTCTGCATTCTTGTCTCTCTGTTCGTTGACAGCCGATACGACGTCACAAATAATCGGCTCGACAATATCAGGCGACATCAAAAAATAGACAGTGTAAGCGGCACAAATATCACGGCTATCCACACGGTAAATTCCTTTACGGCATTCGCGTTTCCATTTACGGAGCTTCTTAAGTTCTTTTTGCAACGACAGCCGAAAAATTTCCTTTTGGTCGTCAGTCTTCGCTATTTCGTTCATCGCATCTTTAAGTTCGCGCGTTTTGTTTACGATTTCACGCTGAAGAACTTCAGGCGTTAGCACAATCTTTTCTTTCTTGTAGCAACCGATTATCCACATGTATCCTTCGTTCTCGTATTTTATTCCTTTGAACGCGAGTCCGGGGTTTTCTTTTTCGTATTTTTCTGATACGCTTTTGAACGCGTTAACTATCCGCGTAACGTAGAAATCTTTTATTTCTTCTTGAGAAACATTAACCATATATTTAATAAAATAGATTGTTCTTTTAAAATCTTTTGCTTCTGTCTGCCAAAACAATGACGAAAACTGTCTACATAAAATAAAAACTACAATAAGTCCTCTAAAAAGGTTTAAATAGCAGAACGTACTTCGTTCATTCATGTCGAAGATAATAGCGAAAGACGAAAAAGAACAATTCATCTTATACGACGCAGAAGGAGCGACACCGGAAGACACCGCACATATGTTTATGTTGTCCTATGGACTTTATGAAGTTCCAAGAGAAGTATCCGGAAGCCTTATCGATAAATGCTTCGTCGAGACACCAAGCGGACTACGAAAACTCGCAAAGTATCTTGCCAACAAAGAATAATATACACGAAAATGTTGCGCGGTGTAATTTATTTTTAGTAGACAATATCTGTCTCATTTTCGCAAATGTGCGATATTTCAACCGCACAGAAAGATTTTTATGTAACCGAGAAAAGGTAATCTCATGCCAAAAGAAAAAGAAAGAGTCATTCACCGCGCAAAGAAAGGACTCGCAACGCTCGAAGTATCGAAGATTGTAGAAGAAGAAGCGCAAATCGTCGACGCGCCGGATATTACTGTTAAGCCGCCAACTCCTATTTCTAAACGAGAAAAGCGAGACATCGAGAAACCGAAGAAAGTTCCAGCGAAGGTCGATATACCTAAGGTACACGTTCCCGAAGAACACGAAGAAATTCCAAGCCGATACGTACAGATGGTAGACCTAAATTACGTGTGGCTTTGTCCAGTGTGTAAGAACGGCTTCGATAGCCACCGCGTTTTAGCAGAACATATCCAAAAAGAACACGGCATCGACCCCAAACACGTTTTGTTCCAACTAGTAGAAACTAAATTCTACCGTTGGCTAGGTGAGGAATAAAAAAGAAAAAGAAAGCGAGAATGGTTGCTTTACTCGCTTTTCTTTAGCGTGCTATAGACTTTAATTAGTTCGTTGAGAAGGTCAAGTTCTCCGACGCCAGCGACAAAACCAGAAATCCCTAGAATCCAACTGATAGCTGGAACTGCGCCAGAACCAACCATACCCCAAACAGTTAGGTATGCTGTAATTGCTGCGACTGCTGCAGTGATAACGTAGTCTCTGTCGATGTCGCTCCATGTGAGTTCGCCAGCTTTAACTTTTCTCGCGAACGGAACGGAGAATCGGATGATAATGCCAATCAACACACCAATCATAGTCGATGCTTGAAGTATATCTATTTGCATTATATTCACTCCTTTATTCGGTTTAATCTAATCGACGATGGCTTAAAAATCTTTTGACCAACAACGAAACATTTATATAGGTCTGCATCAATAGAAAAGCCATGACAGACAAAATCGGCAAGATAGTCTTCTGTCCAAGGTGTGGAGCAGAAGGATTCAAGATAACAATTGAACAGTACATACCGGAGAAACGAATCCAAAAGATTTCAATGGACGACTTAGCTGGCTCTCGCCAAGGAAATACATCTTCTAATTTAACTGTTTGGTCTCATCCACAAACGAGAACTACTTATTATAGGGCAATTTGCAAAGAATGTGGATACCAAGTTGAATGGGAAGAATACACCGAACTATCATATTATTATGATTTTACGAACGAACCGCGAGTAACAGACTATAGAGCAGACGACCATTACGAAGTGAAGAGAAATAATGACGCAAAAGATACCTGAATGTCCAAGCTGCGGAAGCGGCAAGTTCGACGTTCTCCTTGAGGACAACGAGGAACACCGCATACTCGCGAATCAAGCGATAAACGTTGTACTCGTTAAGAAGAAAAAACTTAACGGTTTATACAGATGCCAATTATGCGGTACAGAATTCAACAATAAAGGTGAAAAAAATGAAAAGAGCGCTAATACTAGCCGCCGGAAAAGGCGAAAGACTTAGACCGTTAACACTCCGAAGCCCGAAACCGCTTCTCCAAGTAGCTGAAAAACCGATACTACAGTGGCAGCTCGAAATGTTGAGTGACCACGATGTTACAGACGTTACTATTCATACGAGCTACCTCGGCTGGAAAATCGAGGAATATTTTGGCAGCGGAGACAAACTTGGGTTGAATATCGATTATATCAAAACTACGGAACCTGTCGGCACAGGAACACCACTCCACTACTTTGTTGGCAAACACCAACCAGAAGAGCCGTTTCTCGTAACAAACGGAGACAACTTCATCAGACTCGACGTCACTGAAATATTCGAATATCACGAAGCGCACGAAAAGGTAGCAACCGTCGCGCTAGTCGAGTCTAACATGCCAGAAAATTACGGCGTTGCTGTCTGTGACGGAGACACCGTAACGGCGTTCATTGAGAAACCAACCAATCCACCAACAAGACTCATCAACGCCGGAATCTACGTTTTCAATCCAGAAGTGGTCGATTATATGCCTTCCCTGAAAAAGAAGAAAAAACAGATGATTGAGTACGACCTATTTCCTACTCTCGCGGGACAAGGAGAACTAACATGGTTTATGCCAGTTGATGTGTGGCTGCCAATCGATACGGTTGACGCCTTCTACGCGGTGAAACAATCAATAGAAGCATTTCGTATGGGAAAAATTAGATAGGCGGTGTAATCAATGACAACACCAAAGAAATATCCGTCGGAATATTTCGCACAACCTATACACAAACAACTCCAAGACATTTTCGAGGAGATGTCCGAAAACTTAGGGCAACGCCTCGTCGCAAACGAACTACTCAGCATACAATTCGAAGAGACACGAAAGCAAAATCCAGCCGTTGAAATCAAGTGCAAGATGGCTCTCTATGATTTTCTGAGAGTCTGGATATACAGGGAAACTGTAAACTGGTCTTCAAAGCACCCTCATGTGAAACTACTAGAGGTAAATCTTAGAAGAGCAGAACACAGTATAGAGAATGGGAAAATAGATAACGCGCTAAGGCTCCTCATTGGAGTCTACGAAGCCCTGAAAACGTATAGGGAAATCGAACGGCGTAAATCCATTCGGTTGTAAAAAATTTATATGAAAACAGCTTTGTCAGACCAAGAGATGATACTCAATGAGTAAGAATGAGCACACGGCAACCATCCGATACAAGAATTCGGGAAAATGGAAGACAAAAACAAAACATTTCTCGACGCAACAAGGAGCAATTAAATGGGCACGAAGCAATACAACGGGGATTGCAGGAGCTTCGGCAAGCATTATCGGACCACGATATGCTATGTCGTGGCGAATTCCCGAAGGAAAGGATTCTAAGAAACAAATTAGTTGAACACTATACGCCGACACTAATGGACGCTATTAGGTTGTTCACGTTATGTGGGGCAATTACGTCGTCTCTCTGTTATTTGACTGGCGTTCTTTCGATACTCTTTATTTTTCCACTTGTAGCTTACGTATGGTATTGTCTCGATAAAGATTTAACTGTAGCGATGAAATTGAAGCTGAGAATCATCTCGCCGAAAGACTTATATAAAAGTTTCGACAAGGATAACCAGTGATAACAGTGCCAAAAGAAGAGAAATTAGAATACAAAGATATGAAAATGTCTGATTTTTTGAACGTCGAAATCCAAACTGACGCCGAAAGCGACGCATGGTGGGACGAACTTCAGAAACGCTCACCATTCGACTACCTGTTCGATGCGATAAGCGACCTCGAAGCTTATATTGACACGTTGAAAGAAGAAGTCAGGAAACTTCGAGAGCTATTGCAACGCCACACGCACAATGCAACTGGTAAGGCGGAAGTTCTAAAAAACGTAATGTACGAGAGTGAGTAATTATACCGAGTGAGAGTTGATGGATGAACTAAAATTCGTAGAAGAACAGTTCCTCTGGAAGTTGGAGCAGGCAGCTAAAACAATCAAAGACATGGTAGAAATCAGACATCACAACTGGAGACCAGAATTCGAAAAAGCGTTTGATGTTCTCATCAACGAACTCTCTTGGAACGCGGAATCGCTTCAAGAACATTGGGAACATTACAAAGCAAAGCGAAGAGCACAGTGGGCAAAACTTAGAGGCGAATTAGGCGTTGATTAGACTTATGATTTTTGACATGGACGGCGTACTCACGAACAGTAAGCTGCCAATTGGGGAAGAAGCTGCAAGAGCGGTGAATGGCATCTCCGTAGACTTCGAGGTCGCGATAATCAGCGGTAGCAAAATAGAGCAGATGAAGGCGCAGTTAGTACCGTATATCGATAAGAGAATTCTCTTACTTCCGAACAGTGGAACGAAAATGTTCCAATTCTTCGGCGGAGATTATAACTTAATGTACGGCACAGCTCACTTCACGAAAAGGCTGAAAAAAGAAATCATTGAAGGGTTTAAACTCACACGACACGAATTGAAAATTTTCGAGAACACGGAAATTTACGGAGAACAGATAGAAGACCGGGGAAGTCAAATTACGTTCTCTGCGCTTGGTCAGGACGCTCCTTACATACGGAAAATTGCATTTGACCCAACTAATGAACGGCGAACGAGAATGCTGCAAGAGTTAAGAAAACTTCCAGTTGCAAGAGAGGTTGAATTTAATTTAGGTGGGACTACAAGTATCGATGCAACGCCTTTAGGATTGAATAAAGGAAAAGGTGTTGAACGCTTGCTCGACGAGTACAAGTTTAAACCTTACGAGGCGTTCTTCATCGGCGACCAACTTGACAAAGGAGGCAACGACTATCCTGTCGCCGAGACTGGTGTTCCGTGTTTCCGCGTGTTTGGCGTTCCAGACACGACGTATCTTTGTAAATATTTGGGGAGGACGTTAAGCGCCTTTGATTATCCGGAAGTAAGGTGATAGAATGAAACTAAAAGACAAGTGCGAGTTCTGCGGTGGCGACGCAACCACCGTCTACATCAAGAAGAAAGAATCCGAGGAAGTTATGAAGCAACCGCTCGAAAAGCGCGACTGGAGCAAGACGTGGGTGCTCGTCTGCGACGAGTGTTGGGAGACAAAAGGTCGCGATGACCCCCGTCGGTTGAAGGTGTTCGACCAGTCAAGGCGCGACCCTCGGGATTGATGTGAATGATTACCAATCGTGACCGCGTGTTGATAACGCTTGGCGGCGTGATAATCGCCTTGTTCGGGTTCTTCGCGTTCGGCTTGATTGTAATTTTCGGCAGACAATTCACGTTCATCGCGCTCACTGCGCCCATTCCGTTTCTCGGGCTCTACGTCTGGTCTCTGTGGATAATTGTCAACACGCCACGCCTGATGAAAGTGATGGTGGAAGAATACTACAAGTTGAAGTTGGAAACTGAACAAATATGAAGAAGCTTGAAACGTGGCTTGAGTGCCGCTTGTGTGGCGCACGATTCCCGCTTGACGATGCGGCGGCGATACGGGCGCATGAGCGTGGGCACGGGAAGACGGACCGCCACCGGATATGGCGCGTAACGTTGCTGCCGCTGTTCCCGAGCGTCGATTTTCTCCTGCAGAAAAAATTTTTTGATGACGTCGGCGTCGACGACCCGTAATGGGGGAGTGCGTTTCCCCTTGCGTGCGTCGAACGGCAGCGATGCGTGCGAAGATGAGCAGTGTCCAGCGGAAACACCTCGGTTTCCACTGCAAATTTTCTAGAGCAACTTTTCGTTTAATCAAACACCTATTTGAACAACAAACCAAACAAAAAAGGTGGTCTCACCCCCTGAGAACATACTCCCCGGGTCTGAGGCAGCTATCTATTCTCAGGAGATGAGATAAGCGTATCACCAGATTAGATGAGACCCTCACAATAGTCGAGTTCAGCCCAATCAGCAACTAGGCGGATAAGCTCTAACTTCTCTTCAGCGGTCAAGTTAAACTCATTGAACTGCTGAATGAAAAGCTTAATGTGTGCCTTCGCTAACTGCTCAATTACCGAACCGTCAAGTTTTACGGTCAAGACTTTTCACCCATTTAAGCCAGCTCAAGGCTTCGAACCTTCGAGCCGACACGATATAAGGGGGAATATCGGGTTTCTGTTGCCGGTTGTCAACTCATTAACCCGATAGTCTACTAAACCGGATATTGACACGATAAAGGGGTTAGTCCTCGTCTGGTTCTGTGAGCGTTTTAGGAAACCCGCTTTCAGCCCAATGGGCTTTAACGCGTTCCAATACCGTCATTACTTTAGCAACCATTGAAACAGCGTAACCTCTGTAACTCGATTCACCTAGTTCCGCTTCAATGAGAAGAGCCCTAGACTGAATGAACAGAAGCTCTAAAGCGCCAATGCACCCTATAGCATCTTCAAACTTTGCGTCTTCGAAGTATTGATAGTATCCTGCCATAACGCGGTCAGAAGCTTCGCAGAAGCTATCTAGCATAGACATCAGTGTAGCCTGTGCAACTTTTTTATCGTGTTCGGGCATATCGCCATAAATGTCAGTCATTGGAAGAATCCCCAAAGTTGTAAGCCAGCTCAAGGTTTCGAACCTTCGAGCCGACACGATATAAGGGGAAAACGTCACTGGTGAAAAAAGGAGGCAAGGCTAGTTTAAGGCTCCGCTCTCAAGCATCCTTGCCTTTGGCTCTAGGCGCGCTTCATCACCCTAGCCCGCTAAGAAACTCTGAGAGCGAAGACTAACCCTAAAGGATTAAATCTTCGCGGTCAATTCGAAGAACGGAAATAATAAGTCGCAATTTTTCCCGAACGTACCCGTATGGGTCTAGGTCCGGAAGAAATGCGCTCTTGGTTATCGCGTGCCATTTTAGAACTTCCTGCATGCAAGCAAGGAAGAGGTTAACTAAATAACCTACATTGTAGCCACTATCATCAGTGTAGTAAAACTCAGGGTTTTGAATGTGGCTCTCGATTTCTCGAAGAAACCACTCTAGACCCTTAGTACCCGCTAGATGCTCAAAGACGTTCTCGATAAGTTCAGAGTTAGTAAAGTTTTCTAATGGGTCATAATCAGGATTATAACTCATTGTCTTGTTCACCGGTGACGTTATCAGCCAGCTCAAGGCTTTGAACCTTCGAGCCGACATAGTATTAAGGTCGTCTCTGTACTTATGGGATGAGCCGCTCACTCTTTTAAGCTATTACCCGAAGGTTTCGCCCCCCATGTTCGTGTTGACTCCTCGTCAACGCCTTTGACCCGCCCAATTGCGTGAGCCGTCACAAGGTCGCGGAGGAACCCGCAGCGCTCCGCTCTGATTGAACCCTAAGCGCTAAGTAGACTATGGGAGCAAGGGTATATAAAGGTAGCGGCGGTTAGGCGGCTTCTCCGCTCATTTTGGAGGGGTGTGGCTTTAGATGTCTTCTCCCGGGCTTGTAGAGCATTCTGTCCGTCTGCGTATGGCTCCGTTTCCAGTGGAAAGTTGTAATGTGTAATTTGTAATGTATAGTGTAATTTGTAAGTAAGTCACTTATTACTGGTTCTGAGAAAACCGCAATAAACCAGAGACAAAAACCACAAAGTCAGCACCTTTATAAAGGGTGGTCGGCATACAGTCAGATAGGTGATTCGTCAATGTCTGAAAAATTCTATTGGCTGAATGCCACCGTTCACGAACCAATGGGAGAAGAACTTCAACGAGACGTTGAATCATTCGTACAGAGAACTTTTCAATTAGGCGATAAGCCGGTTGATTCGTTTGTTTCTGATAACTATCAAGTGATTACTTATCGTTCAAAAGGAGCCCATCCCTATGTGGCGAACTTTGAATATTTGAACTTCTCCTTGGTTCATATAGCTATTGAATCGGCTTATGAAACGCCGATTGATATAGCTAGAAAGTGGCTTAAGGAAATGCTCAAGTATTGGAATGTCGATGCAACCGTCGAAAAGTCTAGCGGAATGATTTAGGAAACCGTTCCTCTAGGCTTTTCTTTTTTTATTTAACCAAAGGATTAAGGGCGGAGTGACGTAGTTCGATTAAATAATTGTCTAGATAAAAGAATATTGTTCCGGTGAAAGCCACAGGCGGATAGTCCGCGCGTAACACTAGATAATTGTTTAAGTAAATGAAAAATGCACAGAATAGTCCGCGCGTAACACTAGATAATTGTTTAAGTAAATGAAAAATGCACAGAATTGTCCGCACGTAACACTAGACGTTTCTCTAGTTGAATAGAAAAGTCCCGGGCAAAAAAGGGAGAGAGGAACAGCCTAATAGACCGTTCCCATAGTGTCGCGATTGTAATTGCTGTTAGTCCTTTGCGAAGCTTCGAACTGCCTTCGCGCTTTTTCGTACTCTGGAGAGCCTTTAGGATAAACTAAAGGTCTCGGGTCAGAAACCGGCATTAGACGCTCACGCATCTTAACGGCTTCCTCTGCAAGCTTTTTCATTGTGTGCCTCGTTGGTAGCAAACGAATCACCGAGAGCCCTATTCGTGCAGTCCTATTTAAATGTTCCGCCCGGGTCAAATAATCGTTTAATCAAATGAAAAACTATAGGTATATTTATATAGTGTTCCGATAACGTATCCTGCAGAGTGATTCGCTATGACAACCGAACCAATTACGCAGGTTGGTCGCAGGCTCTACTTGTCTAAGACAAAATGGGTCTGGTACAACCTCAACTATCAATGCCCGTTTTACCAACAGCACAAAGGGCTAGGCATTACGGTATGTGAAAAGTACCAACATGCCTTTAGCCAATTTTGGCATAAGTCGCCCTGTGTCGAAAAGTGCGGTTACGTAATACCGAAGCTTCCCAAACTCCACGCCAAATAAACGGTGTGGAGTCCTCTCTTTTTTTTTCTGGCGAAGGGTCGAAAGGGGGATGACGCGCTTTACTTAATTAATTATTTAAGTAAACGAGAAACGATTCACCTAGACGGCGGCACAGATAAAGTCCGCGCGTAACACTAGATAACTCTCTAGTTAAATAGATAAGTCCCGGGCAATAGAAACCTTTAAATAACCTCGTCGCCCACTGGACAAACGGTGATTCGCAAGTGTCCACAGACGGAAAAGCCGAGATAATCGTTTTCCTCGTAACGGTAATAACAGCGATAGCCTTAACAGTTATGTTGTTATTGCCACGATAGAAACCTTTAAATAAGGTTGTCACCACCCACAAAACAGAACTGTGGCAAAGACCACAGAAAGGAGTGATTCACAATGGTAAAAGTTAATCTCGGTTCTGCCAACCCCGACAGCATCGACGTGACACAAGAAGCCATACAAGATGCCCTTGGGCTTGACAATTCTCGTTGTGAAGCCCATTGGGATAAAGGGCGGGACATCTTCCACGCTTGCGATAGTCACGCTGAAATAGTGCGCGAATATCTCAAGTATATGAAGGATGAAGGCATCCGTGATATGGAAGCTGTCTTCGCGCTGTACTATCTTGGACAGCTAGTCGGAAAAGCCCTCAGCAACCCGTTTGCTATGCTTATGGGTCGTGATGAGGAATAAACGGGCTGGCGACAGCCCTTCCCCCTTTTTTTTGGGTTTTGGTTGGTCGAAAGGGGGATGACGAGTTTTAATCAAATATTTATCTAAGTAAAAGAAAAAGGAGCAGGTGACTCCGCGCGTAACACTAGACCCGGGCGTAACACTAGATAAATCTCTAGTCAAACGAATATCTAGCCCGGGCGGAACCTTTATATACCCTTGTAATGATACTGTCAGTATCAGCAGGCAAAGACCTGCTGGTAGGAGTGATTCGCAAATGCCAAATATCGTCGATTTAGGAAAATACGACCTCGACAAATTCAACTTGGACGTTCCCAACAATACATCCTTCACCGAACTGCTCGGTATTACCGACACAGGTAATGTCGTTGCCGAACTTATGTGCCTCGTCGCTACAGAATCAAAATTCAGTGATGTGCTTTACAAAACGCTCCATCGGTACAGTGGCGGGGAATTAATCCTTGCACTAATGATTCTTGGGCGTATTATCCACGAAAATTGCCAATAGCGGGGTAGGAAAATATCGTCGCCTACCCTTTCCTCCTTTTTTTATCAGCCAACCGGTCAAGAGCGGAGTGACGTAGTTTAATCAAATAATTATTTGAATAAAAGAGTATCGAATCATTGAAGGACTCGCCGCTAACACTAGACTCGCCGCTAACACTAGTGCACACAGTAAATGGCGCGTAACACTAGATAAATATCTAGTCAAACGAATATCTAGCCCGGGGCACAACCTTTAAATAGGTGATTCGCGTGTATCTATACGGTGGTGATTCAATGAGCACCCTCGAAAATATCAAAGGAATACTCAAGACGAAGGGTATTGACGGCTTCCTATCTCCAGATACAGAATTCTTAGCGTGCCTCGTCAACAACGAGCACGAAGCTTACACAGTGCGTTATTACGCACAACACTTCAAGATGCAGTGGCGTGGAGACAAGCCGTTAGTTTGGGTGTGGGCATAAGCCTGCACCCTTTCTCTTTTTTTTTTCGCCTAACCGCAACCTTTAAATAGCACTGATGTGTGTGTATCTGTGGTGATTCGTATGGCTGAGAAAAAGCTTACAACCGCCCAACGACTATCGCAAGGAAAACCAATAGAAGTTTGGCGCTCTTTCAACGGTCAATGGACTTGGGAGGTTTATCGCAAGTACCAGAAACCTGAGAAGGAAGCCAAGAATCCTTATGCCCGATGGTTCTGTAAAGTCTACAGCCCATTCGTGCCTGATGGTGAACTCGGGGACGTTTATGTCTCCGATGTCAAGGGTCACGCTGATGTCATTAAACGGGAGCAAATCTAGCTCCCTTCCCCTTTTTTTTTTTGCCGTTCGATGGTCGAGAGGAGAGTGACGCCGTTTGTTTAAATAATTATTTGAATAAACGAAAATCGATTCGAACAGTCTCGCCGGTAACACTAGCGTTTCGCCTGTAACACTAGACAGACGTTTAAGTAAAGAAATGGCATCCCCTCTCATCCTGTATGTAGACGCAATCCTATATAAACGTTGCGGTCAGGCGGAACATTTAAATAAGACCGACGCACATACATCTTTTGAGGTGATTTGCAAAAATGCTCGTCAAACGAGAAGGCGACGAACTCGTCATTCGCGTACCTCTCGGCAAGGGGCGTATGTCCTCAACCGGTAAAATGACCCTCTACTACTCTAGCGGTGGGTTCAAGGATACCGGTGTCGAGACTGCAAAGGGTGAAATGATTCGCGCCAACATCACCGTCGGGGTGAGGAACTAAATGCCCGACCCGAAACCTGCGGTCTACCCGAAAGGGTCGCCAGAATATGAGCTGGCGAAAAAGAAAGTCGGCGAATGGAAAAGTCGCAAAGTCCGCAGTAATTACGGGGGCAAGATTCCGCCGACGGTCTGTTACGAGTAGGGGGGCGAAAGCTCCTCTCCTCTTTTTTTTTTTGATGCGGGTGGGTCGATGCGGGAGTGAGGCGCTTTGCTTAATTATCCATTTGAATAAATGAGTATTTGACCTCGGTGCGGTAGCGTGCAGTGTCAGTGTCCTCCGCCGGTAACACTAGCCTGCATCGTAGGGTCAGGGACTCGCGCCGGTAACACTAGATTTTTGTTTATTCAAACGAATAATTGATGCTTCAGTACAGTGCACGGGGGCTAGAAATGGCGGGTAACACTAGTTTCGGTACTAGAGTCGGGGCTATCGAAACCTTTATATAGGGCGGGGAGCATACGGGAGGTGGAGCGGGGGATGCGCGTGACTGCTCAATTATTTGTTTGAATAAAGAGAAAGCAGATGAATTCACTGGAATCTGATTCTTTCAAACACCCATTGCCCATCTAACTAGAGGCGTAGAGGCGTACCCCCCTACCGTTCCCTTGACAGCAATTTAAAACGGGACAACCCGACTCCTCCATCCGCCTGCCGAACCAAATAGCCAACGCTTGATTCAACTAGATAACCGCTTGAATGATACTTGATAATCGGAACCTTTAAATAGGGGCGCGAGAATTGGGGTTTAGAATTTGTCTCCGTATGAACGGTCAGACAAGCCTCATAGCACCGAGAACTTCCAATGCACAGAACATTAGGGGAACAAAGTTAGGGTGGCTCCCCCTCGTTGCGAATCGGGAGAAGTCCGGACTATCCCGATACCGTTGCGGACAGGGCAGATTCAGGAGAAACCAAAAATGAACGAGCACGAAATTTTGCAAAGACGGCTAGGCTGTCGCGGATGCCGATATTGCGACGAAAGGTATCTAGGGAAAGAGCCATGTTGCACCCTGATGAAAGGACTTGACGTGGACAAAGAAACCGGTGAATGCTTGGACTGGACTCCAAAACCATACGGCAAAGAACGCGACATTTACGCGCTTGACCCATTAAGAAGGTTTCAGGTGATTGAAAAATGAAAGATATTGTAACTGCGGACTTTAGTAATTTTGGCTATCGAGAAATCGATTTAGCTCAGAGGTTGCTTTACGCTTACGCGCACAGGAGAATGACTGACCGCGCAGTGGATTGGTTCGGGGATGGTGTGCAAATAATGTTTAACACGCACAGTGGGTTTGTATTCCTCAGCGATGAGGACTATAATACTCTGATGTTTAATAATGGTTTGCTTGACTTGTTCCTTTACTGTCCGAACTGTGGGAATGAAGGATTCGCGGAAGAAATCTACGAGAATCCACAGTGCGACGAGTGCAAGGACTTCGCGAAAAACTACATGGCAGACTAAGCAATCGGAACCTTTAAATAGGATTGACACACATCATCTAACGGTGATAAAATGGTTGAGCAATATGATGCCTACGGAACTTGTCCGAAGTGTGGCACATTTTGGTTGGTTCCGGTTGGGCGATTGTGGAAAGTTGAGAGCCAAGATGACCGATGTGACTGCGGTGAACCAGTGATGAACTTTCTCGAAATCTACACTGAGCCAAACTATCCAGATGAACCATATCACGAAGACTACGCAGATGATTACGATGGCGGATAAAATGTTTAATTCGGGAATCGAATTTCTCGATAGGATAATGACGATACACTGCGAAAGAATCCAAATATATCTTAGTAATGCTTGGTACGAGAAAGCTGATATTGCGATGCAACAATTGGCTGACTTCCTGACTACGCTTTGGTATATCAAAGACGACTTTAATATTACCGATGTTCAAGAGTTATGGCGAGGAAAACTCTATCAACTCCAATATGGGTTAATTGATGTGATGTACGGTGACTAAAGGATTTAAATCGCAAAGTCCGCGACAGAAATGTCGCAACCCGTTGCACGAATACTGCCGATACGAAACGGTCTTCTCTGGAAGGCACTGCCACATTACTGAATGCCGATACTGCAACGACTTCAAAATTCACGCTCACATTAAGTGGGACTCGGAGAAAATCAACGAAGACCTCACTGAATACCTGAAACGCAAAGAAAACCGACAAACCGAAACATTTATATAAGACCGTAACCATGCATACATTGGAAGCAATCTGCGGGATTGAATCACCCTGAATTAATCCCCCCGTTGCGAATCACCAAACCTCCCTTTTCCCCGCAGGTTGCTTCCAATTTTTTTTTTCTTTCCAACCGGTCAATGGCGAAGTGACAAGAGTTGCCTAGATTGGTTTTTGAATAAATAATTAACTAACGATAAGGGAACCTTTATATAGGATGGACACGCATCAGTCGTTGGTGAAACACTGTGGTAGAGTTCAAAATCAAGGACAAGAACTCCAACATTCGAGAGTTGATTTTCCATTGGAATCCAAATGTGAAAATTGCCGAAGACTCGTTGAAGCTTGAAGTAGCTATCTCTGCGAGTGACAGCATTATCTTCACAATTTCCAAGACGGAGATTATCGCACTAGCGAATGCTGTAAAAGTCAAGGGGGCTAAGGCATAGCTCTCTATGTCCTTTTTATGGTGATAAGAATTGAATGACCTTATTGAAGACGTAGAAACCGAGCTTGTGTTGAGGGCAGTTCCGCAGTGTGTCGAGTGCGGGAGCTATCGGATAAAGTCCTACTTCGAGTCAGATACCGGAGCAAGCGGTCTTAACTGCCTTGACTGCGGTTGCGAAGACGTGGAGTGGCACACCGAAGAGGTTGAGGTCGAGAAACTGGTTCTCCGCGAGATGACGGATAAGGAACAGAAGGAGTATAATGAATGGTGGGAAGAATACAATAAAGACTGTGGTGAATGAGTTGAGTATAACAATCGGAAAAATTTTGGACATAGCGACTTGTGAGCTGGCTGAAGTTTTAGCGGACTTTGACCTTGACGACAGAGAATTAATAGAATCTCGCGATATTATTCGGCAACGAATTAGCGTAGTTCAGGATATGCTACTCGTGATTATAAACAC
>Ga0209427_10005168_pt1 | contig 14978 bp, 16 predicted proteins | sample DeeMarSWOR136_30_FD_187465 | JGI IMG/M metagenome (GOLD analysis project Ga0209427, IMG submission 187465) | Marine sediment microbial communities from White Oak River estuary, North Carolina - WOR-1-36_30 (SPAdes) (version 2) | ecosystem: Environmental > Aquatic > Marine > Intertidal zone >...
TCTCAACCGCCCGCTTGATTTCCGTGATATCGGCATAATCCCTCGTAATCAACGTGTCAAGTTCTTGAATCCTGAGCACCATTTGAGAACTGCCGTCATCCACAACCCCAAGCTTGGGTTTCTCGGTAAACAATGTACCGAAGATTAACGAAACCACAAGCGAGATAACAAGCGGAGCGACAATAGCGAATATAAATATGTAACCCTTTGAGCCGTACAGGAATTCCTTGCCCAGCAGGATGCCGACGCGTTTCAGACTCATTGGAATTTCCTCCTCAGTAGCATAATGCCAATCCAGGTAATTGCCAGGCAGAACCCCACTAGTATCACAAGATTGAGCCAGATATCGCCCCAGCCGGAGCCGAAGTTTGCCGCTCTGTGTACGGTGTCGACCACATAGTAAGATGGAATAACCTTGATCCAGTTTGTCACCGCGCCGGGAAATATAACACTGAATGTAGGTACAAACATCAAAATGAAGGCAGGGATACTCCAGGCCAGCACGGACATGAAGTCTTTGCTTACGGATGATATTAAAAAAGCGATTCCGGTAACCAGCATTGCTCCTAGCAGGAAAGTTATCAGTATTATCAACGGCTGTTCGCCCAGACCACGGACCAGTGCCATGAACAGGATAGCCTGTCCGAAAGCTAGGCCTATACCAGTAATACTCTTGGCCGCAAACAGGTCTTTAATCGTCATTGGAGTAACCAGCAGGGCATGTATAGTGCGTTGTTCCGCCTCCTCGCTTATCAAGCTGGCAAGCCCCATCGTTTCCACCATGAGGATCATGATGGCAAGGAGCGGTCGCAGCCTGTCCCGTGCCGGTATCGGTGCGCCTGTCACATCCGGCCCCAGGATTTCCTCGGACACTTCAATGGACAGGGGTTGTCCAGTCTGCATATAGGCCAGTTCCTTGATGATAACGCTGACAGTCTCTTTCATTTCCTCAGGTACGTCCGGTGTAAAATACAGCCTTATATTCGGTTTCTGTTTTGATGCGAGTTTATCCGCTATATCCTCGGGTAGGGCTACCCCGGCCACATATTTACCGTTGATTACCGCTTCTTTAAGTGCTTCTTCAGACTCAACAAAGGCGATTTCCAGACCTTCTTCCTCTATCTGTACAAAGGGTGGAATTGCAACCGGAGCGTAGAGCCCGAGCTCGAGGTTCTCGTTAACCGAACTCGGCATAATGAAATAGATAATGACATACATGATGAAACCGATAACTGTCAGGACAAGAAACAGGCGTTTTCTGAAGAAAAGGGAGAAGTCCTTGGCAACCAGGGTGCCGATGATGCGCCAGTTCACTATACGAGCCCCCGTCCGGTAAGACCGATGAAGATATCTTCCAGGGTGGCTTCCTCGCTGTGGATGGTGACGACTTTCTCCCGCTCGAAGAGCTTATGAACGGCTTCGGGTGTCTCCGGAGTGTCGAGAGTTATCTCGCGGTCCTCAAGTCCACCGCTCTCCGTCGAGACTTTAGCCCGGAGCGCCCGTTTCCCGTACTGCTGTTTCAGCTGGTGGGGGGTATCGAGGGCGACGATTTGGCCCTGGTTCATAAATGCTACGCGGTCGGATAACTTGTCGGCCTCCATCATATCGTGAGTGGTGAGAAAGACGGTGGCGCCCCTTTCACGCTCTTCCAGGATGATATTCCTGATGGACTCGGAAGATGTAGGGTCAAGTCCGGCGGTAGGCTCATCGAGAAAAAGGATACGCGGTTTATTCACAATAGACCGGGCTACCATGAGGCGCTGCTTCATGCCCTTGGAATACGTCTCGACCCTGTCATTTTCCCGTCCGGCCAGTCCTATACGCTTCAGCAGGGCTTTGCCGTCGAACGATTTCATACCAAACAAACGGGCGAACAGATTAAGATTTTCAAGGGCGGTCATCTGTTCGTAGAGGTTGGTCATCTCAAAGCAGACGCCTATCTCTCCCTGCACCCTCTCGACGTTTTTAGCAATATCCATACCAAGCAATCTGGCACTCCCTTCCGCAGGCTTGAGCTGCCCGGTCAGCATCTTAAAGGTAGTCGTCTTACCGGCGCCGTTAGGGCCGAGGAAACCCAGGATTTCACGTTCGGCTACGTTAAAGCTGATATGGTCAACGGCAACCAGCTCCCCGTAGCGATAAGTCAGTTCCTCAGCTGAAATTGCATCTACGGCCATGTTAACTCCTTCCGTAATTAAGGCTACTCGCTTATTTAATAAATCTATATTATCAGCGGTTAGTTAACCGAATAGCTCCATAATATGCATTACTTTCACAGGCATACCGTGCTGGATGAGGCTGTCCGTCAGTTGTATCTGGCATCCCGGGCAGTCGGTCACGACGATATCCGCGCCCGTCGATTCTATATCGGCGATTTTTCTATCGGCGATTTTCCGTGACAGGTCGTAATAGTAGATACTGAAAGTCCCGGCCATGCCGCAGCATCTATCGGCATCGGGCATCTCCACATAATTGATATCGGCTAACGATTTCAGTATCTGCCTGGGCTGCTCTTTGACACCCAGGTAGCGGCCCAGATGACAGGGCTCATGCCAGGTAACGGTCTTGCCCTTCAACTCATCGGCAACCCGGTATGCGGAAGGAGGAAGCTGCAGTATGTCCACCAGAAACTCAGTGATGTCCTTCACCTTGTCGGCAAAATCAGCGTAATCCCGCGCTCTCTCTCCACCATCGGCGAGAAACCTGGCGTAATCTTTCATGGCCGAGGCGCAGGTAGCGCAGTCGGTGATGATATAGTCCAGGTCTTTGAATGCCTTCACATTGGCATCGGCCATCATGCGGCCGGTATCAAAGTCACCGGCGCCGAGGAAGACCGGTGCCCCGCAGCACCCTTGTCCCCGCGGCACGACCATTTCCACGCCGTTTCCGGTAAGGAAGCTGACTATCTTCTTGCCAAGCTCAGGAAAGACGAAATCGGTCATGCAGCCGGTGAAATAGCCGATGGTATATTTAACTTCCACTCCGTCGGGGGGTCTGTTTATCTCCGGGACCGACTGCCGCAGGAATTTCGGTGCTATCTGGGGAATATGCCTGCCCTTGCCGAGAGCTGAAAGAAACAGCGAAAGGTGCCGGATGGTTCCCTCCGTCCTGGGCATAAAGATACCCTGAAACCAGGAGGCGAACCGCACCACATAGCCGAAGAGTCGACGTCTCGGCAACAGCCAGCGGAAGATAATGTTGTACGGAAAGCTAAGGCCCCTTTGCCTTACTTTGTCCGCCCTGGCGGCGGTGACAATCGAAGGCACCTGGGTACCGGCGGGGCAGTTCTGGGCGCAGGTCATGCACAACGTGCACCTGTTTAGCTGGTCGGCCATCTCATCGGTAGCCGTCAGTTCGCCGGATAATAAGGCCCGGATGAGCATTATCTTGCCGCGTGCCACCGATGACTCGACCCGTTCCTCCTGATATACGGGACAGTAGGACATGCAGAATCCACATTTTGTGCATTTATCCAGGTCGCTCTGAAATTTATTCAGCTGTTCGAACTCGATACTACTCGTCATCAGGTGCTTCTTCCCAGATTTTACCGGGATTGAGGATGTGGTTGGGGTCGAGCACATCCTTGATTTGCCTCATTATTTCTATAGCCTGAGGGTCCATGGCCTTCTTCAGGAAGCGCTGTTTCTCCAGGCCGATTCCATGCTCGCCCGAAAGCACGCCACCCAGCGACAGTGCTGTCTCGATGATTTCGTCCACACATCTCATGGCACGTTGAAAATGCTCTTTATCCCGGGTGTCCGTAAGAACTACCGGATGAAAGTTGCCGTCTCCGGCGTGTCCGGCAAAACTGATGGGAACGTCGTACTGCTTTGCCTTTTCCTGACTGATCCTTATAAACTCGGCTATACGGTCACGCGGCACGGATACATCCTCATTAATAATAGTGTGGGTGCGGCTGGATATGTCGGAGAAGTGGGCGCTCCTAGCCTGCCAGTACCTGTCTACCTCCGCCTGGTCTTCGGGCATCCTGACCTCACTGGCACCGCCTTTTTTGCAGATATCGACAATCTGCCGCGCCTCGGCTTCGACCGTTTCCGGGAGTCCATCGACCTGTATTAAAAGGATAACTTGGGAACTATCGAGGACGTCCTGGGGTAAAAGCCCCTTGAACTTCTCGAAAGTCCAGTTGTCGATAAACTCTATCTTGGCCGGTAAAATGCCGCTGGCAATGATTTCGGAGACGGTCTCGCCGGCGACGGCCACATCGCTGAAAACGGCTACCACTGTTTTGTTGGCCTTGGGTGCGGGCAGCAGCCGGAGCGTAATCCTGGTGATTATGCCCAGGGTGCCCTCGGAGCCGGTAAACAGCATTATAAGCTCGTAGCCCGTCCTGTTTTTGGGGGTGAGACCGCCTATTTTCATTGTTCTGCCATCGGCCAGCACCACCTCCAGTCCGAGCACATACTGCTTAGTAACACCGTATTTCAGGCAGGATGGCCCGCCTGAGTTCTCCGCCACCACGCCGCCCATGGTGCAGCCCGAAAAACTCTGGGGGTCGGGGGGAAAGAAAAGGCCTTCCCGGGCAAGGGCATCCTGAAAGTCCTGAAGGACCACGCCTGGTTCCACCACGGCATTAAGGTTATTTTTGTTTATCTCGATAACACGGTTCATCCTGGTGGTGCACAGGACGATGCCGCCTTTAATCGGTATCGAGCCGCCGCTGACATTGGTTCCACCTCCCCTGGGAGTGACCGGTATTTTGTTCTCGTTCGCCAGTTTCATAATTTCCGATATCTGCTCGGTATTGGTCGGGAGCACGACTACATCCGGCATATGGGTCCAAAGATTGGTGGCGTCATAAGAGTAGGCGACCAGGTCTTCCCTGGAGGTGAGTATATTTTCCTTGCCGACTATCTGTCGCAGACGGTCAATATGCTTAGACGTAATCATAGAGGTTCCCTAATATTACTTTAGCGTGTTGGGGGTTGCCTGTTCAAGCTTGGAGTAAGCTGGAAGGGATCAATGGCTATCCCGTCTGATAATAATCGCTGACTGGTGCATACTGTTATGGCAGTCTTCGATAATGGCTATTTCCTCATCGGTACAGCCGATGAGGAGTTTAATCTCAGCATCTCTTTCCTTCATGTCCACCGTGCAGGCTATGGCTGTTAACAGACGGCGTCCCGCTGTGCCCACCCAGACATCCACCTCTTCACCCTCTCCGCCGCAGGTATCTTTTAGATACCCATAGTCCAGAGGAAATATCACATCCGGGTATTTCGGATGCCTTGTCCCCTTCGGCTTGTCGATGACGATTTCCGAAGATTCGATTAAATCATCAAGTCTTGACCAGAAACTCATTTTCATAGTTTATTCTTGATTCATTTATAGCGGCCTTTAACTAATCTACCTTGTACTTCGCCTTCCCCTCTTCATAAAGGTCGCCGCCGTGGATATCGTTGATGACCGTAGCGGGTAAGTCTTTCACCTCCAGCCGCAGGACCGCCTCCGGGCCGAGGTCTTCATAAGCAATTATCTCCGATTTGATAATACTCCTGGAAATTAGAGCGCCGATACCGCCGATAAGTGCCAGATACACCGCCTTATACTTCCTTATGGCGTCCCTGACCGCCGGCCGTCGCGTCCCCTTGCCGATCATTCCCCTTAGTCCCTCGGCCAGCAATCGTGGCGTATAATCGTCCATGCGAGAGCTGGTGGTTGGTCCCGCCGAGCCGATTGCTTGACCCGGTTTCGCTGGCGAAGGTCCCATGTAGTATACAGTCTGGCCCTTTATATTAAAAGGGAGGGGGTCTCCCCGGTCCAGAGCCTCGACCATTCTTTTATGGGCGGCATCGCGGGCAACATAGAGTACACCGGAAAGCAGCACGCTATCTCCAGACTGAAGCTCCTCAATTATTTCTTCAGTTAATGGTAGTGTTACCTTCTTACCGATGAGTCTTCACCTTACTTTCTATAGAATTACATCTTTGTGCCGGGCGCTGTGGCATTGCAGGTTTACGGCAACCGGCAGGCTGCCGATATGGGCCGGGAAGCTCTCGACATGAACTGCCAGGGCGGTAACTCTGCCGCCGTATCCCATCGGGCCTATGCCCAGGTTATTAACTTTCTGTAGAATCTCCCTCTCAAGCTCCGCGGTTTCTGTATCCAGATTGGGTTCGCCGACCCTGCGTAATAGAGCTTGCTTGGCCAGTATCAGCGTCTTTTCCGAGGTGCCACCAATGCCCACGCCGACAATAACCGGGGGACAGGGATTGCCCCACGCCACGTCAACGGCTGTAACCACGAATTCTATCACCCCTTCCCGTCCGCCGGTCGGCGGCAACATCGCCAGGCGTGTCATATTCTCGGTGCCGCCCCCTTTGGGCATTACCGTGATTTTCAGTTTATCGCCGGGTACCACGTCCGTGTGAATAATAGCCGGGGTGTTATCGCCGGTGTTTTTCCTGTCTGTGAACGGCCGGATAACCATGGACTTACGCAGATACCCCTCAGTATATGCCTGACGCACACCTTCATTAACGGCGGTATAGAGGTCACCACCGACTATATGTACGTCCTGACCCAGTTCCAGAAAGACAATGGCCGTCCCGCAGTCCTGGCAAAGGGGGACTCTCTTGCTGGCGGCAATACCGGCGTTTTGAAGAATCGTGTCTATTACTTCGCACCCCAGTGGGGATTCTTCATCTTGCCTCGCCTTTTTCAGGGCAGCCAACACGTCCTCGCCGAGGTCATAATTGGCCTGCTTGAAGAGGTCGGATACGGCTTCGGTGACAGTACTGGCTTTGATTTCCCGCATAGCGCTTAACCGCTTTCTGCCAGTGATTTTCTCAGCTCGATTATCATTTCAGGAACATCTATCTTCACCGGGCACCTCTGTTTGCAGCGTCCGCAGGTCAGGCAGGTGTAGGCTATGGAAGCTGCTTTTTCTATGTCCCCGCTTATTATGGCTGACCAGACAGCGCCGATTCCTGTGAAATATTTGTCGCCGAAGTGTCCGGCGGTCACGGCAAAGACGGGGCATTCATAGAGACAGCCGCCGCACCGCAGACAGTAGAGCGCCTGGCGTAAAACCGGGTGTTTGGCCAGTTCCGTCCTGCCCCCGTCCAGAAAGATTACGTGGAACTCCTTCGGTCCGTGGGCGCCGTAGGTGGTTACCTTCTCAATGTCACCGGTCTTGCTCGGACCGGACACCATGCTAACATAGGAAGGAATTGTATAGTTGGCGTATCGCCAGGTAACTTCGGCCACTTTATTGGCGTCGCTGATGGTAGGCACCAATTTCTCCATGCCTACCAGCGCAATGTGCACCGGGGGAGCGCCGGTTGACAGGCGTACATTGCCTTCATTCTCAATGATATAGAGCGTGCCGGTCTCCGCCGTAACGACGTTGGACCCGCTAATCCCGATATCGGCTTGAAAGAACTTCTCCCGGAGGAAATCCCTGGCGGCGGCTACAATTTCGGCTATATCCGAATCGACCGATATTTCCTGCCCGATGACCTTGGAGAACAGGTGGGCAACATCCTCCCGGGGTACATGAATCGACGGCGAGGTAATGTGCATTGGCCTCGACCCCATTTTCTGTATGATAAACTCGCCCAAGTCGGTCTCATAGACCTCGTTGCCCTGCTCTTCAAGATACTCCCGTAGGCCGATTTCCTCACCGGTCATGGTCTTCCCTTTGACGATAAGCTTGCCGGTCCCTATCAGGTCAGCGATGATTTTTAACGCCTCATCAGCGGTCCTGGCGATATAACCCTTCCCCCTGTTCTCCTCGATGGTTTCGATTGCCTGCCGGGCAAGTTCCTCCATCCGGGGTATAGCTTTTTTCTTTATCTCCAGTACCTCTTCCGCCATATCAATGGTATGGGGAAATTTCTCCAGAGCATCTTTAATATTGGCGCGGAAACTCTTGATTGAACGGGACAACGCCAGCCGAAGTCGGTCATCATGGGTCGCTCCCATTATCTCTTTCTTATAGTCTTTGAAATTCGACGATTTCTTCATGTCTCTATAGCCATAGCGATAACCTGTGTCAAATCGAGGACTTCAACATTATCGACCTTCAGTTCGCGGAGCCCGTCTTTTAGTTGCATAATACAGCCGGGACAGTGAGTAACGATAATCTCGGCCCCGGTCTCCAGCAGCTCACGGGTACGGTTCACCGCCAACACCTGGCTCAACTCGGGGAAGACGGCCTCGAACCCTCCGCCTCCTCCGCAGCATGTCGCGTACTCTCTGGTTGTCCAATCAGGTTCCACCAGCTCGATACCCTTGATTGCCTGCAATATTTGACGTGGCTCCTCGACCATACTCAAATAACGCACCAGCTGGCATGGGTCATGATAGGTAACCCTGACCTCTCTGGGGAATTGCAGCTCGTGTTCTAATAGGTTCTCGGTAACTATCTCCAGGAAGTGTTTGACCTCCAGGTCGTAGCCTTCAATATAATCGGGGAAAAGTTTGAGAATGGCGTGAGTACAGTAAGGGACTATGCCGATGACCTGTTTCACACCGGCAGATTTCATCTTCTGGTACGCCTGCCGGGCGTTTTCGGCGAATTTCCTGTGCAGTCCGGCCTGGTAAAGCGGCGCCCCACAGCAGGGCTCTTCCTCCGCCAGATAGCCCGGCTCCACTCCGATTTTCCTAAGTACTTCAACGGCCGCCTTCAGGGGCTGGGCTTCGGTATCGGCGTTCCTGGCCAGTACCCGGCTATATATCTCGGGAAGATTGAGTCCCAGTTTCTTCTGGAAACGGGCGAAACGAAGCGGCAGTTCGGCACCGATGACACTTTTATCTATACCGCGTATCGTGGACATCAGCGCTTCCAGCTGGCCGGAATACTGGTAACCGCATCCGGCGAATAAGACCGTCTCCGATTCTCCGGGCAGGTTAAGGCCCTGCGCCCACCGGGCACTCTGTTCTCTGGTGACGCCCAGTATATTCTGGCTGGAGACAATATTATCGGCGAGATAGGTCAGCCCTGGGGGAACTAATTCACTATCCATATCAGTTAATCACATATTGGTAGGGAAACTGGAATACAATCGCGGCACAAGGGGATTTGATGTTGTAATTCATCAGGAAAGAAGTTTTAATAACCAGTTTGCCCCGTCACCAATAATACACCCACCCGGCCCGTTCTGGCAAGCCGTTTACACGGATACCCGGTGCCGGGATAGTTACCCGGTAGAAATCTTCAAGAAATCGCGGACGGTAATTTGACACAAAAGTTATGCGCAGATACACTTGTGGTGAGGAATGGAGGTGGCGGCGTCTTCGTGGAATAGCTGCGAAAGGAGTTATCGTGGAACAGAAAATAACAGAAAACACACCGTTTACAAAAGAGAATTTTCATCATGTCGGCGTAATAGTCAGGGACATGGAAAAGACAATCGGGTATTTGTCTTCACTGGGCATCGGTCCGTTTGGGATGGCAGACGGACCTCAGGTGGTGGAAGTTCCGTTTAAAGGGGAATTCAGGGGCAAACCCGCCGAATGGAAGGTGAAAATAAGCGCGGCCAGGCTCGGCGATGCTGAACTGGAATTACTTCAGCCTTCCGGGGGAGAGTCCGCATTACAGGAGTTTCTTGATAATCATGGCGAGGGCCTTCATCACCTTGGATATCTCGTTAATAATGTCCGCGCTGAGATGGAAAAACTGGTGAAGCAGGGCGTAAGGGTTATCACAAGCGCCAACCTTGACGGCCGGGGATTTGCCTACCTTGAGACTGATGTTGTCGGTGGCATCGTTACCGAGATAAGGTTTAGATAATACGCATACCGGAAGATTATCACCAGCTATTTCGAGCAATAACTGTTAAGGAGAAAATGGTCTATGAAAGCAGCCGTAATGAGAGGCATAGGTAATATCAACGTGGAGGATGTCCCCGAACCGGAGCTGGGTCCCAATCAGGTCAAGGTGAAAGTGGCCTACTGCGGTATATGTGGCACCGACCCCGAACAGCTGGAAGGGCGGTTTGGTCTGGTACCCCCAGAGGCGTATCAACGGTCGAGAATCCTCGGCCACGAAGCCTCGGGGACAATTATGGAGCTGGGCAGCAATGTAACGCAGTATAAAGTCGGACAACGTGTAGCCTGCAATTTCCGGAGTCACTGCGGGGCCTGCTATTACTGCCGTAACAAGATGGAGAACTTCTGCCGGAGGGGGACACACGCCACCGGGGCGTTTGCCGAGTATGCGGTCTATCCTGAAAGCGCGATATATGCATTACCGGACAATATCAACCTGGAAACCGGTGCCCTCCTCGAGCCGGCGTCCGTGGCTGTTCACGCGGTTGACATGGCGAATATACATCCCGGCTGTTCGGTAGCCATATCCGGGGGCGGTCCCATAGGCCTTTTGTGCCTGGAGGTGGCCCTCAGAGCCGGAGCTGCCCGGACAATGGTCTCGGAGCCGGTGGCCGAGAAAAGGGAACTGGCCAGGAAGCTCGGGGCCGATGTTACGGTCGACCCTCGTAGTGAGGACCTGGAGGAAATCGGCAAGAAGCTGACCGACGGCCGGGGCTTCGATGCCGTAATCGAAGCGAGCGGTAACCTCGGGGCGGCCAAACAGGCCATCTCTCTGGCCGACAACTGCGGCACTGTGCTCTGGGCGGCGGTCTATCCCAGAGACGCCGAGGTCGGCGTATCACCCTTTTACATGTACGCCAGGGAACTGACCATTCGGTCTATCTTCACATCTCCGTATTCCTTCCCGCGGGCGCTGAACCTGCTTCCCAAGCTGGAACTCCAGCCGCTTATTACGCATATTATCCCCCTGGATGACATCAGGCAGGCTTTTGACCTCTATAAAGAGGGCAGGTCGGTGAAGATACTTATAAAGCCTTAATATATCAGGTATATATCGGGAAAGCGAGGTTGTTTATGACGGAAAGAATCAACTGCGGCAAATGTGATATGCTGCTGTATTTCGGTGAGGAGATAAAGAGGCGCCTCTACATGCGCGCGATACCGTCGGAAGAGACGGTACTGGCCTTCTATGACAACACCTGCCCGAGATGCGGCGGTAAACTGACACTGAAAACAGTGAATATCGTTACGGAAGGGCGAAAGAAATGGCACACGACGAAAAATTAATACAAGAACTCAAGGAAAAGGCCGATATCGTCCGCAGAAATATCTTCACCATATTCGATGCCAGCCAGATGGGACACCCCGGAGGGACGATGTCACTGGTGGAGATAGTCACCGCTCTTTACTTCCACCATCTGAAGTTTGACCCCAAAAACTGTGACTGGCCGGAAAGAGACCGCGTGGTGCTATCGAAGGCACATTCCTGCGAGGCAATATACGCCGTCCTGGTGGAAATGGGAGTGCTCCCCAAAGAGACTCTCAAAACATATTATCGTTACGGCTCACCGCTTCAGGGTCACGCCGACCGCTGGTGCACCCCGGGTATCGATTATTCCGGCGGTTCACTCGGGCAGGGCCTGTCCTTTGCCATCGGTATGGCCCTGGCCGAGAAGTTGAAAGTTCTAAGACAACCGCCAATGGAGAATGTAGCGGCGGCGATGCCGAGGTTTATTCAAAGGTATAATCCCCTCTATCGGACTTACAGCATCGTCGGCGATGGTGAGTGTCACGAAGGGCAGATATGGGAAGCCGCTATGTTTGCCACCAAGTACAAGCTGGACAATCTGATAAATATTGTCGACTACAATAAATTCTCGCTAGACGGGCCTACCAACGAGGTAATGCTACTGGAGCCGTTCGTAGAGAAGTGGAAGTCCTTTGGGTGGTATGTTGTGGAAGTCGATGGTCATGACCTGAGACAACTCGTCGATGTATTTGACCTGGTATGCAATCTCTACGGTGATGGCAGACCGAAGTGTATTATCGCCCATACGGTAAAAGGACACGGCGTCCCTTACTGGGAGGCGGCGCATACGCATATCGGTCGGGGGGAAGATATCAATCGGGGTGTCCAGGAAGGGAGGGCCAAATATGGTGAAGTTTAACGAGCACGTTAAGATTGGCGACCGGGCTATGGCTGCCGAGGGAATCAATAACGGTATGATTAAGGCGGCTGAAAAGAATGATCGGATAATAGCTGTCCTTGAGGATATGGGATTCCCCGGGGTGAGCTGGTTTAAAGAGAACGCCCCGGAGAGGGTTATCGAGTGCGGCATCGCCGAGGCTAACGGGGCGGTCGTTGCCGCCGGTCTGGCGGCCGAGGGATTCGTGCCGTTCATACACAGCTTTGCCTTCGCGGCGGTCAGCCGGGCCTGCAACCAGATCCGGCAGAGTATATTACAGGACCGCTTCAACGTTAAAATACTGGGCAGGGAAGGGGCCTGGGGAGAGCCGGGCATATCTCATAACCATATCGAGATAATAGGCATTACGCGCGTCATGCCGAACATGGTCATTGTAGACCCTGCCGATATAGTTGAAGCCGAGAAAGCCATGGTGGCTATCGCCGACTACATCGGGCCGGTATTCGTGAAGATAGAGGCCAGTCCCCCACCCCTGAGAATTTTCACGGAAGACTACCCTTTCGACCTGGGCAGGGCCTACACGGTGAAAGACGGCCGGGATGCCACCATCATTGCCACGGGCTACATGCTGACGGAGGCGATACTGGCCGCCGAAATATTGGAGAAGGAAGGCATCGACGTCAGGATTATCAATATGAGTACGCTGAAACCGCTGGATAACGAGGTTGTCATCAGGGCCGCCGAAGAGACCGGGGCTATCGTTACCGCCGAAAACGCCAGCATCATCGGTGGATTGGGCGAAGCCGTGGCTACGGTCCTTGCCGAGAATATACCGGCGCCTCTGATAAGGGTCGGCATAGAGGACGAGTTCAGCCAGTCGGGCAGAATCACCCCGGAGAAGGACGAGCTCAGGGATCACTTCGGACTCGGTGCTGAAGACGTGGCTCTGTCAGTTAAGGAGTGCATAGCTAAAAGGGAGAGACTTAAGGGAAGGAAATAACATCGTCAGGCCAATCACTTGACTCCACAAGCCTCTACTACTATAATGCCAGATACAGGTATGAGGAAGTAGATGAGGGGTGAATAACAATGAAGGGCGGCGGGCTGCGACGGCTATCATATCTTATATTAATCTCTTCACTTGTGACTCTGACCTTAACTCCATCAGGCTGTGGCGAGCCGGACGAAAATATACCTGCTGATGAACCTGGTTACAAAGTCAGTTTTGATAAGTATGGTAACATAATAAGTTCCCCTGACCCGTCTTATGAGGTCAGTGTCGATGATGCGGGCAACAGAATAATTACCGTGAAAGAGGGTATCGGCCATTTCTCTATGGAATATCCCAGCGGCTTTGTACTCGGCAGTATCAAGATAGACACGTCTGGTGGGATAGAAAGCTTGTTCGTTGATTTTATCGGTCCGGCTACTCCCGATGTTATCGTTCCAGGAATACACATCTATGCATCTGTTTATGATGATTCTTTTACATCCGGACAAGCGGCGGAGAGTCTACTGAATCTAGCGCGTAACTATAATAATTTCAGACTACTCAATGAATCAATGTTAACTGTGGCTGGTGTGACGGCATATCAACACTACTATTATTCTGACGAGTATCCCTATGACCTTCATTTCATTAAGCCCTCTGAAGAAGAGTTGATTCTAGTTACCTGGCTAACGAGAGCAGTATTTTTTAACCATAGCGGTTTATCATGGACTATTCGTATGCTTAGCGACCCTTCCAGAGAAGAGCATGACATGGCCGTATTCGACAGGATACTGGATAGTTTCAAAGTCCTGGACTGAATTAATTGTCATTGCGAGGGCGAGAGCCCGAAGCAATCTTAATCGAGGGAATATAATAGGAGGAACAAGCGTAGAAAATGGTTGAATTAAAGTACTCAAAGTATATCATCACCGAACCCAAGCCCCTGCCCCCGGAACTCAAAGAAAAGCTGGACAGGGAGCGAGCAACAAGAAAGTCCACTATAAAATCTACACGCCTGATGTCGGTGGACGATGAGATTGTAAAAGACTTCTTCTACGTGGACTGCAACTGGCTCTGGAGCGGGTCGGCGGAAGATACCGCCGAGGAACCTCACAGTCATGACTTTGATGAGGTGATAGGCTTCGTCGGCTCCAACCGGGAAGACCCGCACGACCTGGGGGGAAAGATAACCATCTGGCTCGATGATAAAGAGGAAGTGCTGACTAAAAGTTGCCTGATATTCGTGCCTGCGGGCACCAGACACTGCCCGATTCTGTTTAACAGGATAGACAAACCCGTGTTTTTCGTTACGATATCTCCCGTCAAGAGATATACCAGAACAGCTGAAGACAGCCAACGGACCTCAGCTACTGCAAGAGACACTTCAGCGCCAAAATACACCATCATTACCGAGACCAAGCAGAGGTTTTCCGTAGCTGCCTCTGGAGAGAAAATGCCTCCGCCACCGCCACCCAACCCCTCATTAAAGTCGGCCCGCATCCTGCACCTTGAAGACGACATAGCCAGAGGGGCCTTCTACGTGGACTTCGTCTGGATTTACGAGGGTACCGGCGCGGCGCCGGCGCCGGAGCATACCCACGAATGGCCGGAGCTGATAGCCATGGCAGGATGCGACCCCGAGCATCCGCACGACCTGGGCGGTAAAATGAGCATCGTCCTGGGCGATGAAGACCATATAATCGAGAAAAGCTCCTTGGTCTGCATCCCCAAGGGGTTGAAGCACTGCCCGTGGCGGTTTCTGGATATAAAGAAGCCCACTCTGGTCTTTACCGCGGGGCCTTCGGCTATGTATTCCGGGTCACATAAGAAGGATTAGATTTTTAACGAACAATAGGGAGAGGACCTGCCTTTAATGGCAGCCCTGACTTTTATTAGAATTTCTACCCCTTCACTGGCGGCAGACCCGCTTCCATCCGGGCATCGTTGATGTGGATTAAGACCGCTTTCTCCAGCGGCATGCAGGTAAACCCGAAGTCTTCTTGAGCCCGTTTCATGCTCACCAGCCACGGCAGACCGGTTTTACC
>Ga0209427_10005169_pt1 | contig 14977 bp, 14 predicted proteins | sample DeeMarSWOR136_30_FD_187465 | JGI IMG/M metagenome (GOLD analysis project Ga0209427, IMG submission 187465) | Marine sediment microbial communities from White Oak River estuary, North Carolina - WOR-1-36_30 (SPAdes) (version 2) | ecosystem: Environmental > Aquatic > Marine > Intertidal zone >...
GTTTTCCGAAAAGGAATACTTGCTGTGCACGGTTCGCGGAAGAAAGGCGACCATACGTTGGTTCTGAACGAGTTTGGCGATTGTTTAGGTTTTGGCAAGATAGTCTGCAGCTTCGGAGAAGCGGCAAAGAAGACTGAAGTTGCAGTCAAGAATATTTCGGATGTGGGGGATTTTTTACGCAGAGAAGCATAGGCGAGAGATTGCTGTTTTTCTCCTGTTGCGCACTATATAAGCCGCTTCTTAAATTTTTTCAGCTATTTGCGTATTTTTTGAACATTTGTATACAAAACACGACGATAAATTTATATACGTTTATGATAACTGTGATTTCCATAACATATGAAAACCTAAAGGCCGAAGCTAACGTAGGGATGTGTAAAAAATGAAAAACTTCAAAGATACAGTTTGGAAAGAAAACGTAGAACAAGCAGTCAAAAGAATAAAAAAATACGAGATAAAATTCGTAAGACTCCAGTTCACTGACATCAACGGCATCATAAAAAACTTGGCAGTATCCTCCAAAAACATCGAAGCAATCTTCGAAAACGGTCAGTCCTTTGACGGTTCATCAATAACAGGCTACAGACCAATCGAAGAATCAGACATGGTCTTATTCCCAGACCCAACAACCTTCGCAGTTTTGCCGTGGCGAGCAAAAGAGAAATCATCATGCAGACTAATCTGCGATGTGTATACTCCAGAAGGCAAACGCTTCGAAGGCGACCCTCGATACATACTCGAACGAGCACTAATAAAAGCCAAAGAATCTGGTTTCAGTTACATATGCGCTCCAGAGCAGGAATTTTTCATAGTAAAAGAGAACGAATCCGAGTTACCAACGCCGATAGATTTAGCTGGCTACTTCGATTTCCACCCTGGCGACCTCACCGAAGCAATTAGGCGAGAAATAGCGGACACAGCTGAACAATTCGACATAGAAATCGAAATATCCCATCACGAAGTAGCTTTGGGACAGAACGAAATCGACTTCAAATATGATGAAGCCTTAACCACTGCTGATAGAGCGCTAACCATGAGAATGGTCACCAAAATCGTCGCTGCACAAAACGGTTATATAGCAACTTACATGCCGAAACCCTTCGCAGGCATCAACGGCTCAGGAATGCACACACACCAAAGCCTCTGGAACGCGGACGCAACTCAGAACATGTTCTACTCTGACAACCCAGAAACAGATTATCTCTCCGAAACGGCCATGAACTTCATAGGCGGACAACTAGCCCACGGACGTGAAATGTGTGCGGTTCTAGCTTCTTGGCCCAACTCGTACAAACGATTAGTGCCAGGCTTCGAAGCGCCAGTTTACCTTGCTTGGGCGCACAAAAACAGGTCACCGCTCATCAGAGTTCCAAACTTTGGAGGAAGAAAAGCTGCTGCCCGATGCGAAATTCGCTGTCCTGACCCATCTGGAAACCCGTACCTTCAGTTTGCAATTCTACTCGCTGCAGGATTAGACGGCGTCAAAAAGAAGACTGACCCAGGCGAACCCGTGGAGCTAAACGTTTATGAAATGAGCTACGAAGAACGCAAAGAAAGAGGCATAGTTTCTTTGCCTGAATCGCTGAAAGAAGCATTGGATGAACTGGAAAACAGCAAACTAATGCGCGAAACTCTCGGCGAAACTGCATTCGAAAACTTCCTACGCGAAAAACGTAAAGAATGGGACCTCTACCGAACTCAAGTGACCGAATGGGAAGTCAATAGGTACATCAGACGACTCTAAACCATCAAAAGCATCTTTTCAAAGGGCTTGACCACTTTTCTGTTTCTTCTAAACTCTAATTTTCTTCGGTAGCTTACCGATTTCTACTGCAGTCTGCTTGTGTTTAGCCAAATCTCGAATAACCACGGTACCTTTTTTCAGTTCTCGTTCGCCCACTATCACTGCATAATCCACCTTTCGTCTGTCAGCGTCTTCCAAAGCCTTAGCCATTTTCCGCCCCATAACCTCAAACTCAACCGATATTCCTGCTTCCCTGAGCATTTGCGAAATTTTTAACGCTTCAACTTTCAAATTTTGCTTCACGGAAATAACCACGACTGTTTTCTCTCGCTGTGTTGACAAAACGGTTTTCTGCATTTGCATTGCAAGAGTTATCCGGTCTAAGCCATGTGCAACGCCCAGTGCTGGTGTTGATTCGCCTCCAAAAACTTCAATAAGCCTATCATAACGTCCACCGCCTCCCAAAGCTACGTCCAGCGCTGGCACATTTACTTCAAAAATCATACCCGTGTAATATTCAAGTCCTCTGGCGAACGCGGGCTCTACTGTTTTGATTGGGCATCCGCTTGCGTTGGCAAGCTGCAGAATGTCCAGCAAGTTATCCGCTGCAGCTTCAGCCATATCGTAGCCCGCAACGTACTTCTTTATCTTCTCGGCTGTTTCGAACGGCGTGTCACCTTGTAACTCCAATAGTCCTTGAAGTGCGGTTTTACATTTCTCTTGTTCCACAAGCTCAAGTGCTTTATTGTATTCTTTCTTGTCCATGAGCTGCAGAACAGCGTTTTGAACTTTGTCATCCACGTTTTCTTGGCTGAGGATTCCCCGTATTACGCCGATGTGACCCATTTTGAAAGAGAAGTCATGCAATCCTATGGCTTTCATTAGACTGTTGGTAAGAAGTATCGCTTCTGCATCAGCTTCGGGCTTGTTTGAGCCTATCAATTCAAAGTTTGATTGCCAAAACTCGCGGTAACGTCCGCGTTGAGGCTCATCATAACGGTAAACGCTTCCCACGCTGAAAACTCTCAAGGGTTTAGGCTCAGTTTTCAAGGCGGTTGTGGCCAGCCGCGCTATTGAAGCGGTGAATTCTGGTCGCAACGCTATGGTGCGTTCGCCTAGATCTTTGAATGTGAACATGCGCGAGCGGATTTCCTCGCCAGACTTGGCGCTTAACAGCTCGTATGGTTCGACCAAAGGCGTTACGACTTCTCCGTAGCCATGAAGCCGTGCGGTTTCTCTGGCTTTGCAGATTACAAAGTTTAGCGTTTTCGCTTCTTCAGCTATAAGGTCTCTCATTCCGCGGACGGTTTTGAAGGGGGGCATGGTTTTTTCCCTTTTTTCTTTGAATGTCAATTGCGAGATTGAGTAGTTAAGAAGCTGTATATCACCTTTTAAACTCTCCTATCATACTCTCTCTTTTTGTTTTTTGGAGGATAAAATGGCAATTCCTAGCGACAGTCTATATAATTCCCCAGCAACTGAGATTTCACGCTAACCGCGAAGGTTGAGCATTTTCTAATGGCTTTGTGACCGCACTATACTCTATAAATGCCAAACTTTATAAAAATTCAGTGTAACTTAATTTTGATATTTGAGTTGATTTAGAACGTGTCAGAAGATAATGTTTATGTTCGTGGCTTGAGAAATGTCGCGGCCTGCAAAACTCGAATTAGTTTCGTAGATCCACTTGGCGCACTTTATTATAGTGGATATGATATTGACCGCCTTGTCGGGCGAGTATGCTTTGAGGAAGTGATTCACCTTCTATTGTACAACAAGCTTCCTAACCAAAGCGAATTGGATAATATTAGATTAGCACTTACTTCTGAGATGAAAGTACCCAAGCAAATAATCACAGGTTTAAGGCGTGCCCCGAAAACCAGTCATCCGATGGAAGTTCTACGAACCGCGGTCTCACATCTCGGTGAATACGACTCTAATCCCAATGACGATTCGGAATCAGCAAACAATAGAAGAGCGCTGAAATTGATTGCGAAAGTTCCTACTATAGTGACTAGTCTTTACAGAGTCCGAAATAAACAAGACCTAATCCCTCCTAAGAAAGAATACGGATTCGCTGAAAACTTTCTATACATGTTCCGAGGGAAATCTGCAGATGTAGAAGAAAAAGATGCCATTGATCGTTACATGATTCTACATGCTGATCATGGACTTAATGCTTCTACCTTTGCTGCTCGTGTGACAGCTAGCACTTTTTCAGATATGTACTCTGCCGTAACTTCGGCCATTGGAACTCTCAGAGGGAAACTACATGGTGGAGCTAGCGAAAGGGTGATGAGTATGCTTCTCGATGTAGACAACCTTGGAGAAGTGGAGGCTTACATACATGGCATGTTGTTTGACGGAAAAAAGATAATGGGTTTTGGTCACAGAGTTTATTTGGCAGAGGACCCTAGATCGAGACACCTTAGGAAGGTGGGTAAAGCTTTGTGTAAACGCATTAATCGGATTGGCTTGTACAGGAAATGCGTAAAGATTCAAGATGTTGTTCACAAAGAGCGAAAGATATATCCAAATGTAGATTTTTATGCCGCACTGGTCTTGAACGCTCTGGGGGTTCCTAAAGAGTTCTTCACTCCATTTTTCGCGTCAAGCAGAATAGTTGGTTGGACAACCCATATATTGGAACAGTATTCAGAGGCGGTTCTCATCCGTCCGACGTCAGGCTACCTCGGTTCGTACGGAACAAAATTTGTTTCTATCGAAAAACGATGAAAAAATCAGAGGAAAATCTACTATAAGAGCTAAATTAAGCTTGAAAGAAACGATGTGTGAGGAAATCCAACAACTGAAGAGTTTAAACTTAGAAATGCAAACTCGAAACTGAATAGTAAACTATTTCTCCTCTGCGATTCATAACGGCTAAAATAAGCTCCTTTTTCTGGCTTTGGCAGTGTTGCAGAGCGCTTGTTAAATCTTCTATGGGCAAGGGTGTGCCCTCTTGAGTGCCCAAAACCAAGTATGAGGCGGTGTCTTTGCCGTAGGTGCCTCGCTGATATATGCGAAAGTCTGTTCCAGCGCCAAAGCCTTCTCTGACAACGTAGCCTCTGCTCCGCAAGTCGCGATAAACCAGATAGTTAACCCAAGCGTTCTGATCCATTTTCTCATAGGACTGGAGAAGAGCTTGAAAATCCAATTCCTTCCCTTTCTCGTCTCTAACCTCAAGCAGTTCCTTATCCATGAGGTAGAGCGCCTCGTAAAACGCCAGCGTAAATACGTCGTTTTCTGTTGTGCCGTATCCACGTTGAGAAAGCGAGTCAATGTTGCTTTGCTCGGCGATTTCAACGCCTTTTTTTAAAATAGTTCCGGTGGTTTTAGGTTCTGAAACGCTGTTGCCAGTTTTTTCATCGCTCATCAGTAATCAACCGTTATTAACATTGCAATTTAAAATAGTTAACTCTTACACGTTATACTTTTCTCTTTCTATACACGTTTAAAATGGCAAAATGCCGAACAACTTTCAATTAGTCACTGCCTAAACGCTTAGTTCTAGTAATTTGCATAGATTGTTAATTTTCACAGCGTCCGTTCGCGTTATTAGGCGGAAAAAGCGCGCGATAGCAAAATAAGTTATTAGAATGTCAATGAGCCAAACTGAAAATAGGGTTCTCCTCACTTTGCTCACTATTTGATGCTACGCAATTGGCTATAGACAAAATTTCAAGTATTAACGCGTTCTCTCTCTTTATCCTAAAAATTAACCCCATCATAATTGTTTAGTGAAACCTTAACCTGCTCGTGCCTTTTTTCACCCGCATGCCCTATGGTTCCTGGGAGAAGAACGAGCTTCTGGGAACGTCTAGAAATTAATTTTCGGATGATAGCGTACCCCCAATCCGATTTTAACTATGCACCTTTATGGGATTTGTGATTAAAAACTCAACTAAAAAGCGACTTTCGTTTGAAAGGTAACCTGTCACATTCGCCTATGTTAAAACGTTGCTTTTGAATTTGGCAAAATCTTTTTTGTAGTAAACACCGCTCTCGTGGATAATCGCGGACACGTACTTCAGAGGCGTAACATCAAAGGCGGGGTTGAGCACACCTATACCCTCAGCGGCAACCTGTTTAGCGCCGTAATGCGTAACTTCCGTCGGTCTTCTTTCCTCGATTATGACGTCAGTTGATGTGCGCGTTAAGTCAAATGTGGATTTCGGTGCTGCCACATAAAACGGCACTCCATGTTCATGGGCTAACACTGCAACAGTGAAAGTGCCAATCTTGTTAACCACGGCGTCTTGAACTATGCGGTCGGCGCCCACCACAACCTTGTCGATTAAACGCTTGTGCATAACATAGCCAACCATGCTGTCCGTTATCAGCGTAACCGGTATCCCATCGCGTTTCAGCTCGTAAGCCGTTAACCTAGCGCCCTGCAGTAACGGACGCGTTTCTGTGGCAATAACCTTTATCTTTTTCCCTTGCTTCCAAGCTGCACGTATCACTCCTAATGCGGTGCCGAACTCAACCGTGGCTAACTCACCTGCATTGCAATGGGTCAAGATAACTTCACCATCGTTGATTAACGCAGCCCCGTTTTCTCCCATAGCTCGATTTGCCTCTGCATCCTCATCCGCGATGATCTGAGCCTCTTCAACCACAAGCACCTTCAATCCCTCAACTTCTCCCAGAAAACTGCGCGCTTTATCCAAAACTCTGTCCGTTGCCCAAAAGAGGTTAACCGCTGTTGGTCTCGTGCTCTTCAGGACCTTTGCCGCGTCTTCCAGTTCCGCTAGCAGTTCAGATACGCGACCTGCTTTCGAGTTGCAAGCTGCCAAAGCTAGACCGAAAGCTGCAGATGCCCCGAGCAATGGGGCGCCACGGACTCTCAGGTTTTTTATAGCTTCAGCCATCTGGCCAACTGTTTTGATTTTCAAGGTTACTATTTCAAGAGGTAATTTGGTTTGGTCTACTGTGATAACGGTTCCATCTTGCCATTTTATAGTTCGCATTCCCGCAACCTCAGTTTATGATTCATAGTATATATCCTTACGTTAAGAGATTCTGTTTAAGATTTCAGAAGCGTAAGGGAAAACTTGGTTTTTTCATTCACGGGGTGATTTAACGTAGGTTACGACTTCTACTGGGGCGTCTTTGCCGAATTTCAGACGCTCCTTCCATTCCTCTCCAACAGCGATAAGAGAGAAAATGCCTGAAATTTCCGCTTTTGCTTTTTTAACAAGGTGAGCCAGTGCTTCTTGGGTTTCCCCGCTTTTAATCATGTCGTCTACTATCAAAACGCTGTCACGTTTTTTAATGGCGTCTTTTGGAATGAACAATGTCACGGTTACCCCTGAATCTTTTCCCAGAACGTAGGTTTCGTCCAGAAAAGCTTTGACTCCGACTTCTTTGTTTCTCTTAGCCAGAATAAGATTTACTCCAAGGGAATTAGCAACCATGGTAGCCAAAGGAATTCCATCAACAGCCGCAGTTAAAATTTTCGTTACGCGTTTACCAGCAAAATTTGCCAGTGCATGGTTTGCGGCTTGCTGAAGTATATTGTAGTCACCTACGATCTCAGTATTGTCGAAATAGCCTGTTTCATCAAATTTTATTCTGCTGCGCAGTTCCGTTTCTAGACCAACGAGTTTCGTTAGCACCCGCCACAGTTGTTTCGCCCTAGTCGTGTTTGGCAGAACGTGTCCTTTAGCGTATCTGCTAAGGACAGTGACTGGTAAACCTGTTTTGGACGCTAACTCGCGGTAAGTTATATTTCTCTTATACTTTGCAGTTCGTAAAAGCTCGATGGTCATCAAACGAAGTTTCAAATCTTCTGCGTGAGTGCTCATACTCTTCTCCCTTAAACATCTATGAGTCAAATACTAGAACACTTATCTTGTATTGTAGCTTGTCAATTTATACCTTCCGTTAAAAAAACGAATTGCGCTTTTGACCCTTTAGGTTAACCTTACGTGACTTCATTTTGCGATTTCGCGTCAAGCTTTTTTAAATTGAAACGCGACTCTTATTTAAAAAGAGGCGTCTCTGTGCAAAAAGCTAAACGGTTGTTCATCGCTGCACTTTTCAGTTCAATAATATTCGTGATCAACTTTCTCGTACCCCCACCTATTAGCTACCTTCTCATAGTGGTTCAAGCTGTTATACTCGCCTTAGCAACTTTTTTTTTGGGAAAAGCAGGCGCCACTTACGTAGGACTCATCGGCGGCTTTCTATCAGCGTTATCACGCCCTGCTTTTGCCCCGTTCACTTTTATCTTCACGTTTCTCTTCGGACTCATGGTGGACGTTTTTTCTCTTGCCTTCAAAGTCTCTTCCACGACAAAAGGGGTGAATCGAAACCGAGTAATATTCGCCATGACTTTTAGCACTGCAATAATAGGCTTCCTAAGTTATTATACAACTGCCGTTTATCTGAAGCTTGTTGACTTGAACCAAATGATGTTAGGGCTAGTAATTTTCGTCGCCGCAGGCAGTGGAATCTCAGCAGGCTACGCAGCGGCCTATCTTTGGAATAAATATCTGAAAAGCATCTCTATCTAAGTGAAACATCAGCCTCGCCACTTAGTATAAACCTGAAGGATTAACTCCTAACATGCGAAAGCAGTTTATGACATATTAAGATTGTGAAAATACCCCTATTAAAGCGCCATGACTTGAAGTTGCAAAGGAGAAGGTTTCGATGAGGCTCTTTGGTAGAAAAGGTTATGCGGTGAAGAACTGGCATGCAAAGGCACTGTTAATAGACCTAAAGAAGACTAAATTAACCCATAATCGGCAAAAAGACTGCTAAGCAGATTCCAGTGTGGGTATACAAAAAAATAATCCTCTGCAACATGTATCACCAAACTAAAGACTTTACTTCTGTCGCAGCTAGGGGTATTTCTCTTTTATTCTCACATCCGCGATCTTGGCAATCATCGCGTTAGAAATCATAACATATTTGACGCCTGTGAGCTCGGCTAGTTCTGCAGGCTTCTGGTCCTGCGTCACAAGAATTAACCCATGCTTTCCTGCGTAATCCACAACGTCCTTGTCTTTAGTGGCTTTCAGACCTGCCTCCTGAGCCGTTAGAACATCGTAACCCAAAGTCTCAAAATACTCTTTGCTTGGTTGGATTAGATTTCAATTTCCTTCCTATTAAATTTTAGTCACCCAACCCATTTACTCCTACTTTCCCACCTTCTCACTCTCTTTCTCTTTCTTTCTCTCTTAACTACTTACATATCTCACATATCTCACACATAGCAAACTAAGTAGCTAGTGTTTGCGTTTCCTGAAGTACACAAGCAGACCTATACTGATAATTACTACTGACACTGCAGAAGCAACTACTATAGGCACAATGGGAAAAGTCTCAGGAACGTTAACACTAAAGAAGACAGTTTCGGAGGCTCCTGTGTTTCCAGCCTCATCTTTTGCGTAAACTGTTAAACTATGGTTTCCGTTAGGCAATCCAGATAAGGTCGTATTCCCAGAAATGGCGACATTCTCTTCTCCATCAAGTTTGTATGTGATTTGCGTTACATCTTCATTCACTGTAAAGTTTAAAGGGATGCTGTTTTCATCGTAAGTCTTATTTTCTGGTGACAAAACCAAGATGCTGGGTTCCGTAAAGTCAACAGGAACCATAAGCGGATAATTATCAACGTTGTTAGCGTCTATCACATACGGTGTGTCGCCTATTCCTGAATCACCTATTTCTGTAGCGTTAGGATGTTTTGTTAAGTAGTCGCTCCAGTAATTGCCGTTCTCATTATCATTCCAAATGTTCACTGAGGGAGACGTCATCATAAGAGGAGCATATATACCTAAATCGTAAACATGTATCGTGTTATTGATGAAGTTGTTATTGTAAAACTTATTGTTGCTCGCTCCATCTATCCATATGCCCGCATCATTGTTCGCCATGTTGTTTCCAGAAAAAATGTTATTTGAAGTATCACCGAGCCAGACGCCATATTTTATATTATTTATTATGTTATTTCCAGAAACAGTGTTCTTAGATGAACCCATGATGCCGATGCCATGGTAGTTGTCTGCTGCGTCATTTCCAAAAACAATGTTATCCCAAGAATCCCTGAACTCGATACCAGTCGTTCTATTTTTGGTTACGTTGTTTCCAGAAATAGTGTTATTGTATGAATAATAGTGAATCTGGATGCCTGAATAGCTGCCTGATATGTTGTTTTCAGAAAAAATGCTATTGGAACATTTTTCGAAGAACATGCCATATGAACCGTTGTCAGTTATATTATTGCCAGAAATAGTGATATATGAGGACCATGGAGTAAACCATATGCCCGCAACATTATTTGTTATGTTGTTTCCAAGAATTTTGATGTTTGTGCAGACTCCGCTGAAACCACTATTGAACCCTGTTATTTGCAAATTCGTTATGGTTACATTTTTCCGTTGTTCCAGATATATCCCACTTATACTTGGTTTATCACCACTTATTATGTCAAAATAACCAAATGGTCCTGCACCTTTAAGAAGAAAACCTGCACCATCAATCACGATATTATCTTTCTGCACTATAATTCCATAGGAGCCTTCATCAGTTCCGATATCGCCAGTGAAAGTGTAAACATCTCTGTCTCGCTGAATCTTATCCGTTCCTTCAACACTACCGTCAGCATTGATGGTTATGGTTTGAGAGAATTGAGCAGATACCAAGTCAACGAATAATAATCCAGCTACCCCTGAACACAGAAGTACCAATATGAGTGTTAGCGTTAATGCTGTTCTTTTCACAGACATCACCTTTTACGTTTCCTGAAGTAGACCACCAGACTTACACCAATAACAGCTACTGTGATTAAGGAAGCTACGACTAGTGTTGTTGGGAAAAATTCAGGTTCTGCATCGGAATGGGTATCTGCAGGCGAAGGAGTAGAAGAAGGAGATAGCAAAAGAGAAGTCCATTCTGGCAACTTAATATCCAAGCTATCAACATTAAATGGCGTCATAAGCGGGTAGCGGTCAAGAGCTTGAAAGTTGACTTCTCTTGGATCATATACAGTAGGGTCGCTGTTACCGATTGTATATGGTGAATTGACGGAGAAGGCTGTGTCGCCTATACCGTCATGGTTTGAGTCTGTGCCATTATAGTAATCCCAGAAATTACCTTCGAAGCCATTATCCCAAGCATTTGTACCAATGTGACTCCAATCAGCAGCTCCATAATTATTTTTTATAAAATTGTTGTGATAAAAGGTGTTATTATATGCACTGTGGTCCATCCAACTTTTATATCCAACAATTGTCATGCCAACATGGTTATTAATCAGGTTGTTTGCGTAAAGAGTGTTATTTTTTCCTTCTAGAATGTTTAAGCCATCTCTATTATGAGCAATAGTGTTTGCGTAAACTGTATTATTTCCATAACTCTCTATGGGCGACCTGATAGCTATGCCCCAAAGGACATTGTTGCTTGCACTGTTGAGTATTAGGCTGTTTCCTATTCCATAAACCCAAATTCCGTGATTTTGCTCGGTTACCGTATTATTGAAAATTAGGTTATTATCGCCATTCAGATTGATGCCATCGGTATATCCTTTAGAGACGACATTGCTCATGATTAGGTTATTATCGCCATTCCCAAGAAATTGCCCGTTTTCAATTGTATTTTGGATTACAGTGAAATACGACCCGCTGAAGGAAATTCCCTCCAGCACCCCTGATATTGAGTTGTTGATTATTTGATTCCTCTCGCCATAGACGTCGATACCAATGGCTGAGAAAACCCCGTTGAGTTCGGTTATTACGTTGTCAATAATTTGGATTCCGTTTCCTGTCGCATGAATTATTTTGCCGAAGTCGTTACTAGTGCATGTTATAGTAAAGCCTGAAATCTTCACGTTATCTGCTGTTATGTGTATCGTATCAGGTTTACTTGGAGGAAAGGGATTAACTAGATCCCAAGGTGGTGGTCCGTCAATATTTATTATTGTAGTATTTTCCTTGTCTTCGCCTATGAGCATAATTGTTTTGTTTATGGTCAGGGTATGTTCTTCGTAAATCCCTTTCTTCACAAAAATCGTGTCTCCATTATTAGCGTTGTCAATCGCTTCTTGGATAGAAGCATAATCGTCTGGAATTACAATTGTTCTGGATTCACCCTCAACTGATAAAAAACTAAGTATTGATGAGACGGCGAAGACGAGAACGAGTGTCAGAGTAACGCTTTTTCTCATGTACCTGTTCCCATTAATACTGGGTTTTTTCTGCTGTAAAAGCGTTTTTATCAAGGTTTCTTGACCAAACCTGCTTTTCTTAGTCAAAGTTTCTTGACAAGCCAAAGAGATTTTCTAATTAGTTCTTTGTCGGAATATAAAACTCCGTTTCCCCTTCTTCCCGTTGCGGTTGCATCTGAAGGCATGTGATGGTACTTTCTATGTTATATATTTGGTGATATCAACAGTTCTGTCCCACCAATTATTCAAGGCTCTATGCTTCTGTTAATCGTTCTATCTCTTGCTTCAATCTCTCAATTTTTTCTAGATCTGCAACATCCACAAACTCGTAAATCCTCTTCTTGTCTCTGATTTCCTGCAATCTTTTCTTTCGATTCTTTGGAACTACATAGATTGGGTAGAGTCGCCAGACCATTCTAAGCATCAGTGCTGTTGTGTCAATAGTCTTCTTGACAAGCCCTTCGTCCACTAGTTCTTTGAGGTAGTTGGATAGTCTCTGTTTTGAAATGTGCTTTTCTGATCCGTTTTCAACGAATTGTTTTAGGAGATGTTTCCATCTTGTTTTGCCTTTTTCATCAATGAACAAAGCTACATCGTATTTTGAAAAATGGATAGGTCTCATTTTCAAACTCGGTCCGTAATTAGACTAAGTCTTAAGTATGACTTAAACTTTTCGGATTACTTTTAGATTTAGAAATAAGCTAGCTTTCGTTTTAACAATGTGAGTTTATTCGAGGGCATGCGATGGGGAGTTCTTTGTTATATGTTTGGTCATTACTTTTTAATTGTCAAGCCGTAGAGTTTTTTATTCGATGCCAAACAAGAAATGTTTGCATTAAAACCCAAGCAAAATAGCCGTAAAGAACGATAGTCTGAAGAAAGGCGACATATGAAGCAAGAGGATCAACTAGAATAACAGTTGAGATACCAAACAAAACAAAGCCTACGATTGCCGAGTACCTTGGATAATCCTGATTCAACATGATAACTACTGAATAAAGAAGAGTTGCTAATACAAAGAGTGAAAAGAAGATTAAAGTCATAATAACGTGAGTATCCAATTGAGTATCAATTGGAGAGATTGCAACTCCAATCAGAAAAGGGAAAGATATCAACCCAAATGAAGATCCTAAAATACTCAAGACCTTTTCAAGTTTTGATTTCGTAAAAGGTGAATGTATAATCAACCAAAACGGAATCAAGGTTATGGCAACAATTACTAATGAAATAGAAAAAGTGCTGACGATATATAGTTAAGCTCTCCATTTTTGGCTAATACAGCCCCCAAATCGCTAAAAAAATATCCAAAGTAGTCAAACCCTCCAGGGTAAACAAATGCTGCTGCAAACGTCAAAATAAAGAATTGTAATGCACCAAACACAATTATAATACATGCAATTTGACCAATACTTCTGATTCCCAATCCTCTCACATATTTGAAATTCTTTGTCTTCAGTTTTTATGACTTGCGGTGATTATTGTGGCTCAGCAGAGTTCGTTCTCTTTCAAACTTTGAGTGATTGTTTAAGCGCAATTTCTTGTAAAATACGCCTTTGAATCTTTTTTATTATCAATAACTAGATTAGCTTAGTCGCTTGCCACTGATACGATTGAACAGTTTGATAATATTCCCATTCTTAAGCATCAGATGAAATAGTTCTCCTCGTTCCGTCTTCATGTAAAAGTGCTTTCTGCCTTCTTTGATTTCAACCAAAACTTTCTCAGGCAAAAAGAACCGCTCAATCCACAACGTGAATTGAACCTCATTCCCAAGAACCTTAATCAAATCCCATTTAGTAACCTTACCTTTACTCTCTACACAATCCAGCAAATCCAAAGCAATCATATCAGGAGACCTGCGAGAAACCACCAGCTAACCCTCTATCCACGTTCCATCTCCCGCTGATACAAATAAAGCCTCGAATACTTCCTCCTCAAATCAAAATACTTCTTAATATTCCACAAACCCAACGAAACAGCAGGAGACGAAACTACCAATCCTATTAAGACAAAATCAGAACCCATCTGCATATTCCTAACAACAAAATACACAACCAGAAAACCCATAGCAAGCAAAAGAATTCCACTTCCCAGAACATAATTAATCCCCTGCAACAAGTCTTTAGTCAACCCCTTCGCATCAACAATCAGATTCTTGAAAATATCATTCCACTTTACAAGTTCTTCATCCACAACATCTTTCATTTTAGTCGCCCTGACCAAATCTAGAGCTAAAAATCTTAAAAGATTTGTTCTGTAACCAATCTCATAACTAATTCCAGTGTAATTATAATTGCCAGATTTATGTTTGGTCTTTCGTTACACTAATTTCCTAAATTCACAATTTCCAGAACTTACCAAGCTAGAAGAAATTTCTGATTTTCCAATTTCTAAATTCTAAACGGACATCCAAATTAGAATAAAATTTCTAAAAAATAGTTAGTTTAGAAAATAGAATTTAGAAAAAAAGAAACTAGGATTAAATTTTAATGCCCAAACAGGGATAATTAGAATTGTCATTATATTAGGAGGTGACGTTTTGACGCATATCTCAAAGTCTATTGAAATCAGGACTCCACCTGAGAAAATCTGGGAGATGCTGGCTTTGGATAGGCTTTCCGAATGGAAGGAAGGATACAAAGAAGACCTGACGAGCATTGAATACACTTCAGAGAATGGCACTCTCAAAGACAAGTATAGAGTTGGATTTTCTGCTCAATTAGAAACAAAAGGAGAAGGGCAAATGAACCTGGAGATAACGGAGAGTCTTGAAAACGAAAAAATCGTATATCATTTGGTCGGAGGTAAGTTCACGAAGGATTTGAGACTAACATTTTTGTTGACCCCCTTGGAGGAGGGGACTAAATTCACATATGGAGTGGACTATGAAATTTCTTGGGGGATTCTCGGTATGTTCCTTGACAAATTGTTCGCAAGGAGAGAGGTTAAAAAAGGGGTCGAAAAAGCGTTAGATAACTTGAAAAGTATTCTGGAGGAATAAAAGTCAAAGGGGAGGTGATGTTTTTATGTCTTTGGAAGAGAATAAGGAAATTGTC